>Ga0207676_10000090_pt1 | contig 82212 bp, 51 predicted proteins | sample KBSSwiS72_FD_184307 | JGI IMG/M metagenome (GOLD analysis project Ga0207676, IMG submission 184307) | Switchgrass rhizosphere microbial communities from Kellogg Biological Station, Michigan, USA - KBS Switchgrass S7-2 (SPAdes) (version 2) | ecosystem: Host-associated > Plants > Roots >...
CCGCCGTTGCTGGCGGTCGGCGTAGCGGGAATCGCATTCACGACGACGTTCGTCGTGCCGGCGGCCGAGGTGCAGCCGTTGACGGTGATCGTCACCGAGTAGATGCCCGCATCAGCAGTCGTTGCGCTGGAGCGCGTCGGATTCTGCAGCGCTGACGTGAAGCCGTTCGGGCCGGTCCACGAGTACGTGGCGCCGCTGACCGTCGGCGTGGAGAGCGAGATTGTCGCGCCCGCGCAGTACGGGCCGCCGTTACTGGCGGTCGGCGTTGCTGGCGCGGCATTGACGACGACGTTGGTGGTGCCCGCCGCCGAGGTGCAGCCGTTGACGGTCACCGTAACCGAATAGGTTCCGGCGTCCGCAAGCGTGGCGTTCGCACGCGTCGGGTTCTGCGCCGACGAGGTGAAGCCGTTCGGGCCGGTCCATGAATACGTGGCGCCGCTCACGGTCGGGGTGAATAGCTGGATCGTCGCGCCTTCGCAGTACGGTCCGCCGTTGCTGGCGGTCGGCGTGGCGGGGATCGCGTTCACGACGACGTTCGTCGTGCCGGCTGCCGAGGTGCAGCCGTTGACGGTGACGGTCACCGAGTACGTGCCCGCATCAGCAGTCGTGGCGCTGGAGCGCGTCGGATTCTGCAGCGATGAGGTGAAGCCGTTCGGGCCGGTCCATGAATACGTCGCGCCGGAGACCGTCGGCGTGGAGAGCGCGATCGTCGCGCCTTCGCAATACGGTCCGCCGTTCGATGCTGTCGGCGTCGCCGGCGTTGCGTTGACGACGACGTTCGTCGTGCCCGCGGCCGAGGTGCAGCCGTTCACGGTGACGGTCACGGAGTACGTGCCCGCATCAGCGGTAGTGGCATTGGAGCGCGTCGGGTTCTGCGCGGATGACGTGAAGCCGTTCGGACCGGTCCATGAATACGTGGCGCCGGAGACCGTCGGCGTGGAAAGTGAGATGGTGCTGCCCGCGCAGTACGGGCCGCCGTTGCTGGCGGTCGGTGTCGCAGGCGTCGCGTTGACGACGACGTTCGTCGTGCCTGCGGCCGAGGTGCAGCCATTGACAGTGACGGTCACCGAGTACGTGCCTGCATCAGCAGTCGTGGCGTTCGAACGCGTCGGGTTCTGTGCGGATGACGTGAAGCCGTTCGGCCCCGTCCAGGAGTACGTCGCGCCGGAAACCGTCGGCGTCGACAGCGAGATCGTTGCGCCCTCGCAATACGGTCCGCCGTTCGACGCGGTCGGCGTCGCAGGCGTTGCGTTGACGACGACGTTCGTCGTGCCCGCGGCCGAGGTGCAGCCGTTCACGGTGATCGTCACCGAGTACGTGCCTGCATCAGCAGTCGTGGCGTTGGAACGCGTCGGATTCTGCGCAGACGACGTGAAGCCGTTCGGGCCGGTCCACGAATACGTGGCGCCGGAGACCGTCGGCGTCGAGAGCGCGATGGTCGCGCCTTCGCAATACGGTCCGCCGTTCGATGCGGTCGGCGTCGCCGGCGTTGCGTTGACGACGACGTTGGTCGTGCCCGCGGCCGAGGTGCAGCCGTTCACGGTGATGGTCACCGAGTACGTGCCGGCATCAGCGGTCGTGGCGTTGGAACGCGTCGGGTTCTGCGCGGACGAGGTGAAGCCGTTCGGGCCGGTCCACGAATACGTCGCGCCGGAGACCGTCGGCGTGGAGAGCGCGATGGTCGCGCCTTCGCAATACGGTCCGCCGTTCGATGCTGTCGGAGTCGCAGGCGTCGCGTTGACGACGACGTTCGTCGTGCCCGCGGCCGAGGTGCAGCCGTTCACGGTGATCGTCACCGAGTACGTGCCGGCATCAGCGGCCGTGGCGCTCGAGCGCGTCGGATTCTGCAGTGCTGAGGTGAAGCCGTTGGGGCCGGTCCACGAATATGTGGCGCCGGAGACCGTCGGCGTGGAGAGCGCAATGGTGGCGCCTTCGCAATACGGGCCACCGTTCGTTGCCGTCGGCGTCGGCGGTGTCGGATTGACCGTGACCGTCGTCGCTGCCGACGGCGCGCTCGCGCAACCGCTGACCGTCACGACGACGGTGTAGTTTCCGCTCGCGGTGGCGATGTAGGTCTGATTCGTTTCGCCACCGATCGGATTGCCGTCGGCATACCACTGATTCCCGCTGGCGCTGCTCGACGTGAGCGTCACGCTGCCGCCCGCGCAGAAGGTCGTCGGGCCGCCCGGCGTGATCGTCGGCGTGGCCGGAACCGGAGTCACGGTCACGACGATCGCGTTCGAGGGATCGCTCGGGCACGTCGGATAGAAGAGATTGATGAAGGTGTAGCTGCCGCTCGTCGTTGCGACATAGCTCGACGAGGTCGCGCCGCCGATCGCGACGTTATCGCGATACCACTGACCGGGAAGGGTATCGACGGTTACGTCGAGCTGGACGGACCCGCCGGCGCAGAAGGAGGTCGGGCCGGAGGCGACGATGACCGGCGTCCCCGGCGTGAGCATCGTGACGAGCTTCGGAGCGGATGACGAACTGCAACCCGTCTCGGTGACCGTCACCGTGAAGTGCAGGTTGCCGTTCACCGAATACGTGTTCATGAGGCTCTGATCGACGACGAGGTTCTGCCCCGTCGCACCCGGAATCAGCGTCGCCTCGGCGTACCACTGATTGCCCGTGGCACTGCTGGAGGTCAGCGTGACGGTGTCGCGGAAGCAGAAGACCGGAGAGCCGCTCGGACTGATCGTCGGTGTCGCCGGTGTCGGATTGACCGTGACCGTCGTCGGTGCCGACGGCGCGCTCGAGCAACCGCTGGCCGTCACGACGACGGTGTAGTTCCCGCTCGCGGTGGCGATGTAGGTCTGATTCGTTTCGCCACCGATCGGATTGCCGTCGGCATACCACTGATTCCCGCTGGCGCTGCTCGACGTCAGCGTGACGCTGCCGCCCGAGCAGAAGGTCGTCGCGCCGCTCGGCGTGATCGTCGGCGTGGCGGGTGCCACGTTCACGACGACGTTGGTGGTGCCCGCCGCCGAGGTGCAGCCGTTGACCGTGACGGTCACGGAGTACGTGCCCGCATCAGCGGTCGTTGCGCTGGAGCGCGTCGGGTTCTGCGCGGATGAAGTGAAGCCGTTCGGGCCGGTCCACGAGTACGTGGCGCCGGGGACGGTCGGCGTCGAGAGCTGGATCGTCGCGCCTTCGCAATACGGACCGCCGTTGCTGGCGGTCGGCGTGGCGGGGATCGCGTTGACGACGACGTTCGTCGTGCCGGCGGCCGAGGTGCAGCCGTTCACGGTGATGGTCACCGAGTACGTGCCGGCATCGGCAGTCGTGGCGTTGGAGCGCGTCGGGTTCTGCGCGGATGAAGTGAAGCCGTTCGGGCCGGTCCACGAATACGTGGCGCCGGAGACCGTCGGCGTGGAAAGCTGGATGGTCGCGCCTTCGCAGTACGGGCCGCCGTTGGAGGCGGTCGGAGTCGCCGGTGTTGCGTTCACTACGACGTTGGTCGTGCCGGCCGCCGAGGTGCAGCCGTTGACCGTAATCGTCACGGAGTACGTGCCCGCATCAGCAGTCGTAGCGTTGGAGCGCGTCGGATTCTGCGCGGATGACGTGAAGCCGTTCGGGCCGGTCCACGAATACGTGGCGCCGGAAACCGTCGGCGTCGAGAGCGAGATCGTCGCGCCTTCGCAATACGGGCCGCCGTTCGACGCAGTGGGCGTGGCAGGCGTCGGGTTCACGACGACGTTCGTCGTGCCGGCGGCCGAGGTGCAGCCATTCACGGTGATGGTCACGGAGTACGTGCCCGCATCAGCGGTCGTGGCGTTGGAGCGCGTCGGGTTCTGCGCGGATGAAGTGAAGCCGTTCGGGCCGGTCCACGAATACGTCGCACCGGAGACCGTCGGCGTGGAGAGCGCGATCGTCGCGCCTTCGCAGTACGGGCCGCCGTTGGAGGCGGCCGGCGTCGCCGGTGTTGCGTTCACGACGACGTTGGTCGTGCCGGCCGCCGAGGTGCAGCCGTTGACCGTGATCGTCACGGAGTAGGTGCCCGCATCGGCGGTCGTGGCGTTGGAGCGCGTCGGATTCTGCAGTGCTGAGGTGAAGCCATTCGGGCCGGTCCAGGCGTACGTCGCGCCGGAGACGGTCGGCGTGGAAAGCTGGATGGTTGCGCCTTCGCAATACGGGCCGCCGTTCGAGGCGGTCGGCGTCGCGGGCGAGGCGTTGACGACGACGTTCGTCGTGCCGGCGGCTGAGGTGCAGCCATTGACCGTGATCGTCACGGAGTAGGTGCCCGCATCAGCGGTCGTCGCGTTGGAGCGCGTCGGGTTCTGCGCGGAGGACGTGAAGCCGTTCGGGCCGGTCCACGAATACGTGGCGCCGGAGACGGTCGGCGTGGAGAGCGCGATCGTCGCGCCTTCGCAATACGGACCGCCGTTCGATGCGGTCGGCGTCGCCGGAATCGGATTGACCGCGACGATCGTCGAACCAGCAGCCGAGGTGCAGCCGTTCACGGTGACGGTGACGAAGTACGTGCCTGCATCAGCGGTCGTAGCGCCGGAGCGGGTTGGGTTCTGCAGTGCGGACGTGAAGCCGTTCGGGCCGGTCCAGGCGTACGTCGCGCCGGAGACGGTCGGCGTGGAGAGCGAGATCGTCGCGCCTTCGCAATACGGACCGCCGTTGCTGGCGGCCGGAGTCGCCGGAGTTGCGTTGACGACGACGTTCGTCGTGCCGGCCGCGGAGGTGCAGCCGTTGACCGTGACGGTCACCGAGTACGTGCCGGCATCCGCGGTCGTGGCGCTGGAGCGCGTCGGGTTCTGCGCGGAGGACGTGAAGCCGTTAGGGCCGGTCCACGAATAGGTCGCGCCGGAAACCGTCGGCGTGGAGAGCTGGATGGTCGCGCCCTCGCAATACGGACCGCCGTTGGAGGCGGTCGGCGTGGCCGGAACCGGATTGACGGTGACGCTGGTCGAGCCGGCGGCCGAGGTGCAGCCGTTCACAGTGACGGTGACGAAGTAGGTGCCGGCATCCGCGGCGGTCGCGCCGGAGCGGGTCGGGTTCTGCAGGGCTGACGTGAAGCCGTTCGGGCCGGTCCATGAATAGGTCGCGCCGGAGACGGTCGGAGTCGAGAGCGCGATCGTGCCGCCTTCGCAGTACGGTCCGCCGTTGGATGCGGTCGGCGTCGCCGGAATCGGATTGACGACGACGTTCGTCGAGCCGGCGGCGGAGGTGCAACCGTTCACGGTGACGGTAACGAAGTAGGTACCGGCGTCCGCCGTCGTGGCGCTGGAGCGGGTCGGGTTCTGCAGCGAGGACGTGAAGCCGTTCGGGCCGGTCCATGAATACGTGGCGCCGGAGACGGTCGGCGTGGAGAGCGCGATCGTCGCGCCTTCGCAATACGGGCCGCCGTTGCTGGCGGTCGGAGTCGCCGGAGTTGGGTTGACGACGACGTTCGTGGTGCCGGCGGCCGAGGTGCAGCCGTTGACGGTGATCGTCACGGAGTAGGTGCCGGCATCAGCAGTCGTGGCGCTGGAGCGGGTCGGGTTCTGCAGGGCTGACGTGAAGCCGTTCGGGCCGGTCCACGAATACGTCGCGCCGGAGACGGTCGGCGTGGAGAGCGAGATCGTCGCGCCTTCGCAGTACGGACCGCCGTTCGAGGCAGTCGGAGTCGCCGGAATCGGATTGACGACGACATTGGTCGAGCCGGCGGCCGAGGTGCAGCCGTTCACGGTGACGGTGACGGAGTAAGTCCCGGCGTCAGCGGTCGTGGCGCTCGAGCGCGTCGGATTCTGCAGTGCCGAGGTGAAGCCGTTCGGGCCGGTCCACGAATACGTCGCGCCGGAAACGGTCGGCGTGGAGAGGGCGATCGTCGCGCCTTCGCAATATGGGCCGCCGTTGGACGCGGTCGGCGTGGCGGGCGTCGCGTTGACGACGACGTTGGTCGTGCCGGCGGCCGAGGTGCATCCGTTCACGGTGATGGTGACGGAGTACGTTCCGGCGAAGGCGGTCGTGGCGCTGGAGCGCGTCGGATTCTGCAGCGACGACGTGAAGCCGGCGGGACCGGTCCACGAATACGTGGCGCCGGAGACGGTCGGCGTCGAGAGCGCGATCGTCGCGCCTTCGCAGTAGGGACCGCCGTTGCTCGCGGCCGGCGTGGCGGGCGTCGCGTTGACGACGACGTTCGTCGTGCCCGCGGCCGAGGTGCAGCCGTTGACGGTGATCGTGACGGAGTAGGTGCCGGCGTCGGCGGTCGTGATGCTGGAGCGGGTCGGGTTCTGCAGCGAGGACGTGAAGCCGTTCGGGCCGGTCCACGAATACGTGGCGCCGGACACCGTCGGCGTCGATAGCGAGATCGTGCCGCCTTCGCAGTACGGTCCGCCGTTCGAGGCGGTCGGTGTCGCGGGGATCGGGTTGACGACGACAGACGTCGTGCCCGCGGCCGAGGTGCAGCCGTTGACCGTGACGGTCACGGAGTACGTGCCGGCATCGGCAAGCGCGGCGCTGGAGCGGGTCGGGTTCTGCAGTGCCGAGGTGAAGCCGTTCGGACCGGTCCACGCGTACGTGGCACCGGAGACGGTCGGAGTCGAAAGCGAGATCGTGCCGCCGACGCAGTACGGGCCGCCGTTGCTGGCGGTCGGCGTGGCAGGCGTGGCATTGACGACGACCGACGTCGTACCGGCGGCCGAGGTGCAGCCGTTGACGGTGATGGTGACGGAATAGGTGCCGGCATCCGCAAGCGCAGCGCTCGAGCGGGTCGGGTTCTGCAGCGCTGAGGTGAAGCCGTTCGGGCCGGTCCACGAATACGTCGCGCCGCTGACCGTCGGAGTGGAGAGCGAGATCGTGCCGCCGGTGCAATACGGGCCGGTGTTCGAGGCGGTCGGCGTGGCCGGGATCGGGTTGACCACGACGCTGGTGGTGCCGGCGGCGGAGGTGCAGCCGTTGACCGTGACGGTCACGGAGTACGTGCCGGCATCGGCAAGCGCGGCGCTCGAGCGGGTCGGGTTCTGCAGGGCCGAGGTGAAGCCGTTCGGGCCGGTCCACGCGTACGTGGCACCGGAGACGGTCGGCGTCGAGAGCGAGATCGTGCCGCCGACGCAATACGGGCCGGTGTTCGACGCGGTCGGCGTCGCCGGAATCGCATTCACCACGACGCTCGTGGTGCCGGCGGCGGAGGTGCAGTTGTTGACGGTGACGGTGACGGAGTAGGTGCCTGCGTCAGCGGTCGTGGCGCTGGAGCGGGTCGGGTTCTGCAGTGCCGACGTGAAGCCGTTCGGGCCGGTCCAGGCGTAGGTCGCGCCGGAGACCGTTGGCGTGGAGAGCGAGATCGTCGCGCCGGCGCAGTACGGGCCGCCGTTCGACGCGGTCGGCGTGGCGGGAGTCTGATTGACGGTGACGGAGGTGCTGCCCGCGGCCGAGGTGCAGCCGTTGACGGTGACGGTGACGGAGTACGTCCCGGCGTCAGCGGTGGTGATGCTCGAGCGCGTCGGGTTCTGCGCGGACGAGGTGAAGCCGTTCGGGCCGGTCCACGAATACGTCGCGCCGGAGACCGTCGGCGTGGAGAGCGAGATCGTGCCGCCGGTGCAATACGGTCCGCCGTTCGACGCGGTCGGCGTCGCCGGGATCGTGTTGACGGTGACGCTCGTGCTTCCGGCCGCGGAGGTGCAGCCGTTGACCGTCACGGTGACGGAGTAGGTGCCGGCATCGGCGGTCGTGGCGCCGGAGCGCGTCGGGTTCTGCAGCGCCGACGTGAAGCCGTTCGGACCGGTCCATGCGTACGTGGCGCCGGAGACGGTCGGAGTGGAGAGCGAGATCGTGCCGCCGACGCAATACGGACCGGTGTTCGAGGCGGTCGGCGTGGCGGGAGTCGGATTGACGACGACGCTGGTCGTACCGGCGGCGGAGGTGCAGCCGGCGACCGTGACGGTCACGGAGTACGTGCCGCCGTCGGCGGTCGTGGCGTTGGTCCGTGTCGGGTTCTGCGCGGACGAGGTGAAGCCGTTCGGCCCGGTCCAGGCGTAGGTCGCGCCGGCGACCGTGGGAGTCGACAGCGAGATCGTGTTGCCGGGGCAGTACGGACCGGTGTTCGACGCGGTCGGGGTGGCGGGCGGTGTACAGGCCGGGCAGGCGCCCGGTCCCGCGGTCAGGTCGTAGAAGCCGGAGACGAGTCCGGAGTACTGCGCGCAGGTGGTCGAGCCGGTGTTGGTGTTGACGACGACGACGAAGTTCGAGCTCGCCGGGACGTTGAAGGAGTACGAGCCGCTGCCGGCCGAGGTCCCCAGTCCGCTGATACCGGTGTCGCCGAGGTAATTGGTGCAGAGATTGGCGGGGAGATAGGCGGTGAGGTAGGCCGCGCTCTCGATGTCGCCCGCGCCGCCGCCGCTGCCGCACGCCGCGTTGATCGTGACGGTGATGCAGGCCGGGACCGCGGCGGTGTTGCTGAAGGTGAAGGTGTCGTAGTTGCGCGTGCCGGCGGTGCCGATGCCGGCGGGACAGGTCTTGCCGGCGCAGGTGCTGGGGACGCCGTCGCGTCCGAGGCGGTCGGTCTGCGCCAGGTCGGTCAGGGCGATGGAGCTCGTGGCGATGGTCTGATCCGCGCCGCCGCCGCAGGTCGGCAGGCTGATGCCGATCGACTTGCTCCCGCTGGCGTACGTGAGATTCAGGCTGAGGCTGATGGGGGTGCCGCAGACGAAGCTGTTCGACGTCTGGATCTTGAACGGCGTCGCGTTCGTGCCGCTGGCATCGATGGCCAGATTCGAGTAGGCCGAGGTTCCCTGCGAGATCGTGACGTTGGGCGTGGTCGTGGTCAGTGTGGCGGAGATCGCCGTCTCATTCGCGCAGCCGTTGTTCTTGACGGCGACGTTGAGGTTGACGCACTCGTTCTTGTTGATGACGCCGTTGTTGTTGCCGTTCGTCGCGTCGTCGATGGTGACGCCGTTCGACTGCAGGTTCGACGAGCCCGACATGCAGAAATTCTGGGACGTCGTGCCGCCGGAGGTGGAGATGACGGAGACGCTCGCGGGCGAGGCGCTCGAGCAGTTGCGGTCGGTGTCGGCGGCGGTCGCGGTGTAGGTGCCGGCGGGCACGAGGATGCTGTAGACGCCGGACGCGTTGGTGGTGCCGGCGAAGCCGTTGCTCAGGCTGACCACGACGCCGGAGAGAGGCACGCCGGTGGCGCAGGAGGTGATGGTTCCGGTGATCGTTCCCCACGCGGCGGACGCGGTGCACGAAGGGAACTTGTAGGTGGCGATGCGTGTCGACCAGTTGAACGCGCCGTTCGTCTTCAGGTACTCGTTGGTGTACCAGAACGTGCACTGGTCGATCGGGTCGAGGGTCATCGCGCTGTAGTCGCCCCAGCGGTTGCCGGCGCCGGCGGTCTGCACTCCCCCGCCCGCCTGGACGGTCGTCTCGGCACCCATCGTGTTGATGGTGTCGGTGCCGAGGCGGCCGGTCATGAAGATGCCTGGTTTGACCGTCAAACTCGATTTGCTGTAGCCGAGCGCGATGTTGTGGTCCTTGTCCATCGCGATCGAGGGAAGGAAGCGGTAGGCGGTGTCCGGATCGAAAGTGCCGGACTGAAACACCGTCGGAGCGGTGGTGGAGACGCCGGCGTTTCGGAACTCGATCCATTTGACCGCGCCGTGCGCGGGGGTGCTGGCGCTGCCGTTGGTCAACCCGCTGGCGACGAGTGATTCCTGCACAGGAGCGCCGCCGAAGTTCCGGTACGCCAGGCGGTACATGAAGTGGAAACTGATGTTGTCGAGGTAATCCGCACCGACAGCAGGCGACGGCTGCGGAACGCAGTCGCGGTTGTCCTGGGCGACGGTGTTGTTCACGCACGGCGCATTGCCGAGGCCGACGGTCGTGATCACGCCGTTCGCGGGGAAGGTGATCGTCGGCGTCACTCCCCAGGTGACGGCAACGCGCGTCCAATCGGTCCTGTTGGTGAACTGACCGTTCGGTCCCAGGACGAACGACGCCTCACCTGCCGGCGGAGGGGTGAGGCTGTCGAGGTCGGCGGGGAGAAAGCCATACTGAAAGGCCGATCCGTCTTTGCTCAGGTCCTTCTGCACCTGACGCGCGGGCAGACCGAGGATCATCTTGTCGCGCTCGAACACGTGCACGCGCGCCGCGACCTGGGCGGTGCCGGCGGCGTTGAAGACGTGCGTCGTCATGTAGTAGCCGTCGGGCCAGACGCCGGTGTGCGGGTAATCGACGAAGTTGGTCGGATCGGTGACGAAGTCGTAGACGTAGTACGAGCCGAGTGCGTCGTCGCTCACCGAGACGGCGAAGCATTGATGCGACGCGCTGGGGCTGGCGCCGACGACGAACTGCGAAAGAACCCAGCGGCCGGCGAGGAGATCGTAGCTGACCACGGGGTCGCCGTCGTTGTGCGTGGCGCAGGGCGCGCCGAGCGACTGAAAAAGGGTGTTGCCTGCGGCCGGTCCGTATTGCAGCGCGCCGGTGGCCTTGTCGAAGACGGCGAAGCTGGTGTTGTTCCACTGCACATACTGCGTTGCACCGACGCGGCCGTTGACGTCGGGAGGATTGCTGCTCGGGGTGTAGCCGCCGAGGCCGACGCCGACGCCGTCGAAGCCGGAGCCGACGGGAGTGGGGGCCGACATTTCCGGACCAAAGAAATCCTGCCGCTGGCCGTCGGGTCCGCCCGGTTCCGTCGGAGGATTGGGACGGATCGGCTCGGGATGCCCTTCATCGTTGCCGTCGCCGCGGTGGGGCGGCGGGAGGGGATGGATCTTGCGGAGAGGAGGCGTGCGGATTCCCTGCACCGGCCGATGGTCGACCGGCGGACCAGCGTAGGCGGTCGCGGGGAAGGAGCTTTCCGGCGCTCTCTTGCCAGACCCGAGTGGTCCCGCCGCCCTGCCGCCGCGCGGATGCACCTGCTGCCACATCGCGCTCTCGCATGCGACCTTTGCGGGCGGCTTGCGATGCTTCTTCGCGTACGGTTTGCCCGGATCTGTTTTCGCTTCGCGCGCTTCCTCGCGCATCTTCCAGGTGATGGAGATGCCGCGACATTGCGGAAGGTCGTTGGAATCGGGAGACGCGGCATACGCCGTGCCGAAAAGCGAAAAAAATGCAACGGCCGCAAGGGCAATGCGCTTCATGGACTTCCTCTCTTGGATCGGGGGACCAGGGTTCAGCGCGCATCATCCCTTGGGCGAAAACCCACGAGAATCGGTAATAGGAGGTTTTTTCCGGCGCGAAATACCGACAGCGTTGTAGGTAAATTACCTACAACGCCGGCCGGACTTTCTGTGTCCCCGCCCCGTTCGAGAGGAGCGTCAGCTCCGGATCGAGCTCCATCCCCTTCCCTCGGACCCGCTCCGTCGTTTCGATCTCCGCGACGACCGCGGAGCGATTCGCGTCGAGCGTCAGCGGCTGCTCGAAGACCGCGAGGTACGAGAGGCGGTCGCCGAGGCGGCGGCTGATGGCGAAGCGCATTCCGGCGCCCGCGGGTTGGTGGATCGACGCGGGGCCTGCGTTGCGGAGGGCGATGGAGACGGCTTGCGGCGCGGCCGATCCCGGGGCGGCGGTGAAGATCACCGGGATGAGGTCGCGGCCGTTGCGATGAACCGGCTCGCCGAAGGAGAGAGAGCCGGCGATCGGCGCGTCGTCGGATGCGGGCGGGGGCGTGATCGCGTACGGCGTGGAGCCGCCGCTGAAGAGGTAGTTGACCAGGTAGAAGATGTCGGCCGGATCGACGACGCCGTCGCCGTTCGCGTCGCCCGACAGCATGCCCGACGTGCCGACCGGTGCCGGACCCCTCGTGAAGAGGTAGCCGACGAGATAGAAGATGTCGGCCGGATCGACGATGTTGTCGCCGTTCGGGTCGGTCTGCTGCGCATACCGGAACGCGCTCGACATCGTGGCGCTCGACGAATTCGTGTTGGTGACGGTGACGTTGGCGTAGCCCGCGGCGTGGGCCGGAGCTTTCGCCGTGATCCTGGAGGAGTTGACGAACACGACGTTCGTGGCGACGGCGCCTCCGATGGTGACGGTCGCGCCGGACTGGAAGCCACTGCCGGTGATCGTGACGTTCGTGCCGCCCTTGATCGAGCCGCCGGTCGGAGCGATGTAGGAGAGGTACACGGGAGGCGTGTACGTGATGACGGTGACGCTGGCACTCTTCGTATCGGAGCAACTGCCGTTCGTGACCGTGCAGGTCAGGGTGAGCGTGCCGGCCGCCGGCGCTGTGAAATAGATGTAGCTGGACGTCGCGCCGTACGTGATCGTGCCGTTGGTGATGCTCCACTGGTAGGTCGAGCCGCTGGGGGCGCTGCTGACGTACGCGTAGCCGGTGTCGCCGACGTAAAGACTGGTCGAGGTGGCGATCGTGGCATTCGGCCGCGTGCTGATGCTGACCGTGGTGACGGCCGACGGCGCGCTGCTGCAGCCGCCGTTGCCGGTGGCGATGACCATGTAATCGCCGGGGATCGTGACCGCCAGCGTCTGCGCGTTCGCGTCGTTGATGGCGCTGCTGTTGCGGTACCACTGGTTGCCGGTCGCGCTGCTCGAGGTGAGCGTCAGGCTGCCGCCGCTGCAGAACGTCAGCGGGCCGCTGGCCGTAACGACCGGGGTGGCCGGAGTCGGATTGACGGTGACGGCCGTCGCCGCCGAGACGGCGCTGGCGCAGCCGTTGTTGACCTGCACCGTGTAATTGCCCGAGGCGGTGGCGACGTACTCCTGGGCGGTCGCGCCGTTGATCGAGCTGCCATTGAGGAACCACTGATTGCCGGTCGCGTTGTTCGAGGTCAGCGTGACGCTGCCGCCGGCACAGAACGTCGTCGCGCCGCCTGCGGTGATCGCGGGCGTCGGCGGGAGCGTATTGACCGTGACGGTCGTGGCGGCCGATACGGCGCTGCTGCAGCCGTTCGCCGTCACCTTGACGGTGTAATTGCCCGATGAATTGGCCAGGTATTGCTGATTGGTTGCGCCGTTGATCGGGGTGCCGTTGAAGAACCACTGATTGCCGCTGGCGCTGCTCGAGGTCAGCGTGACGCTGCCGCCGGCGCAGAACGTCGTCGGGCCGCCGGCGCTGATCGTCGGCGTGGCGGGAGTGGGGTTCACGGTGACCGACGTCGCAGCCGAGGCCGGTCCGCTGCAACTGTTCGTCGTTGCGATGACGGTGTAATTACCGGTGGCGGTCGCGGCGTATTGCTGATTCGTCGCGCCGATGATCGTGTTGCCGTTGAGGTACCACTGATTGCCGCTCGCGGCGCTCGAGGTCAGCGTGACGCTGCCGCCGGCACAGAACGTCGTCGGGCCACCGGCGCTGATCGTCGGCTGCGCGGGAACGGCGCTGACCGTCACGCTCTTGACCGCCGACGCGGCGCTCGCGCAATTACCGGTGGTCACAATGACGGTGTAATTGCCGGAGGCGGTCGCGTTGTAGGTCTGCGCGGTCGCGCCGTTGATGGCGTTGCCGTCGAGGTACCACTGATTGCCGGTGGCACTGCTCGAGGTGAGCGTCACGCTGCCGCCGACGCAGAACGAGGTCGCGCCGCCGGCGGTGATGGTCGGAGTTGCGGGAGTCGGATCGACGGCAACGGCGACACCGGACGATGCGGTGCTGCTGCATCCGCCCGTCGTCACGATGACCGTGTAATTGCCGGCGACGGTGGCGGTGTACTGCTGGCTCGTCGCGCCATTGATCGCATTCCCGTCGCGGTACCACTGATTGCCGGCCGCGCTATTGGACGTGAGGACGACGTTGTTGCCGCTGCAGAAGGTCGTCGGGCCGCCCGGTGTAATGGTCGGAGTTGCGGGAACTGCGGACGACGACACGGTGGTCGCGGCCGACACGAGGCTGTCGCATCCGCCCGACGTCACGACGACGGTGTAATTGCCCGACGTTGTGGCGACGTACTGCTGGCTCGTTTCGCCGTTGAGCGGATTGCCGTCGAGGTACCACTGATTGCCGGTAGCGCTGCTCGAGGTGAGCGTCACGCTGCCGCCGCTGCAGAACGACGTCGGGCCATTGGCGCCGATCGTCGGCGTCGCAGGGAGCGGAAGTGCCGTCACCGTCGTCGTATTGGACGCCGCGCTCGCGCAGCCGGCGGCCGTCACAATGACGGTGTAATCGCCGCTCAATGTCGCGGCGTATTGCGGATTCGTCGCACCGGCGATCGGATTGCCGTCGCGATACCACTGATTGCCGGTTGCGCTGTCGGACGTCAATGTCACATTGCCGCCCGCACAGAAGGTCGTCGCGCCGCCCGCGGTCACGGCCGGGGTCGCGGGCACGGGACTGATCGCCACGGTCGTCGCGGCGGACGCTGCGCTCGCGCAGCCGTTGACGGTGGAGATGACGGTGTAATTGCCCGCGGCCGTGGCGGTGTATTGCGGATTCGTCGCGCCGTTGAGCGCATTGCCGTCGAGGTACCACTGATTGCCGGTCGCGCTGCTCGACGTCAGCGTCACGCTGCCGCCGGGACAGAACGAGGTCGAGCCGCCGGCGGTGATGACCGGCGTCCCCGGAATCGGATTGACCGTCACGGTCATCGCGACCGAGCTGCTCGAACATCCGTTCTCTGTCGTCGTGACGGTATAGCCGCCCGACGTCGTGGCGTCATACGTCTGCTGCGTCGCGCCGCCAATGAGCGTTCCGTTGCGATACCACTGATTGCCGGTCGTGCTGCTCGCCGTGAGCGTCACGCTGCCGCCGGCGCAGAAGACCGTCGCGCCGCCGGTGCTGATCGTCGGGACCGCGGGAAGCGGCGTCACTGTGACGGTCGTCGCGCTCGAAGCGGGACTGACGCAGCCATTGACGGTGGCGATGACGTGGTAATTACCGGTCGCGTTCGCGGTGTATTGCGTCGCGGTCGCGCCGTTGATGGCACTTCCATTGAGATACCACTGATTGCCGGTCGCGCTGCTCGACGTCAGCACGACGCTGGTGCCGGCGCAGATCGTGGTCGAGCCGCCGGCGCTGATCGTCGGCTTCGCCGGAATCGGATTCACAGTGACCGCGGTCGCCGCCGAGGCGGCGCTGGTGCAGGTCGCGGTGACTTTGACGGTGTAATTGCCCGAGGCGGTCGCGCTGTATTGCTGATTCGTCGCGCCGTTGATCGCGTTGCCGTCGAGGTACCACTGATTGCCGCTCGCGCTGCTCGACGTCAGCGTCACGCTGCCGCCGGCACAGAACGTCGTCGGACCTCCGGTTGTGATCGTCGGCGTGGCGGGGAGCGGATTCACTGTGACGGCCGTCGCGGCCGAAGCGGGGCTGGTGCAGCCATCCGCGGTCGTCGTCGTGACGGTGTAATTTCCCGACGCGGTGGCGTTGTACGTATTGCCGGTCGCGCCATTGATGGCATTGCCATTGAGCGACCATTGATTGCCGCTGCTGGCGCTCGACGTCAGCGTGACGCTGCCGCCGGCACAGAACGTGGTCGGGCCGCCGGCATTGATCGTTGGCGCCGCGAGCCCATTGCAGCACGAGCCCGGCCCGGGAGTCAGATCGACGATGCCCGAGACGAGCCCGTCGAATTGTGCGCAGGTACCGCCCGGGTTGTCGACCGCCACAATGACGACGAAGTTCGAGCTCGCCGGGACATTGAACGAATACGAGCTGCTCGCCGTCCCCGTACCGAGGCTGCCGATCGCGCTGTCACCGAGATAGTTCTTGCAGCGGTTCGTCGGATCGAAGCTGCCGAGATACGCCACGCTCTCGATGTCGGACGTCGAGGAGGTATTGCCGCACGCCGCGTTGATTTTCACGGTGACGCAGGCGGTGGCGGCGCTGGAGTTGGTGAAATTGAAGCTCTTGTAATTGTAGTTGCCGGAGTAGTAGTCGCCGGGACAGGTCTTGCCGCCACAGGGGCTGGGAGAACCGTCGCGGTAGATGCGATTGGGCTCCGTCGGATCGGAGGCGCCGAGGGAGCTCGACGGAATGACCTGGTTGGCGGCGCAGGTCCCAAGGGTGATGGGGATCGACTTCGTGCCGCCGGCGTACGTCAGGTTGAGGGTGAGGTTGATCGTCGTGCCGCAGGCGAAATTGGAGGCGGTCTCGAGACGGAACGGCGTCGTGTTCGCACCGCTCGCGTCGACCGCGAGGTTCGAATAGGCCGAGTTCCCCTGCCGTACGGTGACACCCGCGGTCGACGTGGTCAGTGTCGCGGCGATCGCCGACTCGTTCGCACAGCCTTTGTTCTTCAATGTGACGTTGAGCTTGAAGCATTCGTTGGCGTTGATGATGCCGTTGCCGTTGCCGACGGTCGCATCGTCGACGGCGCTCGCCGTCAATTGCAGATTGGAGACGCCGTTCATGCAGAAGTTCTGCGTCGTGGTGCCGCCGCTCGACACATTCACCGCCACCGTGGCGGGCGAGGAATTGAGGCAACTGCGCGAAGAATCGGTGGCCGATGCGCTGTAAGAGCCGGCGGGCACGAGGATCGAATAATGTCCCGTCGCGTCGCTCGTGCCGGCGTAGCCATTGCTCAGTGAAATGATCACGCCGGCGATCGGCGCGCCGTTGCTGCACGAGGTGATGGTCCCGCTGACCGTTCCCCAGGCCGCGGCCGGCGTACAGGAAGGGAACTTGTACGACGCGACGCGCGTGGCCCAGTTCCAACTGCTGTTGGTCTGGTAATACTCGCCGGTGAACCAGAAGGTGCACTGGTCGATCGGATCGAGTGTCATGGCGCTGTAATCGCCCCAGCGGCTGCCGGTGCCGTATTGCACGCCACCGCCCGCCTGCACAGTGGTCTCCGTCCCCATGAGATTGAGGGCGTCGGTGCCGAGGCGGCCGGTCATATAGAGGCCCGGCTTGATCGTCGTGCTCGATTTACTGTAGCCGAGCGCGATGTTGTGGTCCTTGTCCATCGCGATCGAGCCCATCCAGCGCCACGAGAGGTCGGGATCGTAAGTGCTCTGTTGATAGACGGTCGGCACGCTCGTCGAGCTGCCGGCATTACGGAGCTCGTACCAGCGCAGGACGTCGTGCACGTCGCCGACGGAGCTGCCGCCGGTCTGCGTGGCGACGATCGATTCCTGTACCGGCGATCCGCCGAAATTGCGGTAGGCGAGCCGGTACATGAAATGAACGTCGATGTCGTCGAGATAGTCGTACGAATACGCGGGCGGCGGTTGCGGGACGCACGCCCGCCCGCCGCAATTGCCGAGCGGCAGCGGCGTGACCGGAATGCGCGTGGTCGCCGACAGCGTCATCGCCGGCGTGGTTCCCCAGGTGACGGCGACGCGCGTGGAGTCGATGAAATCGTTCGAATAGGGGTCGGGCCCGAGGACGAATTCGGCTTCACCCGCGGGAGGAGGCGTGAGACTGTCGACGTCGGCGGCGAGCATGCCGTATTGCTGGAGGCCGTTGACCGCCGGCAGATTCGCGCTGAGCAGCCGCGCCGGCAATCCCTGCAGCATCTTCTCGCGCTCGAAGGCGTAGATCCGGCCGGCGAGATAGCCGTAGCCGGAACTGCTGAAAATGTGCGCCGCCATGTAATAGCCGTCGGGCCAGACGGACATGTGCGGATAATCGACGAAATTGTTGGTGTCGGTGACGAAGTCGTAAAGGTAATACGCCCCCAACGCATCGCTGGTGGCGGAAACGGCGACGCACTGATGCGAGAAGTCGGGCGCCCACTGGACGACGAATTGTGAGAGGACCCAGCGTCCCGCGAGGATGTCGTAACTGACGACCGGATCGCCGTCATTGCTCGCCGCGCAAGCGCCGCCGAGCGGTTTGAAGAGCGTGTTGCCCGCGGCCGGTCCGTAGAGCAGCTTGCCCGTCTTGTCCCAGACGGCGAAGCTGAGATTGTTCCATTGGACGTATTGCGTGGCGCCGATGTGACCGTTGGTGTCGGGCGGCGCGACGCCGGGCGAATATCCCGGAATGCCGACGCCGACTCCTTCGAAACTGACGCCGGTGGCGACAGGCGCGGAGGCGGGCGCTCCCATTTCGGGCTGCCGCGCGAGATCGGGCGCCGGGATTACAACCGCGGGCCGCGGCAACTCCCCTTCGTTGTTGATCAGCGTCCTCGCCGGATCCTCGGGGCGCGGCGTCGGCAGCGGCTCGATGTCGCGCAATGGCGGCGTCTGGATCGGCGCGACCGGATTGGTGTCGTTCGTCGGCGTGGCATCGGCGATGACGCCCGGTGCCCGACGATCGGCGCTCCTCCGTCCGGCAACCGATTTTCCGTGCGCCGCGTGAATCGCGCGCCATAGTGCGCTCTCACAAGCGACTTTCGCCGGGACCTTGTGGCCCTTCTTGGCGTACGGCTTCGCCGGATCGGCTTTCGACTCGCGCGCGACTTCGCGGATCTCGCGTGTCAGTGCAATCCCACGGCATTGCGGAAGCTCGCGCGGACTGGCGGACACAGCATTCGCGGCAGCGGCGAACCACAGGAGAGAGAGAACGGGCGTTAAGAGACGATTCACTGAGGACCTGGACGGTGAATATTACGCCATATTGGCGCGGTAAGGGCGGCGACGCTTACATCAGGATGTGCTGAACGTCACCTGCGACGGGATGGTAACAAGTCGTGCTCGATCGCGTACTGCACGACTTCCGCGTTGTTCTTCAATCCCATTTTCGCCAGCAGCCGCGCGCGGTGCGTGGCGACGGTCTTGACGCTGACGTTCAGATCGGCGGCGATCTCCCGCGGCGGTTTGCCCGCGGCGATGAGACAGAGCACCTCGAACTCGCGGTCCGAAAGAATCTGATGATGCGCGCCGCTCGCCGGTTGCATCAGATCGAACGCCAGGCTCTCCGCGAGCTCCGGCGTCAGGAAGCGCTCGCCGCGCGCGACCTTGCGGATCGCGGTGACGAGATGCTCGCGCGCGCTGTTCTTGCTGACGTAGCCGAGCGCTCCCCCCTTCAAGGCCCGCGCGGCATACGAGGGCTGATGCTGCATGCTGAGGATGAGCACCGGGACGTCGCTGCCGAGGGCGCGGATCTGCGCGAGAACGTCGAGGCCGGGACGGTCGGGAAGATTGAGATCGAGTACGACGACGTCGTAGCGCCGCGCGCGCGCCTGCTCGATCGCTTCCGCTCCGGTCCGCGCCTCGCCGCCGACGACGATGTCCTGCGTCTCGGAGACGATCTGGCGCAGTCCTTCCCTGACGATGTCGTGATCGTCCGCGATGAGCACCGTGATCAACCGTGACTCCTCGGCGTGACCGAAACTGGAATGCGCACGGAGACAATGGTCCCACGTCCGCTCACTCCTTCGAAGTGCACCGTGCCGCCGACCAGGTCGGCGCGCTCCCGGATGCCGAGGAGTCCGAGGGAGCGCGGATCGCCCACTTCGTCGATCGTCACTCCCCTGCCGTCATCGCGGATCTCCAGCAGCAGCTCATCGGTCCGCTCGCGCAGGCGGATCTCGACGCGGCTGGCGTTCGAGTGCCGCGCGACGTTGGTCAGCGCCTCCTGCACGATGCGGTAGATCGCCGTCGCGCAATGCGCTTCGATGCGGGCGTCGGAGGGCAGCGAGAGCTCGCACTCGATGCCGGTGCGGTCCTCGAACATCATCGCTTCCGATTCGAGCGCGGGGACGAGCCCGAGGTCGTCGAGGATGCTCGGACGGAGCTCGGAGGAGATCCGCTGCACCGACGTCACCATCGCCTCGAGCGTGCGGAGGATGCGGTTCGCGATCGGCGAGCGGCCGTACTGCTGCTCGGTCTTCGCCAGCAGGCCGATGATGTCCATCTTCAATGCGGTGAGCGACTGCCCGAGGTCGTCGTGCAGCTCGCGCGCGATGCGGCTCCGCTCCTCTTCCTGGATCACGAGCAGGCGGTCGGAGAGCGATTTCAGCTTGCGCTCGTCGTCGAGCATCCGCTGTTCGGCCGTGCCGACCATGATCTTGATCGGCCGCTCGATGCCGCGCGAGAGCACCGCGGCGATGGCGAAGACGACGATGAGGATCACCACGCCCCCTTCCACGCCGCGCACGAACATCTGCCGCACCGGCTCCATCACCACGGAGCTGGGGATGCCGACGTAGACGTACCAGCCGATCTCCGGAATGGAGGTGAAGCCGTACTGGCGGATCACGCCGTCGAGGCCGCGCGCCTGCGCCAGACCCTGCCCGCCGCGCCGCGCGAGCGCGACGATCGTCGCGTTACCGGTTCTTCCCACCCACTGCTGCGCGCGGTCGGAGCGCGCGACGATCGTGCCCCGCTCGTCGACGATCGTGGTCAGCGCGTCGGGGGCGAGCGTCTCGTCGAAGGCGTCGGTGAGCTGCATCAGCGCGAGCGTTCCGCGCAGGACGCCGTCCTCGCCGTGCACCGGATGCGACACGACGGAGACCCAGCGTCCGTTCACGACGCGCATGATCGGGACGTGCGGCTGCAGCGCGCCGCTGCGCAACGCATCGCCGATCCACTGCTGCACCACGGCGGAGACCACGAGCGCCTCCTTGCGCGGCGAGCCGCTGCAGAGGAGGCGTCCGTCGGGGAGGAAGAAGAAGAGGTTCTCGTCCTCCGGCTCGAAGTCGATGACGGCGAAGAGCGACTCGCACGCCGCGGCGTCGAAGTTGCGGAAGGCGGGACGCTCCGCGAGGCGCTTCAACAGGCTGCTCGCGTCGGCGTTCTGCTCGCGCAGGCGGAGCGCCGTGCCGTGTGCCACGCGCAGCGCCAGCTCCCGCGCGTCTTTGCGCTCGCGTTGCACCTGCGAGCCGAAGAGCCAGATCAGAAGGAGGATGAGCGGCAGCGCCACCGCGGCGACGAGAACGCCGAGCCACCATCGGAGGGAGATCGGCCGGGCGGGGAGCATGGGTGGAGTTTACCGGGGGTCGCATCTGGACAATTAACTTAACGCGGCGCGTTAAGTTAATTGTCCAGATGCGACCCCCTCACCTCACCGCGCGGCGCCGCGGGCCCACCTCCGCCCCCACCACGAACAACTGGCCGTCGTTCTGCGTGTAGATGCGGCCGTCGCCGCCGATGGAGAGCGGGGTGTAGGCGGCGCCGAGGGCGAGGGTGAGGAAGATGCGCTCGCGGAGCGTGCCGCCCTGGTCGATCGCGTAGACGTTGCCGTCCTCCGCGTTCGCGTAGACGACACCGCGGCCGTCGACGGCGACCGCGTTCACGCACCATTCGAAGCCGGCGGGATGATCGTCGATGCACTGCAGCACGTTGTCGACGCGCGCGCAGCTCTTCGTCTCCGTGTTCCTGAACTTCCACTCCACGTGCAGCGACGGATCGAGCTGCGTGATGAAGTACTGCTCCGGATCGCCCGGCGTGGTGAACGTGCGGTCGCCGGGACAGCTCGCGGAACCGGAACAGTAGGCCGGCGCGTTGTAGTGGTTCTCCTTCAGCAGCAGCGAGTACGTCCCGTCGTGGCGCCAGATCGCCGGCGTCAGGTCCCATCCCCAGCCGTACGACGCGACGAACGTGCCGTCGGGATTGAACGACATCAGATGTCCCTGCGAATAGTTGTAGCGGGTGTACGAGCCGTAGACGATGCGGCCGTCGGGCGCGACCACCGGCGACGACGTGCTGTTGTCGTTCACCCGTCCCGATCCCGGCTGGTTCTCCGCCGGATCGACGCCCGTGATCGCGCCGCTGCGGCATCCGCCCGGCGTGCCGTTCGGCGGGATCATCACGTTGCAGCCGTCGTTGAAGCGATTGCGCAGTGACGCGGTCCATTTCGGCGTGAGATTCGGATTGACGGCGACGAGATAGCCGTAGCGGTCGTTCATGTGCGCGCGGCTGATCGTGTAGACCGTGCCGTCCGCGGCGATCGCCGGTGCGACGTTGACGCCGGGACGCTGCGCGCCGCAGGTGATCGTCGGCGCAACCGCGTTGGAGCTCGGCGGCCACGGAAGCTGCGAGTTGGAGAACGACGTCGTGCACTGCGCGCTCGCCGCCGGCGCGCCGCTCACGATCGAAGAGAAGGCGACCTTCGACGCCGTGCCGTTCGCCGCGATCTTCACCAGCCACGCGCCGCGCGCGTCGCTCGTCCAGGGCGACGAGGTGTCGAGCTGGATGGCGTTGTAATAGATGTTGCCGGCGTCGTCGACCGACGGCGGTCCCGCCATGTAGATCGACGCATCGACGGTCGTGCCGAACGGATTGAAGCGCTGGATGCGCGAGCCGTCGATGCGGCTGACGCGGTCGATCGTGCCGCCCGCGCCGGGCGCCCAGACCGAATCGGCGGTCAGCACCGGGTGATAGACCGGCTCCCACGTCGGGCCTGCCCCGCCCGGCGTCGGCAGCGGCTTCCAGTCGCTGGCGTACGTCCAGCGCGTGGTGAGGCCGAGACCGTCGCGCCGCATCGCGCGCACCGACCAGGTCTGCGTGGAGCGATGCTGGAAGTCGGTGAACGTCCCACCCTTTAGAATGACGAACAAATCGTCACCATCGACCAGCGGCACCGGATAGTGCGTAAGCAAACTGCCGCCGGCGAACGTCTTTTCTGCGATGACAAACGGATCGATCACGACCTCGGCCTCGATGCGATCGAGTCTCTGTCCCGACGCTCCGACCGCGCTCTCATGCCGTGGATTCGCGCCCCACTGCATCCAGCCCTGCGCGGAAGCGACGGTCGCCGAGAACAGTAAAACGAGGACACGGATCATCGTTCGATTGTAGATTTGCGAAACACCTAAAGGAGTGAACTGTGAGAAACGCATTTGCCATAGCTCTGCTGACTGCTCTCGTCGTTCTGCCCGCCGACGCCGCGCGCGTCGTCACCCGCACGCGCGTCACGCGCCACGGCGTCACCCGCACGCGCGTCACGGTGCGCCCCGGCTTCCCCATCCACCGCACGCTCCCCGTCGTCGTCGTCCGTCCTGCCACGATCCGCGTCGCGCCGCGCGTCTATCTCGCGCCGGTGGTCTTCACCGCGGCGGTCGTCGCCTCGATCCCGTCGTCACCGCAGAACTGGCGCGGCACGGAGACGATCGAGCGTGAGGACGGCTGGACCGACTTCACGATGGACGTCGATCGCCGCGGCGGAAGGATGATGCTGGAGATCGGGCCGGGCGCGGCGCAGATCAGCTTCGCCGAGGTCGTGTTCGAGAACGGAGAGACGCAGGTCGTCGACTTCAACGATCACGTCCACGCGCGCGGCACGTACCAGCTCCTCGATTTCGCGAACGGCCGGAAGATCGATCACGTGCGCGTGGTGGCGAAGGCCGACACCGCGTCGACCGACATCACCCTGCACCTCATCGGTTGAGCGCCTGCTCGATCTCGGCTGCCAGCGCGGCCGGATCGAGCGGCTTCCGCAGCACGATTGCCGGCAGGCCTCCGTTGGCCTGCCGCAATTGCTGCGCGAGCGTGACACCGTCCGCGACCACGACGCCCACATCGGTGATGACGAGGTCGTAGTGCACATGCAGCGAAAGAATCGCCTCGGTTGCCGACTTCACCGCGGTGACGCGCGCCCCGCGCTGCTTCAGCAGTTCGGTGATCGCCGCGATCGAATCTTCATCGCGATCGACCAGCAGCACGTGCTTCCCCCGTAAATCGCGGGCTTCCTGTGTGGGGACAGGCGCCCTCGCCTGTCGGACTTCGAGGACAGGCGAGGCGCCTGTCCCCCCACGGGACTCCACCGTCACCCCACGCGTCCCGTCGTTGGCGACCCGCGTCTCCACCCACACCACCCGCCCGTCCTTCGCCATGCAGCGGAACGGCGCGTCCTTCGCGACGGCATCGCGATCCTCGGGATGGGCGATGCTCCGCCAGAAGTCCGGCATCGCCAGGCACTCCTCGGTTGTGTAGCCGAGCATCCGCGTCACGTGGTCGCTGATGAAGGTGATCCGCTTCCCCGACGCTTCCCAAACCACGGCCGGGACGCCGGCCAGGATGCCGGGAAGCCGGTCGTCGTTTCGCGTCCAGCGCCGGGTGAAAGCGGAGAGGAGGGAGGTCAGAAAGGAGGTCACGAGGGTGCGAGAGTTTAGCGCACTCCTACATGACCATGTGGTTATTTAGTGTTATTCTGCGGCCATGCGATCGAAACACGCCGAGCTCTCGCCCGAAGCGCTGCAACTGGTCGCCGACCGCTTCCGCGTCCTGGCCGAGCCGGTCCGCCTGCGCATCCTGCAGTCGCTGCGCAACGGCGAGAAGAACGTCTCGGAGCTGACCGCCCTCCTCGGCACGACGCAGCCGAACGTCAGCAAGCACCTCCGCGTGCTGCAGGAGGCAGGACTGATCGGCCGCCGCCAGAGCGGCACGACGGTCTACTGCTACGTCGCCGATCAGACCGTGTTCGAGCTCTGCGACGTCGTGTGCAACGCCCTCTACACGCGGATGGCGGCGCAGGCGCGCATCCTCGAGGCGCCGCCGGCGAAGCGGCGCTGAGCATTTGCGCGTCATACTCCGCTCGGAGGTTGACGCGTGAGCAAACCATCCTCGCCTGCCTATCACCTGCTGATGCTGGTGCTCTGCCTCTTCGCCCTCGGCGTCCTCGCCATCCAGACGGCGGTGACGCTCGATCCGCAGATCCGCCTCGTGCTCGAGTACGCCGACTACGCGGTCTGCATGATCTTCTTCGCCGACTTCGTCGTGTCGATGTGGCGCGCGCCGTCACGGCTGCGCTACCTCGCAACGTGGGGCTGGCTCGACCTGCTGTCGTCGATCCCGACGGTCAGTGTTGCGCGCTGGGGACGGATCGGACGCGTCCTGCGCGTCTTCCGCGTCCTGCGCGGACTCCGCGCCACGAAGCTCATCTCCACGGTGATCCTCCGAAAGCGCGCGCAGAACACGTTCCTCGCCGCCGCGCTGCTCGCGCTGCTGCTCGTCGTCTTCTGCAGCGTGGCGATCCTCGAATTCGAGACCGCGCCGGAGTCGAACATCAAGACGGCGGCGGACGCGGTGTGGTGGGCGTTCGCGACGATCACGACGGTCGGCTACGGCGACCGCTTCCCGGTCACACCCGAAGGCCGCTTCATCGCCGTCGTGCTGATGTGCGCGGGCGTGGGGCTGTTCGGCACGCTGTCGGGATTCTTCGCCTCCTGGTTTCTGGAGAACGAGGTGGCCGATGAGACGACGGAGATCGGTGCACTGCGCGAGGAGATCGCCGCATTGCGACGAAGCGTCGACGAGCTGGCGGCGCGATCGTAACTTCCAGTGGGGGGACAGGCGCCCTCGCCTGTCCGGCGCCGTTTGCACAGGCGAGGGCGCCTGTGCCCCCACTGGACTCCGCGAAGGTCACCTAGAACGGTGATCCAGTTCCTATCGCGGTGATCCCGTACGGGAGTCTCCTTTCCCTAGAAGAGTGCGTTGACTAATATAACCATATGGTCATATAGTCAGTGCCTGGAGACAGCCATGAACATCGAACGTTCCCTCCGCCTCATCGCCGGCCTCTTCGTCACCGTCGCCGCGGTCCTCGCCTGGAAGGTCAGCCCCTGGTTTCTCGCGTTCATCGCCTTCGTCGGCTTGAACCTCGTGCAATCGGCCTTCACGAACTGGTGCCCGATGATGACCATCCTGCGCAAGCTCGGGGTGCGCGAGGCATGAGCCGGCTGCTGCTGACGGCGGCCGGGTGCCTGCTGCTCGCCGCTCCGCTCGCGGCACAACCGCTGACGCTGCGCGACGCGGCAGCCGAAGCGCTGAAGCGCAACCCGCTGGTCGCGGCTGCGGAATCAAACGTCGCGGCCGCACGCGCGCGGCATGACGCGGCCCGCTCGAGCTGGCTGCCGCTGATCGACGCTACGGCGAACGCGACGCGCAGCAACAATCCGGTCTTCGTCTTCGGATCGCTCCTCGAACAGGGACGCTTCGGACAGCGTCACTTCGATCCGCAATTTCTCAACGATCCGCCGGCGCTGACGAACACGCGGCTGAGCCTCGACGTCCGCTACGCGCTCTTCGATCCGGTGCGGCGGTTCGACGCGTCGCCGCAGGACATCGTCCGTGCGCAATCGGCGGCCGAGGAGATGCGGCAGCAGTTGCTCGCCGACGTCATCGCGCGCTTCTACGGACTCACCGTCGCGGAGCAGCGGCGGGCGGTGGCGGCCGAGGCGGTGCGGGCGGGGGAGGCGGCGGCGAAGGCGACGCGCGACAAGGCGGAGCAGGGACTGGTCGTCGACTCCGACCGTCTCGCCGCGGAGGTGCAGCTCGCGCAGTTCCGCCAGGAAGAGATCGCGGCGGCGGGAGACGCGGGTGTCGCGCACGCGGCGCTGGCGATGACGCTGCAGCGGCCGTTGATGTCGCGCTTCGAGATCGAGGCGACGCTTCCCGATCGCACCTTTGCCTCGATCGATTTGAACGCGGCGGTCGAGCAGGCGCTGAAGACGCGCGGCGAGATCGCGACGGCCGGCGCCGCTCGCGCGGCGGCGGAGCTCCAGCTTCGCGGCGCGCGCGGATCGCTCCTCCCCCGCCTCGACGCCTTCGCCTCGGCCGGCGCGAGCCGCGGCAATTCCGATCACGCGGTCGGCGTCGTCGCGCGCGTCGGACTCTTCGACGCCGCGAAGTACGCGCGCATCGCCGAGGCTCGCGCCGGCGCCGATGCGGCGCAGGCCATCGAGACCATGACGCGCGACAAAGTGGCGATGGAGGCGATCACCGCCTGGAATCGCGCGAACGCGGCGCGGCAGCAGCTCGACGTCGCCGCCGCGGCGGTCGTGCAGGCCGAGGCGGCGGCGCGCATCGTCCAGGACCGCTACGACAACGGACTCACCACCATCACCGAGCTGCTGCGCGCTCAGACCGCGCTCGTCGGCGCGCGGCTGTCGCTGCTGAGCGCGCGGCACCAGTCCATCACCGGCTACGCCGAACTGCTTCGCTCCATCGGAGGTCTTCGTGAAATCGATCCATTTCTTTGAGCTTGCGCTCGCCGCGATGCTCGTCGCCGCATGCGGCAAAGAGGCGCCGCACGTCGAGGAACCGAAGTTCAGCGGCGCGACGGCGGTCGCCATCAGCGAGACGCTGCCGGAGATGCGCGTCACCACCGGCACCGTGCGCTCGGCGAACGTCAGTCCGCTCGCCGCGAAGCTGATGGGGAACGTCACACGCGTCCTGGTCAGCGAAGGGGATCGCGTGCGTGCCGGCGATCTGCTGCTGGAGATCGACGACCGCGAGATGCGGGCGAAGTCGGCGCAGGCGGCTGCTGGCGCGGATGAAGCCGATCAGGCCATTGCCGGCGCACGCGCGAATGCCGAGGTCATGGCGGCGACGTACAAACGCTTTGCGGCGTTGCGGGAGCGCGGCTCGGTGAGCGCGCAGGAATTCGACGAAGTCGCGGCGAAGAACAGCGCGGCGCAGGCGCAGCTCAGCCAGACGCTCGCGCGGCGGGCGCAGGCACGCGCGGGGATCGCCGAAGCGGAGACCTTTGTCGGCTACTCGCGGGTGCGGGCGCCGATCGACGGCATCGTCACCGCGCGCATGATCGATCCCGGCGCCCAGGCCTCGCCCGGGATGCCGCTGCTGACGATCGAAGACGATGCGCGCTATCGCGTCGAGACGACCGTCGACGAAGAGCTCGCGTCGCGCATTCACGCGGGCGACGTCGTGCGCGTCGATGGCAACGAAGCGCGCATCACGAACATCGTGCCGGCCGTCGATCCGACCACGCGCAGCGCGCTGGTCAAGATCGAGCTGCCGAAACACTCCGGCCTCCGCTCCGGCACCTTCGTCCACGTCGCGTTTCCGATCGGCACGCGGAGCGGTATCACCGTTCCGGCGAGCGCGGTGCAGCGCCGCGGACAACTGACCAGCGTCTCCGTGATCGACACGGATGGTGTCGCGCGCATGCGCCTCGTCACCCTCGGCGAGTCCGCGGGCGAGCGCATCGAAGTGCTCTCCGGCATCGACGCGGGAGAAAAGGTGGCGACGCCATGAAGGAGATGCACGGCATCGCCGGCCGGCTCGCGGCGGCATTCATCGAATCGAAGCTCACGCCGCTCATCGTCGGCGCCTCGCTGCTCATCGGCATCGGCGCCGTCGCCCTTCTTCCGCGCGAGGAAGAGCCGCAGATCGTCGTCCCGATGATCGACGTCTTCGTGCAACTGCCGGGCGCCGCGCCGCGCGAGGTGGAGCAGCGGATCACGAAGCCGATGGAGAAGCTGCTGTGGGAGATCCCGGGCGTCGAATACGTCTACTCGACGTCGTCGGCCGGGACGTCGATGGTCGTCGTCCGCTTCAAGGTGGGCGAGGACGAAGAGCGGGCCATCGTGCGGCTCAATCAGAAGCTGCAGGCGAACGCCGATCTGATCCCGCCCGGCGCGTACGGTCCGCTGGTGAAGCCGCGCTCGATCGACGACGTGCCGATCCTGGCCATCACGCTGTCGAGCAAACGCTACGATCACTTTGCGCTGCGGCGGATCGCGGCGCAGTTGCAGAGCGAGATCAAGCAGGTCAACGACGTCTCCGGCGTGCAGATCATCGGCGGATTGCGACGCCAGTTGCGCGTGACGGTCGATCCGGCGCGCGTCGCCGCGTACGGTCTCGCCCCCGCGCCGATCGTGGCGATGATCCAGCAGGCGAACCGGCAGCTCCCCGCGGGCGCGTTCGCCTCGAACAATCGCGAGACGCTGGTGGAGACCGGCGGCTTCATTCGCAATGCCGACGACGCGAAGAAGGTCGTCGTCGGTGCGCACAACGGACGGCCGATCTACCTCGGCGACGTCGCGGAGATCGGCGACGGGCCGCAGGAGGCGGGGGATTACGTGTATGCGGGTGATCAACCCGCCGTCACCCTCGCCATCGCCAAACGGAAAGCGACCAATGCCACCGTCGTCTCGCGCGCCGTCCTGGCGAAAGTAGATTCGCTGAAGGGGATCATCATCCCGGCCGATGTGACGCTCACCGTCACGCGCGATTACGGCGAGACGGCGAAGGAGAAATCGAACGAGCTGCTGTTCCACATGCTCCTGGCGGTCCTCTCCGTCGCCATCCTCATCGCCCTCACCCTCGGCTGGCGCGAGTCGGGCATCGTGGCCATCGCCATCCCGGTCACGCTCGCGCTGACGCTCGCCGTCTTCTACCTCGCGGGCTACACGCTCAATCGGGTGACGCTCTTCGCGCTGATCTTCTCCATCGGCATCCTCGTCGACGACGCGATCGTCGTGGTCGAGAACATCGTCCGCCACCACCGCCTCCCCGCCGGCGGCCTGCGCATGCGCGACATCGCGGTCAGGGCGGTCGCCGAAGTCGGCAACCCGACGATCCTCGCGACCTTCACCGTCATCGCCGCCATCCTCCCGATGGGTTTCGTCCGCGGACTGATGGGACCGTACATGCGGCCGATCCCGGTCGGCGCGTCGGCGGCGATGCTCTTCTCCCTCGTCGTCGCGTTCGTCGTCACGCCGTGGGCCGCGCTGCGGCTGATGAAACGCGACGCGCACGCAACGCACGCGCATGAAGGTTGGGCCACGCGGCAGTACCGGCGGATCATGACGCGACTGATTCACGAGCCGCGAGTCCGCTACGCGTTTCTCGGCTCAGTCGTGTTGCTCCTCCTCGGGGCGATGTCGATGTTCGCGGTGAAGCTCGTCCGCGTGAAGATGCTGCCGTTCGACAACAAGAGCGAGTTTCAGATCATCGTCGACATGCCGGAAGGGACGCCGCTGGAGCGCACCGCGGCGGTCACGCGCGAGATCGGCGCGGCGATCGCGAAGGTGCAGGAGGTGGCGAACTATCAGACCTACGCCGGCACCGCGTCGCCGTTCAATTTCAACGGACTGGTGCGGCATTACTACCTCCGCGCCGGCTCGAACGTCGGTGATCTGCAGGTCAACCTCCTGCCGAAAAGCGAGCGGAGCGCGCAGAGTCACGAGATCGCGAAACGCGTCCGCACGCTCATCGCTCCGATCGCGCGGCGCTGGAACGCGAACGTGAAGGTGGCCGAGGTGCCGCCCGGACCGCCGGTGCTGCAGACGCTCGTCGCCGAGATCTACGGGCCTGATTACGACAAGCAGATCGCGATCGCGAAAAAAGTGCAGAAGACCTTCGCCGCAACCGGCGGCGTAGTCGACACCGACTCGTACGTCGAGGACGATCAGACGCAATTCCGCTTCGTCGTCGACAAGGAGAAGGCGGCGCTCAGCGGCGTCTCGCCGGAGCAGATCGACAACACGCTGCGGCTCGCGCTCTCCGGCATCAGCGCCGGCCTGCTGCATCAGCCGCTGGAAGAAGAGGACGTGCCGATCGTGGTGCAGTTGCCGCGCGCCATGCGGTCGTCGATCGGGCAGTTGCAATCGATCCGCGTCGCTTCGTCGAACGGGCAGTTAGTCCCGCTCGGATCGCTCGTGCGGATCGAGCAGACCGTCGCGCCGAAGAGCATCTACCACAAGAATCTGATGCCGGTCGTCTACGTGACCGCCGACGTCGCGGGGAACGAGGAGAGTCCGGTCTACGCGATCCTCAAGCTCAATCGCGCGCTCGACAGATTGAACCTGGAGCGCTTCGTGTCGCACCAGCCGCTCGACACCAACACCTACGCGATGAAATGGGACGGCGAGTGGCACATCACCTACGAGGTCTTCCGCGACCTCGGGCTGGCCTTCGCCGCGGTTCTGGTGCTGATCTACGTCCTGGTGGTCGGCTGGTTCCAGTCGTTCAAGACGCCGGTCATGATCATGGCGGCGATCCCGTTCTCGCTCGTCGGCATCATTCCGGCGCACGCGATGCTCGGCGCGTTCTTCACCGCGACGTCGATGATCGGCTTCATTGCCGGGGCAGGGATCGTCGTCCGCAACTCGATCATCCTCGTCGACTTCATCGAGCTGCGGCTGCGCCAGGGGATGCCGCTGGAAGAGGCGGTCATCGACGCGGGCGTGGTCCGCTTCCGGCCGATGATGCTCACGGCGACGGCGGTCGTCGTCGGCGCCGCGGTGATCCTCTTCGATCCGATCTTCCAGGGGCTCGCGCTCTCGCTGATGGCGGGCGAAGTCGCGTCGCTGCTGCTGTCGCGGGTGACGGTCCCCATCCTTTATTACATGTCGGAGCGGCGCGGGCGGCGCTCACACGACCCGGTGCCGGCTGTCACACCGGCCCTGGAACCCGCGCGTTGACTCTTGTGCGATGAAACACACCAGAGCAATCCACGCCGGGCTCGATCCCGCCGCGCATCGCGGCGCGGTGTCGGTGCCGATCTACCAGACCTCGACGTTCGCGTTCCCCTCCGCGGAAGAAGGCGCCGAACGCTTCGCCGGACGGTCGAACGGTCCGATCTACACGCGCCTCGGCAATCCGACGAACGACGCGCTGGAGGAAGCGGTCGCCTCGCTGGAGAACGGCTGCGGCGCCGTCGCCACCGCCACCGGCATGGCCGCGGTGAGCACCGTGCTGCTCGCGCTGCTGCGCAACGGCGACCACGTCATCGGCACGCGCCCGCTCTACGGCGCGACCGCGCACATGATCACCGACCGCCTCTCCCGCTTCGGCGTGATCTCGACGTTCGTCGCGGCAACCGACGCCTCCGAACTGAAACGCGCGCTGCGGCCCGAGACGCGGTTGATCTACATCGAGACGCCGGCGAATCCGAACCTCGATCTCGCCGACATCGCCGCGATCGCGGCGGTCGCGCACGGAGCGGGGATTCCGCTCGTCGTCGACAACACGTTCGCCGGTCCGCTTCTGCAGCGGCCGCTCGAGCTCGGAGCGGACGTCGTGCTGCACTCGATGACGAAGTCGCTCAACGGACACAGCGACGTCATCGCCGGCGCGGTCATCGCGTCCGACCCGGCGATGCTGCGCGTGCTGCGCGACACGGCGATCACGTACGGCCTGACCATCGATCCGCATCAGGCGTGGCTCGTCCTGCGCGGCATCCGCACGCTCGGCATGCGCGTGGAGCGCGCGCAGGCGAACGCCGTCGAGATCGCGCAATGGCTGGAGACGCATCCGGAAGTGGCGTGGGTGCGCTATCCCGGACTGCCGTCGCATCCGCAGTACGAGCTGGCGCGGCGGCAGATGTCGGGGCCGGGCTCGGTGATCGCGTTCGAACTGCGCGGCGGCGTCGACGCAGGCCGCATCCTGATGAACAACGTCCGCCTCATCACGCTCGCCGTGTCACTCGGCGGCGTCGAGTCGCTGATCGAGCACCCGGCGTCGATGACGCACAAGAGCGGCGGCGACGGGATCACGCCGGGACTGGTGCGCCTGTCGGTCGGGTGCGAAGACCTCGACGACATCAGGGCGGATCTGGCGCAAGGGCTGGAGGCTGTAGCAGAGACGCTCCTGTCTGTGCCGGCGACGGGCTCACGTACCACGCCGCGATGATGTACTTCGTCCCCTCGATCACCGACTCGCCCTTGTGCTTGTACATCGACGGGAAGAGCAGGACGTAACCGGTGCGCGGCGTGAAGGCGAAGTCGAGCTTCGAGAACGACGTCGCTCCGCCGGTGAAGTCTTCGTTCAGATAGACGACGACGGTGACCTCGCGATGGTTGTCGCGGTCACCGCCCGGATTGTCCTGGTGCGCGCTGTAGAAACCGCCCGGCTTGTAGCGGATGAGCTGCAGGCCGTCGAGCTTCGCCACGTTCGCCGCGAGGCCGCGCGAGAACGATTCGGTCGCGGCGAGCACGCGGCGGCGGATCAGCGGGATGAGCTGTGGCAGGTCTTTCTCGTACTGCACGGCGGCGGTGCGGAGGTCGCGCCGGACGACGTGCCCTTCCCTGCTCCAGACGCGCGCCTTGCGCCACGTGCGCCGTCCGGCGATGGCGAGGATCGCCTGCGTCTCGCGCTCCGAGAAAAGCGGAGCGGCGTAAATGCCGCGCGCGACTTCGGTGAATTGCATTAAGTTAAGGACCTGACCCTTAACTTAAGTTTACGCGCGATGAAGGCCTCGTCGAAGTAGCGGATGCCGAGGCGGTTGTTGGTCATGTGGACGAAGCTCTGGAGGGCGTTCAGTTCCGTGTTGCCGAAGTCGCGCGCGATCTCGCGCATCGCCTCCAGCCAGCCGGCGTCGCGCGGTGAAGGCTCGAGCTGACGGGCATCGAATTCAGCGATCCTGCGCGCCTCGGCCTCGGGATCGCGCGGCGCGCCGGGCACGCGGAGAAATCGCTTCGTCGTCCTCCCGAAGAACGACCTTGCATCGAGCGCGAAGGCCTCGGCGAGATCGAGGTGCATGCGCATGGCGACGCTCAGCGCCAGCTCGTACGACCAGCCGGGCCGGCTCATCGCCTCGAGCACCGCGCGCGACGAGAGCTCGAACTGCCGCTCCGCGATGTCCATCTTCACGTAGCGCTCGACCTCCGGGACGTACTCGACGATCTGCGCATCGGGAAAGGCCTGCAGCACGCGCGCATCGAGGTCATCGCCCGATTTCAGCCGCAGGCGGATGTGATCGGCCGGGACGTTGTAGCGGATGAAGAAGAACGCGTCGTGCGGAATCGAGTCGACGAACGGCTTCAGTTCATCGACGAGAAAGCGCTCGTGGGGACGCGGCCGGAAGAGGTAGTACGAGTGCCACATCACTCGCCTCGGTTCCAGTGGACGATGAATTCGATCGCGTGCCGGCGGCCGTTCCACTCCAGCATGTCGTCCGGCGTTGGCAGCATCTCCTGCACTCTGAGGATGTCGACGACGCGATCGAAGAGCTTCTCCAGCAACGCGACGGAATGCCAGCTCGTGAAGGAGATGAACTGCGGCTTGCGGTCGTCGCGCTTCGCCGCGCGGCGGATTTTCACGAAGACATAGGCCGGCATGCCGAGTGATTCGCGCCAGGCGTCGGCGCGCCGGAAAAACGCCGCGTCGCTCTCCCCTCGCGCGCGCACCGGCAGCATCGCCTTCGGCACTTCCCACGTCTTGCGGCGGATGACTAGGCGGCGGTCGTAAACGACGCGCGGCCGCATGATCGTCCTGCCCGTCGCCGCAAGCACCGCCCTGAGCATCGGCTTGCGGATGACCTCCCGCGCCGGCGAGAAGAACGTGTTGAGGAAGCGATGCAGCGGTGAGCGCGTGTCCGGGTCCTGCAATCCGAGGTCGACGACTTCGATGCGCTGGTTCGTCGGAACGTGCCAGAGCCAGAGCGTGTCGTCGTCGCCGATCTTCACCACGAGATCGGGGACGTCGCGCTCGCCGATCTCGCCGTCGACGAGCTGCGGATGGATGTTCATGTTCAACAGCGAACCGTCGTCGACTTCGACGAGACGCGAGCTCCCCGCCGCGCGGCGATTGACCGCGCGCTGCTCCTCCAGTATCTCCGGCGGAAGCAGATCGAGGAACCGGCTGACTTGCTTGCCGAAGCCCGGGCCGCATCCGTTGAGGACCGCGCCCCCGGCAAAGAGCTGCACCATCGCCGCAAAGGAGCGGGGCGGCTCGCACTGATCAACATGTTGACGGTCGATGTAAACGTCGTCCCCCTTCACCTCGATCGTCCAGCGCCTGACGTCATCGTCCTTGGCAACCGGCCACTGCCCGATGACATCGGCCAGCGGCATCACTTCACGCGTCCCGAACCAGCACCGCAACTCGCGACGCCGCGCGATCGCCGGATCGGAGAAGGAAAGCTCGCGCACGTAACTCGAGATCGTGTCGGTCAGTGCGTCGATCGCCCCCTCGTCGCAGACGATCTCCCCATCGAGCACCGAATCCTCGAAGTGGCGCTCCTCCTCGCGAGTTGCCGCAACGCGGTTCGCGCGGCGCGTCACGGTCGACGCGCCGAGGCGCGCGGACATCAGGCCATGCGGCAGCGGCGCGAACGTCGCCGGCGCGACGTGACAGAACGTGCTGAACGGCGACGTCTTCGCATGCATCCGTCCGACGTACTTCATCAGCGCGCGCTCGGTTTGCGGCGTGATCCGCTTCCGGATCTCGGCGAGCAGCGTGAGACTCGAAAGCGCGAGCGGCCGCTGCAACGCCTCGGATCGCGCCAGCTCGTGCAGCTTCCCGCGCGCCGCCGCGACTTCGCGCTCGAATGCCCGCGCGAACCGCTCGTGCAACGCATCGCACTCCGCGACGGCGGCCTCGTAGTCACCCGCATGCGGCAACGCGAGTGACGACGCATCGATCCGCCGTCCGTTGAAAAGATCGCGCTTCGCGGCGAGCAATTGCCGCCGCAACCGCGCGTCGTCGCATCCGCGAATCGCCGCAAACGCCTCGGCGCGCAACTGCCCGCCAAGCACCGCCACGCACTCCTCGGCGGACCGCAGCGAAGCGAGCGCGCGCATCGTCTCCGGCAGGTCGAGCGCGGCCAGATCTTCGAACGCGCCGGCGGCGATTCGGACGATTCCGAAACGCTGTCGATCGAGCGGCTCCGGGCGAAACGGCATGTGCCATACTAGCCAGGGTTCCCGAAAAGGAAGGCTAACGGTGGCGCAGCGCGACCTCGCGGTCCGGGTTCGTCCCGTCACCCTCATCAGTGAGGGCCGGCGAGGGCAGGTATTTATCGGTGTCGACGACCTGCTGCGCCGCCGCGTCATCGTCAAGAAGCTCGTCTCCCAGGCCTTCGAGAGCGTCGACACGCGCAGACGACTGATCGACGAAGCGCGCGTCATGGCGCAGATCGATCACCCCAACCTCGTCCGCATCCACGACTACAGCGAGCGCGATGGCCACGACATCTTCACGCTCGAATGCACCGACGGAAAAAAGCTCTCCGACGCGCTCGCCGACGGGATGACCTTCGCCGAAAAGGTGCGCGTGGCGACCGCGGTGGCGAGCGCGCTCGCGGTCACGCACCGCAACGGCATCCTGCACGGTCCGCTGTCGCTCGATAGCGTGGTCGTGGGCAAGGACGAGATCAAGGTCGTCGACTTCCGGTCGACGAGCACGAGCCTCGATGGTCCGTTGACGCTGGCGCTCGTGCGCAGTCCGGAAGAGCTGCGCGACGAGGAGCCGACGACCGCGTCGGACATGTACTCGTTCGGCTTCCTGCTGCTGAAGCTCTTCGGCGACGGCGACCGCGACGTCCGCGCGCTGGTCGGCTCGCTGCTGCGCGTCGCGCCCAGCGAACGTCCTACCGTGGCCACCGTCCTGGCGAAACTCGAGTACCTCTCGCGCCGGCGCGTGCGGCGGATTCGCATCGCCGCCGCGGCCGCGGTCATCGCGCTCTGCGTCATCGGCATCACCCGCTACACGATCGACCTCCGCCACGCGCGCAGCGCGGCGGTCATGGCGCGGGCCGAAGCCGAAGCGCGGCGGGCGAAGGCGAACGAGCTCGTGGCGCTGCTGATCGATGATCTGCATCCGCGGCTGGAGTCGGTCGGACGGCTCGACATCCTCGATGCCGTCGACGCGAAGGCGCTGCAGTACTTCGCATCGATCCAGGCCGATGAGATTTCGCCGCGCGAGGTGGCGGTGAACGTCACCGCGCTGTCGCAGCTCGGAGAAACGCAATTCAAGAGAGTGAACGTCGAGGCATCCCTCAAGACGCTGCGCTCGGCGGTACGCACGATCGACGAGGCGGTCCGGCGCCGGCCGAATGACGAACTGCTGCTGGCCAGCGGCGCCGAAGCGCACAGCCGCTTGAATCAGGCGCTCCTCAAAAACGGCGATACGCAGGCGGCGATGGAGGAGGCACGCGCCATCTCGCATTACACCGCCGAGCTGGTACGCCACAGGCCGAATGAAGTCCGGTACCTGCTGAAGGACGCCTCGGCGCACGGCACGATCGCCTCGATGCTGGACCGCACGGAGGAGATCGCCGGAGCGTTGCGGGAGAACCAGATCGCTGCCGGCATGAAGCAGCGCGCGCTGCGCATCCAGGACAGCGACGAGGGGCAACTCGACCTCACGATCTCGTATCAGAAACTCGGCCTCGCGCTCTTCAAGCTCGGCCGCTTCGATGAATCGCTCGACCGCTTCGGCGAGCTGCGCAGGATTCTCGACACCGTCGGTGCGCGCCGCCCCGGCGACAAGACCGTGCTCGAGAAATCGGCGTCGTGGTATCGCGAGATGGCCACGGTGACGCTGGCCAGAGGCGACGTCGATTCGACCGCGCGCTACGCCGCCGCATACCTCGCGGAGAGCGAACAACTCACCACGCACGATCCCGCCAATCTCGAATGGCGGCAGCACCTCGCCATCGCGCACAGGCTCGCCGGAACGACGGCGCGGATGCGCGGCGACCTCAAGTCGGCGCTGCGCCATCACGAGCACGCGGTCGACATCCTGAACGGCATGTTCGGACACGGGCAGCGGACGCTGATCATCGACCGCGAGCTGGCGCTCAGCCGCATCGAGCTGGCGCGCTCACTGCTGGCCGCGCACCACACCGCCGCGGCATCGGGGCAGGTCGACGTCGTGGTGCAGGCATTCCAGCCCTCCCGGCGCGAGCTGCCGGCGCAGAAGATCCTCGGCGAAGCGCTCCTGGTTCAGGGCCAGGCCCGCAAGGCGCGCGCGGACTTCGCCGGCGCCACCGTCGCCTGGGAGGACGCGCTCGACATCCTCGTGCCGCTGCAGGCGCGGTCGCCCGATCCGCGAATCGCCGACACGCATGCGCGAGTGCTCCTGCAGCTCGGCCGCGGCGAGAGCGCACAACCGTTGATTCAACGGCTCGCGTCCATCGGCTATCGAAATCGTGAATACGAAGCAGCGCGATCTCAGCAACCCATCAACGCAACGACGAAAGGATTGAAGGAGGAGCGAAGATGATCAACGAATACGACGGCAGCTCACAGATCGATCCGGAGTTGAAACTGCCCTTTTTCCTCGCCGCCAACGATGACGATGAGACCGAGCCGCCGGGGTCGACCGAGGGCTGCGACGAAGATGACGATGAAGATGATGACGACGACGAAGAGCCGCCGGCGTCGAGACCCGGCGACGACGATGACGAATGAACGGCAGAACGGCGGCCGCGAGGCCGCCGTTTCTGTTTTGATAGCGAACGATGCAACCCTGGGGCGACGACGATCCGAGCTGCGATTTCTATGACAGCGACACGCCCACCGATGGACCGAACCTCGACGCCAACGCGCGCCGCATCGGCCTGGCGGACGACGTCGCGTACTACCGGTCGCTCGCGGCGGAAGTCAGAACGCCGATCCTCGTCCTCTGTTGCGGCACCGGCCGCATCGCCCTCCCGCTCCTCGCCGACGGCCACACCATCACCGGAGTCGATGCCTCGCCCTGCATGCTCCGCCAGTTCCGCGCGAAGCTCGGCGAGGCTGAACGCCTGACACTGCTTCAGGCGGACATCACGGAGCTTCAGTTCCGCGAAGAGTTCGGCCTGGTCATCCTCCCCTTCAACAGCATCAGCGCCATCCCCACCTTCGCCGCCCAACTGAAGGTGTTTCAGAACGCGTTCAACGCGCTGACGCCGGGCGGCGTCTTCGCCGTCGACCTTCCCAACGCGCTGCTCGCGCCGCGGAACGCGTCATTGCGTCCCCTGCTCATGTACACGCGGCGACACGCCACGCGCGGCACGCGCTACAGCCGCTTCAGCTTCAATGGCCCGCTCGAGGCCGATCAGCGACAGCGATTGTTCGGCTACTACGACGAGATCCGCGCCGACGGCACGCTCGTCCGCCGCGAATGGGAGAAGGAACTGCGCCACATCTTCCGCTTCGAGCTCGAGCTGATGCTGCGGCAATGCGGTTTCGAGGACGTCGAGGTGTGGGGAAACTTTTTGCGCGGCGCGTTCAAGGCGGGGGATGAGAAGCTGGTGGTTCAGGCAAGGAAGGGTGAGTGAATTGCCATGCAACAGCCGCGCGAGAATGAATTCACAACAGTCGATTTCGCCAGCGAATTGGCGCACGCAGCGGCCGAAGATCTAGAGTCCGTCTCCGCTCCCGATCTGGTTCTGCAGTGGGAAGAATTCAAAAGAACCGAACGTCAAATCTCCGCCGACAATGTCATCGGCATCCAATTTTATAACGCTCCTCCTATCCTTCCGCCGGAGCTATTCGAGCTGAGAAACCTCCGCTCGCTGCAGTTCTATGGAGATCAGAGTGTTTTTCCCCCGGGTGTGGGCAAGCTCGAGAAACTCGAGAAATTGGATATATCCATACCATTGACTTCTTTCCCAAGAGAGATCCTCGACTTGCACGCTCTGAGGATTCTGGAGTTTCAAGCGGCAATGCCGACGATTCCGGATGGTATTCGGGAATTAAGACAACTGCGAAGCTTGTGTCTTTTCGACAATCCGCTCGGCGAAGTTCCCAGTGCGATTCGACATCTGCCGCAACTTCGCTATTTGAATCTCAGCCAGACCGGCTTGACTGAGTTGCCTTCATGGCTCACCGAATTGAAAAGTCTCGAGGTGCTCTGGCTTTCGTATAACGCAATCCAGGTCCTGCCGCATTGGATCGCAGAACTACATCGATTGACGGCATTGGTACTGATTGTAAACAGACTCGAGGATTTGCCGCCAATGCATGGGCTCGATTCGCTTCGGGCGCTCTGTCTCGGCGAAAACCCGATCTCACAAATCCCTGAATCAGTGTTTTCGCTCCGTTCCCTCGAGGCTCTCGATCTTCGAGGTAGCCGAGAGAATCGCGGTTTATTGACAATCGTTCCTGACCGCATTCTCGATCTGCCGAAACTTCGAATTCTCAATCTCGAAGGACAGCCCATCGAGATTCCACCGTCCGAAGTCGTCACGCGCGGCCTGGACGCCATCCGCGATTACTACCGCCAGCTCGAACAAGGAAAGGACTACCTCTGCGAGGCGAAGCTCCTGATCGTTGGAGAGCCCGGCGCCGGCAAGACATCGCTGGCTAAAAAGGTCGAGAACCCTGCCTATGAGCTGACCGACTCCGAAAAGTCGACAGAAGGGATCGGCGTCATTCACTGGAGCTTCCCCGCTCTCGTGCGTCCGCAGGACAGCAACGAGCCACTGGCGCGCGATTTCAGTGTCAGCATCTGGGATTTCGGCGGACAGGAGATCTATCACTCGACGCACCAGTTCTTCCTTACAAAACGCTCGCTCTACGTCCTGGTCGCCGACAGCCGGAAGGAAGACACCGACTTTCACTATTGGCTGAACATCGTCGAGCTTCTCAGCGACGGGAGTCCGCTGCTCATCGTCAAGAACGAAAAGCAGGACCGGCGGCGCGACATCAACGAGAGCAAGCTGCGCGGCCGGTTCGCCAATCTCCGCCCCGTCCTCGCCACGAACCTGGCGACGAATCGCGGGCTCGACGACGTCCTGCGCGCCATTCGCGACGAGCTGGAGCGTCTGCCCCACATCGGCAGTCCGTTGCCGCGCACATGGCGGAGGGTGCGCGAGGCATTGGAACAGGATGGACGCGATTACATCGACGTCGGCGAATACCTCGAAATCTGCAAGCGCAATGGCTTCACGCGCGACGCCGACATGTTCCAGCTCAGCGGCTATCTTCACGACCTCGGCGTCTGTCTTCATTTCCAGGACGATCCGCTGCTGCGCAAGGTGGTGATGCTGAAGCCGAAATGGGCCACCGATGCCGTCTACCGCGTGCTCGACAACAAAGGGGTGATCGACCGGCATGGGCGCTTCACGCGCAACGATCTCGCCGCGATCTGGTCCGAGTCCCGCTATGCCGCCATGCGCGATGAGCTGGTGCAACTGATGATGAAATTCCAGCTCTGCTATCCCTTGTCCGAGGAGTCGTTTCTCGCTCCGCAGCTCCTCGACTCGGCCACGCCGGCGTATTCGTGGGAAGGTGACGGCAACCTCGTCGTCCGCTACGAATACGAGTTCATGCCGAAGGGCATTCTCACGCGGTTCATCGTGGCCACTCACTTCCTCATCGCCAGCGAGGACTGGCTCTGGAGAGACGGCGTGGTTCTCGAGCGCAACGGGACGCGAGCGGAAGTAACGGAAGACTATCCGCTCCGCCGGATCACTGTGCGGCTGGTCGGCCCGGAAAGGACGGAGCTGCTCGCCATCATCGACCACGAGCTCGATCGCATCCATCGCGGATATCCCCGCCTGCGGATGAACCGCCTCATTCCCTGCCGCTGCCTGCGCTGCGCCGAGCAGCAGGATCCGCACTTCTATCCGTACGAGGTGCTGACGCGATTCGCGCGCGACGGCAAGCCGATTCAATGCCCGCAAAGCTACGAGATGGTCGACGTGCGGGAGCTCATCGCCACTGTCTTTCCAGGAGCACGGGCGGCATCCGTAGCGGAGCGCGATGCCATCTCGGGAGCAGGTTCCGGCGCGGCGAGCGAGCCTGTAGTGTCAACTGCGAAGGAAGTCTTCGTCTCATACGCGTGGGGCGGCGAAAGTGACGCAATCGTCGATCGGCTGGAACAAACCCTCAACGCGCGCGGAGTCTCGATCGTCCGCGACAGGAATGAGGTCCGCTACAAGGATTCGATCGAACGCTTCATGCGGCGCATCGGACGCGGCAAGTGCATCGTCGTGGTCATCAGCAAGAAATACCTCGAGTCGACGAACTGCATGTTCGAGCTGACGCAGATCGCGGAGAGAGGGGATGTACGAAGTCGCGTCTTCCCCATCCTTCTCGACGACGCCGGTCTTTCCGACGCCATCAAGCAGGTGGAGTACGTAAAGGCGTGGGAATCGAAGATCAAGAAGCTGAATACGGCGCTGAAGAAGGTGAACCAGGAGAATCTGGAGGGCATCCGCGAGGAGCTCGACCTTTACGCGCGCATCCGAACCACGATCACCAAGCTGATGGCGATCCTCGATGACATGAACGCGCTGACGCCGCAAACACACCTCGAGTCCGGTTTCGCGGCATTGATCGATGCGATCGAAGCGCAGCTACGAGCTTGAGGCGCGCCGGTCGCGCCCGTAGGGATCACCGAGCACCGACTCCGTGTGCAGCGCGCACACCCACCGCCCATCGCGGCGAACCCAGACCGACGAGTCGGCGGCATCGAGCGTCACCGGCTTGCCGTCGACGGTCAGCTCCTCGTGCACCTTGTAGGCGATGACCACCACGTCGTCGGTCACGGGCCGGACCTCCGCGTCCTTGAAGTCGAACGAATTCAAGGTGTACGTCGCGCTCTTGATCATCCCAGCCAGCGCGTCGCGGTCGATCTTTCCCACGCCCTGCGCGCCGGTGACGATGCAGACCTCGTCACTCAAACGAATCACCGCGTCGGGATCTTTGTCTTTGATTGCCTGCCAGTACTCGCGTTCGAGCTCGAGGAGGTCTTCATTCGTCATGCGCTGGGGCGCAGCACAACGTATGCCGGGGGAGGGAGAGGGGGGATTTTGGTGGAGCCGAACGGGATCGAACCGATGACCTCCTGAATGCCATTCAGGCGCTCTCCCAACTGAGCTACGGCCCCACGCATTGGGATGGGATGCAGGTCGGGCTAACGCGATGAGGCAGCGAAAATTCCGAAATGCGGTGCGCATTGTAACCGATACCGTTTACGATACAGAAAATGCGAAAACCGACGTTCGGTAAGCCGAGATCGGCCTCGGCGATGTTCTCGCTTTCCCGGAAACTTCCCCGGCTGAAGCAGCCCCTCTCCGCGGCCTCCATCCCCGTCTCGCGGCCGCGGCCGGTCATCGGCAAACCGGGCGCGCCCACCGAGCAGCGAACACCTCCGCCGTCCTTCCCCCGCCATCCCGCCGGCTGCCATCGCTGCGGCCATCCCGCGTCGCAACATCCGACCCGCTACATCTGCGACAAGTACCCGCATCCCGATCCGCTGCAGATCTGCGGATGCGAGATCGACACGCTCGCCGACCCCTGTCCCAACTGCGGTCACTCCGCGCGCCGGCACAAGGCCCGCCACAGTTGCCGTGCCGGTGACGGATGCGGTTGCTGGGCGTTCGACGGCGATTGAATCCAACAGTTGGCAACGTGTTTGCCTCAGCTCGTCACCGGTGTTAACGTCGCGTGCCTCGGGACAAGTCAGGCGGTTCGTTTTCGCGGCACGACCGTGTCGAACTGTCGAAGGGGTAAACCGCCATGTTCGATGACGTCCTCATTGAATCCGCCGGGAAGGACAAGAAGAAGGCGGGCTGGATCACCGGCCTGATCTCCGCGGTCCTCCATCTGTTCATCGTCGGCGCAGTCATCGCCGCCGGGATGTACGTCAAGGAAAATCCCGAAGTCATCGAGAAACCGATCCAGGCGTTCGTGGTGCAGGCCGCGCCGCCTCCCCCTCCGCCGCCTCCTCCCCCACCCGCTTCCAGCGCCTCATCGACGCCGCACGTGAAAGTCGAGACGCCGAAGGAACAGCCGACGTTCCATCAGCCGACGGAGATTCCGAAAGAAGTTCCGAAGGTCGACGTCTCGAGCGACTCCTCGGGCACCTCGAGCGGCGTGGTCGGCGGACAGGTCGGCGGCGTGGTCGGCGGCGTCGTGGGTGGTGTGGTGGGGGGCGTCGTCGGCGGCACGCTCGGCGGCCAACTGGGCGGCACCCTCGGCGGCACGGGCGACAAGCCGATGCGCGTCGGCGGTGACGTCATCGCCCCGACCCGCGTCTCAACGGTGGACCCGGTCTACACCGAGGTCGCTCGCAAAGCGCGCATCGAGGGAATCGTCATCATCGAAGCCATCATCGACCGCAACGGCAACGTCACCGACGCGCGCGTGCTGAAGCCGCTGCCGTTCGGCCTCGATGATTCCGCGCTCCGCGCCGTTCGCCAATGGAAGTTCAGACCCGGAACGCTCAACGGTACGCCGGTGCCGGTCATCTACACACTGACGGTCAATTTCCGCTTGCAGTAGCAGGACTGGAGAGGAGAGTAGTCGCATGGAAGGTGCAAACAATTTCAGCCTGATCAACATGTGGATCACGATGAACTGGGTCGCCAAGGGCGTCGTCGTCGTGCTGGCACTGATGTCGATCTGGTCGCTCACCATCGCCATCGAACGTCTGTGGCGATTTCAGAACGCGAAGAAACAATCGCTCAAGCTCGCGCGCGAAGTGACGCCGCTGCTGAAGAACCACAAGCTGGAAGAAGCGATCCGGCACGCGAACAGTAAGGAGTTCCGCCACAGCCATCTCGCGCGCGTGCTGAGCGCGGGGCTGACGGAGTTCCAGTACGAATCGACGCAGGAGCTCCCTGAAGACTTCGACATCGTCGAATCGGGCAAGCGGGCCATCGAGCGCGAGACGCTGATGACGACCGCGGAGATGAAGAAGGGGCTCGGCAACCTGGCGACGATCTCCACGACCGCGCCGTTCGTCGGACTGTTCGGCACGGTCGCCGGCATCATCCACGCGTTCCAGGGGATGGCACTCACCGGGTCGGGTGGACTCGGCGCGGTGTCGGCCGGTATCGCCGAGGCGCTGGTCACGACCGCGTTCGGCCTCTTCGTCGCCATTCCGGCGGTGTGGCTCTACAACTACTTCCTGCAGAAGGTCGACCGCTTCCAGGTAGAGATGTCGAACTCCTCGTCGCAGCTCATCGACTACTTCATCAAGAACGAGGCACGCGCCCGCGCGCGGGTGTAGCGGAGGCGAGCGATGGCATTCGGTGCCGGTGGAGGCAGTCCGGACGAGGTCAAGGGGGACATCAACGTCACCCCGCTGGTCGACGTCTGCCTCGTGCTGCTCATCATCTTCATGGTCGTCACGCCGATGCTGCAGCAGGGTGTCGACGTGCTTCTCCCCGAGGGTGCACATTCGGAGAAGAAGCCGGGGAAAGAGGGCGACCTGATCATCTCCATCAAGCCCGACGGCACGGTGTTCGTCGGACAGGACTGGATTCCCGACCGCGACCTGACGAAGTACGTCACGGCGGAGCATCAGAAGGATCCGAACCGCTCGGTGATGCTGAAGGCGGACAAGCGGATCAACTACGGCAAAGTGCGCACGGTGATGAAGGCGGCGAACGAGGCCGGCTTCACGCAGGTCGCATTCATGACGCAGAACCAGCAGGCTGGCGAACAGATCGCGAAGCACGGTCTGAGCGACTGAGGATTGACTTATGGGATTCGGTGGAAGCAGCGGCGGCGGAGTTCGAAGCGAGATCAACATCACGCCGCTGGTGGATGTCGTGCTCGTACTGCTGATCATCTTCATGGTGGCGACGCCGATCCTGCAGATGGGTCTGGACGTCGAGGTGCCGCCGAAGGTCGAGGTCCAGGGGACGCCGCCGCCGCAGGAGCAGAACCAGCTCGTGGTGACGGTGCGCAACGACGGCATCTACCTGAACGCGACGAAGGTGGGAGACGCGAAGGGTCTGCGCGACGCGCTCGCGCCGCAGATGGTCTCCCGCCCGCCGGCAGACCGAGTGGTGTTCATCAACTCCGAGGATCAGGTGCCGTTCGACCGCGCCGTCGGGGCGATGGACGTCGCGCGCGAGGCCGGGGCACAAAAAGTGGGCTTCCTGACCGACGCGCCGCACTAGGGAGCCGTAAGCAGTTGACCGTTGGCAGTAAGACGGTTTCCGGTCAACGGCCAACTGTCTTCTGCCAACTAATTGGCGGAGGCGCGTCGGAATCGAACCAACCCATCGACGCTTCCGCGCCGACGCAACGGTTTTGAAGACCGCGGGAGCCACCAGACCCCATTCGCCTCCTCAGAGGTGAGCGCGGACATTAACACGACCACCTGAACTCACATTGCATCCGCAAATCCGCCGGCGCTCAACTGCGACGCAGTCGCCAGTTGCAGCGGCGGCACGCGCCGGCCGCGGGCGAAGCCCGTCGGCTGCGCGCCTAATTCGACGACCGACCATTACAATCGCGCTAGATGACGTTCCTCCTCGCGCTCTACGCATTCTCGATCGGCGCGGTCATCGGCAGCTTCCTCAACGTCGTCATCCACCGCTATCCGCGCGAAGAGTCGATCGTCTTCCCGCCCAGCCACTGTCCGAACTGCGACACGAACATCCGCTGGTTCGACAACATCCCGGTCCTCAGCTACCTCGTGCTGCGCGGGCGCTGCCGCAACTGCCGCGTCGGGATCTCGCCGCGCTATCCGCTGATCGAGCTGGCCAACGCGCTCTTCTACCTCGCCATCTTCCAGCGCACCGGCGCGACGGTGCTCTTCATCCCCATCGCGGCGATCGTGTCGATGACCATCGTCCTCATCTTCATCGACCTCGAGATCCAGATCCTGCCCGACGTCATCGACATCCCGGGCATCTTCCTCGGCCTCCTGATCGGTTGGATCGGCGGCGAGCTCGCCGCCGGTCTCGTCCTGGCCACGAACCTCGTCGACTCCCTCGCCGGCGCGCTCCTCGGCGCGGCGATCCTCGTCGCCATCATCCTCGCCTACTGGCTGGTGCGGCGGCGTGAAGGGATGGGCTGGGGGGACGTGAAGATGATCGCGATGATCGGCGCGGTGCTGGGCTGGCAATCGGTTCCCGCCGTGCTCCTCATCGCGTCGATCACCGGCGCGGTCATCGCGCTGCCGCTCGCGCTGCGCAGCAAGGAAGGCTTTCAGCTCGCCATCCCCTTCGGCGTCTTCCTCGGGATCGCCGCGTTGGTCATTCTCTTCTTTGGCCATACACTCTTCGAATGGTGGCTGGGAGCGTTCGTCCCGCGCTGACGCGCGTCGGATTTCGCCGCGACGTTCGCCTCTTTCTCGCCAGCCTCGTCGGCTTCCTCATCATCCTCCTCGCGGGCGCGCTCCTCCTGCTGCAGCGCTTCGAGCAGGAGACCGAGCGCGCCATCCTCAGCACCTGGGAGCACAGCGCGAGTCTCGCCGCGCGCGAGCTCTCCGCGCTCTCCACCGCCGAACAGGCCGACATGCAGACGCGCCTCATGCTGATGATGGGGCGCTACGAGCTCGCGGGCGCGGTGATCACGCGAGCCAGGGGAGGCATCGTCAACGTGGGGATTTCGCCGGCCGCGGAGGGCGTCGAAACCATCGCCCGCCCGATCTCCTTCGGCACCCTCACCGCCGTGTTCGATGCCGGCCGGCTCAATCACACCCGAACGACGTTCCTCGTCACGGCGTCGAGCACGCTCATCGCCGCGGCCCTGGCCACGATCCTCATGCTCCTCTACCTCCCGCGCATCACCGAGCCGGTGGAGCAGATGCTCGCCTCCGCCGCGGAAGTGCGCGATCGAGCGCCGCACGACGACGAGCAGCAGTACCTCATCGACACGTTCCGCGAATCGATCACCAGGCTCAAGGCACAGGAAGAGGAGCTGCTGCTGCTGCACCATGCGGAGCGGACGCGCGCCGACGACCTCGAGCGCGTCACCGAAGCGCTCACGCGGAGCATCAGCTCCGGCTTCGTCTCCGTCGATCCGGCGGGACGCCTCATCGACGTCAACGCCGTCGCGCGCGACATTCTCGGCACGACGCGCGACGAGATGCGCGGCCTCACCATCGACGAGGCGTTCGGCGACAGCGAGTTCTCGCGCACGCTCCTCGCCGCCGTCGAGTCGCAGTCGACCATCAACCGCCGCGAGCTCGCCGTCACCGCGGGCGAACAACCGCGCGTCGTCGGCCTGACCACCGTCCCGCTCCTCGGCGTCGAGCGGCAGTTCCTCGGCATGCTCGCGCTCTTCACCGATCTCACGCCGGTGCGGCGGCTCGAAGGGCGCGTGCGTGAGATGCAGAACCTCGCGGACCTCGGCGAGATCTCCGCCGGCATCGCGCACGAGTTCCGCAACTCGCTCTCCGCGATCCTCGGCTATCTGCGCCTGTCGAAAAATCACGCGTCCCCCGAGGCGCTGAAGCCGGTGGAGAACGCGGAGCGCGAGGCGTATGCGCTTTCAAAGGCGGTCGACGCGCTGCTGATCTTCGCCAAGCCGATGGCGTTCGAGAAAGACGTCGTCGACCTGTACGAGGTGAGCGGCGACATCGTGCAGCGCGTCTCGTCGCAGTTCCCCGAGGTGACGATCGAATGCCGCGGTGAGCCGGCGATCGTGAAGGGGGACGCGCATCTCCTCGGGCGCGTCCTCGAGAACCTCCTGCGCAACGCCGTCGACTCCGTGAAGCAGCAGGGAAGCGGAGCGATCCGCGTCGTCGTGAGCGGTGAGCCGGAGCCCGGTGTGGCGATCGAAGACGATGGAATCGGCCTCGATCCGGCCAGTGTGCAGCGGCTCTTCCTCCCCTTCCAGTCCGACTCGCCGGGCGGCTACGGACTCGGCCTGCCGCTGGTGAAGAAGATCGTGCTGCTGCATGACGGGACGGTCGATCTGACGGGGGAGCCGGGGAAGGGAGCGCGGGCGACGATCCGCTTTCCGCGCGTCACGCCTGGTACAAAAAGTAACAATTTCGACGCGTTGCGTCCGAACGAACGCGCGTCGATTTAAGACAACTACAGTCCTCTGAAAGGGTTACACTAGGTCAAACCGAGTGGCACCCGGCCAGCATAAAGGAGACGATCATGCAATCGGATCGCACCGCCATGCGGGGCTACACCCTCATCGAGATCCTGGTCGTTGTGGCGATCATCGGCATCATGAGTCTCGTCACGGTCCCGCAGTTCGTCGCGTATCAGCAGTCGTCGGCGCTCAAGGGCGCGATGCGGAACTTCAACGCCGACCTGCGCAACTGCCGGCAGCTCGCGGTCGCGCGGTACGTCCAGGTGCGGCTGGAGTTCACCAGTGCGAACTCGTACTCGTTCTATTACCGCACGACGCCGACGGCCGCGTGGCAGACGATGCCGCAGGCACTGCTCACCGTGCTGCGGGTCAGCGGTGTGTCGGGCAACAAGAAGACGCTGGCCAAGCCGATGACGTTCATCAACGGCGACTTCCTCGATCTGAACAGTCCGGCAAACGGCCTGCCCGACATCATCTTCAACACCGACGGCACGCTCACGTTCTCGACCGATCCAACGGCGCCGAAGCCCTGGGGCAGCATCACCATCTCCACTCCCTGGAAGAAGGTCTACAACAACCGCATGATCATCAAGGTCTACACGACAGGAAAGATCGACACGGTGGGATCGCATTCATGAGGAACAAGCAGAACGGATACAGCCTGGTCGAGGTGCTCATCGCCATGGGCATCCTGGGGACGGTGCTGATCGCCATCATGACCCTCTTCGTGTGGGGCCGGCGGAACGTCTACAGCGGCAAGCAGATGTCGCGCGCCATCGCCGTCGGCGACCGCATCCTCGAGGACCTCGCGCCGCTGACCAAGAAAGACGTCTACAACGGCGCGTTCGACATCGCCGACGCGGCCTCGCCGACCACCTCCGTCACCATCCTCGGCACCACGTACACCAACTGCTCGATCCGATCGACGAAGGCGACCGTCATTCCGTCCGCGCCGGCGGACATCACGACCCAGACCGCCGGCGGACCCGATTTCCTCGGCAAGTGGGCGGCGCAGATGGGAAGCGACCTCGCCAATCCGTCGATCACGATCCTCCTCCAGCCGACCTCCGATCCGACCAACACTCCGCCGAGGTTCGGGACGGCGCAGGTGCTGCGGTTGCGGGTCATCGTGCAATGGGAAGAATCGGCCGGCAGCCGCCGCGGACGCAACGTCGTACTCGACACAGTGAAGACCTTTTGAACCGATCAGGGGAACGTATGTCAGCTCGCAACCATCGCCTCAGCCAGCGCGGTTTCTCGCTCGCCGAGCTCATGACCGCATTGGCGGTTTTCGCGATCATCTTCGTCGCCGCGCTGCTGCTCTATGACCGCAGCAACCGGGTCTTCTCGACCAGCGCGCAGTCGGCCGAAATGCAGCAGACCACGCGCGTGGCCTTCGACAAGATCCTGCAGGACGTCCGTATGGCCGGCTTCGACTACAAGCGCGGCGGCGTTCCGGTGTCGAGCTTCACCACGCGCAAACCGTCGTCGCCGTACGTGGTCGGCCAGATGGTCCTTCCCGACGTCGCCAACGGCCACGTCTACAAGTGCACCACCGGCGGCACCAGCGCCGCCACGCCGATCACCTGGAGCACCGGCGCCGGCTCGCCGACGACCGACGGCTCCGTGACCTGGACGGAGGCGGGAGCGATCACCGCGGCATTCGATCAGCCCGATGAGCAGATCGAATATGCGTGGCATTCCGCCGTCACCATCCGCGGCAATTTCAATTACGACATCCCTGACGACGCGACGCTCGAGTACTACGAGCATGGCCGCGAAGGGACGCTGGAGACGCCGCAGTTCCCGGTCGTCACCACGGGCAACGACGAGATCGTGACCTACGTGCTGCACTCCGACAAGCCGGGCGCGGCGAACAGCGACTCGGTCGTTTTCTACGCCGACGTGAACAACGGCGGAGCGCCGTCGCGCACTGCGTATCCGGGCGGCAACGCCGAGCGCGCCATCACCATCGACAACGTCGATCTATCCAATGCCAATCCGCCGTACACGCTCCTTCGGGTGACGCTCAGTTCCACCGGCGCGGTGGTGCGGACGCCGCTCGCCGACAACATCCGCAGTCTGAATCTCGAGTACTACCAGGACCCGCAGGGACAGGTGGCATTGAAGGACACGGACGGCGATCCGATCGTCGACGTCGGCGGTGACGGGCAGTTCGACCCTGCCTCTCCGACATCGGCGAACCACGTCGACCGTCTGACGCGCAAGAACATCCGAGCGGTCAAGGTCACGCTCGTCGGCATGAACTCGGCCGAGGATCGCGCGTACAACGACCCGTCGGACACGATCGCGCCGCACTATCGCAAGATGACGCTGTCGACGACGATCGTTCCCCGCAACCTCGGAATCATTTCCCAGATCCAGTCGCCGCTGCAGCCGCCGCCGGCACCGATCAACGTCGCGGTCTGCACCGGTTACTGCGGCATTCCGTACGTCACCTGGCTGCCGGGCGATCCGTCGACCTACACCACAGGGAGTACCGGCGCGGAGAGTTTCTCCGTCGCCTATGACGACGACGTCAACGGCACGTTCGCGAACATCCTCCCGGCCGGCACGCTGACCAGTTTCGCGGTCGACATGACGCAGCTCGGCAGCGACATCGCCACGAAGACCTACTACTTCAAGGTCGGCGCGACGAATGCCGCGGGCACGAAGTTCTCCGACCCGATCGGACCGGTCTCGATCAAGAACGCGACGAAGCCCAATGCACCGGGCAGCGTCACGGCGGTCGGCTCCGGCGGCGCGATCACTCCGAAGATCACCCTTTCGTGGAGAACACCAGACGGCAATGCGAGCGGCTCGCCCTCCTGCACGTCCGGCACGACCACGGTGACGACGGTGGCCAACGAGGTGCGCGGCTATCGCATCTTCCGTTCCGGCTCCAGCGGCTTCACGCCGATCGCCCTTCCGACGGCGAGCGGCGGCAACATGATCTCCGACGTCGGCGGGACCGGCCAGAACGCCGACGGCGCCGGCGGCTGGACATTCGACGACACCACGGTCAGCGCCTGCGCGCCGTTCTACTACAAGATCCAGGCGGTCGAATGGTGCAACACCGCGGACAACTACAACGTGTCGGGCGACAAGAACGACGCGGTGAGCGGCTACAGCACCGAGGTGAACGGACAGGTCACGGCGAACAAGTCCTCGACGCCGACAGGACTGGCCGTCGATGTGGCGACGACGTGCAATTTCGGCACGAACCAGTGCACCCCTGTTTCGATCTCCTGGACGAAGGTCACGACCGATACCTCGGCCGGAACGATCAACGTCCCCGACTACGATGTCTTCCGCCGCACGCGCCACGGTCTGACCACCGGTTCGTATTCGAAGGTGGCCACGGTACCGGCTCCGGTCGGCTCGACCGTCACGTTCACCGAGCCGTCCGCGCTGCAGGACCACGAAACGTCCGCCCCCTTCGATCAGGATTACTACGACTACTACGTCGTGGCGAATTTCGCCTGCGGCAACAGCGATCCGACCGGTACCGTCACCGTGCCGAACGACTGCGACACCGGCGTGACCATCTCCACCACGAACGGCTCCGGCGCGGGTACGGCCGGCTCTCCGTGGCTTGCGCCGACGAACGGCACGCTGATCGTCAAGCTGAATCAGGGCACGTCGCCCTACACCGCCATCAGCACGGCGTCCGTGTATCTCGACGGCGTGACGATGACCACCTTGAGCGGCAGCTCCACGCCGACGTGGTCGTTCGGGTTCGCCGATCGCGGCGATGGAGCGACACACACGCTCACGTTCAGAGCGCAGACGGCCAGTTCCACCTGCACGCAAACGCTGCCTGCTGTCTACATCCAGTCTTCGCCGGTCGGCTGCCATCTGCAGACCGTCAGTGCCGACGCCACCATGCTGGTGCTGGCCGTGGCACCGGTCAGCCAGGTGGACGGTGCCTACCGGCTCGACCTGACGTTGAAGAACCTCTCGCAGGACGTGGTGACGGTGAAGACGATCGTCATCACCGACGTGGTGCCGAAGAAGGCTCACTGGAATTCGGTCACCTTACCCAGCGGGGCATCGATGACGACCGCGTCGCCGTCGAACCTCCCGGCGAACGGAGGAACCAGCGGCTCCGTCACGTACACCAAGACCTTCGACCTCACGTCTTCCGGCACCGCCGAAAAACAGATCGCTGCCGGCGCGTCCAAGGTCTACAAGCTCAACTACGTCGTCGACAACAACGGCGGCAACGCCGTGACCACCTCGAGCATTACTTCGGTGCTCGTGACCATGACCACGGCAGCCGGCGGAACGACGACGTTCACGTGCACGGTGAAATAGGGTGAGTGTGATGAAGACGATCGAAAGACTCCTAGGACGCCTGGTGCGCCGCCACCGTCAACGCGGTTCGGCGCTCCTCGTCTCGCTCATGGTCATGGTCGGCCTGTCGCTGCTCGGTCTCGCCTTCGTCACGGTCAGCGAGACGGAGAACGCGATCTCGCTGAACCAGCGCAACCATGCGCAGACGGTGGCCATCGCCGAGGCCGGGGCCAAGCTCGTCGTGCAGTGGTTTCAGGAGCCGCTCACGAACTTCAACCGCGGCCTCATGCCCGCCAATACGAACGCCATCAAGCGCGTACGCGCGGTGACGATCGGCGGCTCGTACAGCGGCTACTACAAACCGACCGGGTTGCTGTGCGATCTGCCGTTCGGACCCGACTATCCCGACCTCTTCATGGGGACGGAAGACAGCGCCGACGTCCTCATCGACAGCACGACGAACCCGACGTTTCTGGCGAACGTCAATGCCGCGCTCTTCCCCTCGCTCGACAACGGCCAGATCACGGAGATCCGTCTCTATTCGCCGCCGATCGTCGGAGGCACCCCGGCCCAGGATGACGGCACCGGTAATTTCTTCTATTCACGCGACGGCCAGCGGTTCGGCATCGCCAGCATCCGCGTGACCGCCCAGAAGATGGGACGCAACAACCAGCCGGTGGCGCAGGCGGTCGTGCGCATGGTCGTCGGTCCTTTCCCCCTCCCCGGACCGTCCGGCGCGATTCAGGCCATCGGCGGTATTACGAACAACGGTAATTTCGACGTCCATTGGGGAGCCGTCGAATCGCAGGAGTCGGTCGATCTCACCAAGAGCGGCACGGACAAGGATTCGATCCCCTGGTTCAATGCGTGGGACATCCTGCACATCGAGCGCGGCTACGATTCGTCGACCACGTGGGTGGCGAACAAGGATTACGCCGGCAACGCGACGTATCCACTCGGCGACACCGTCAGGCCGACGAGCGCTGCTTCCGCCGCCGCGCAGTTGCACGAATACGTGGCCATGAACAGCGGCACGAGCCACGCGACGACCGAGCCGGCATGGGATACGACGCCCGGCTCTACCACCGTCGACAACGGCATCCAATGGAAAGAACGTCCGCGCACGATGTACCCGATCAAAGACACCGACTCGACGAACTACGACAATCACGGCTGGCTCTACGAGATCATCCCGAGGACCATCGAAGATCCGTGGTTCGCGCTCCGCTCATGGAAGACGACCACCGGCAGCAAGAAAGCGGGCGGCAGCGCAACGGCGCCGCATCCGCATCCGTATGCGGCCTCACCCGTGCCGACGTCGTGGGGCGGCTCGAACTGGTTCCAGTTCCAGACCTTCAGCTCGCGGCCCGATTACCGGTTCGTGGAAGTGCCGAAATTCGATTACAACTATTGGAAATCGGCCGCCTTCGCCGGCAGAGGCCAGAAGGGCGTTCACTATCTCTATTCGGCGGGCGCGAATTACACCGACGGCGTCGTGACCAAGAGCGCCGACAACTGGCTGGCCACTGGAAACGGCTTCTATTTCTTCGAGACCACGAACAGCCAGAACCCCCAGAACGGCGGCACCGGAACGCTGCACACGCATGAAGCCGATCCCTGCGGCTTCCGCGGTTTCGCATACCTGAATTACGAAGGGATCAAATCGACAGGCTGCAATCCGCCCGACGGCTGGTATCCCGAGCCGGGCGAGGTGTTCCGCGACGTCGGGTACCGCAAGGTGTGGGACCTGCCGTCGGCGGGCGGCAAGACCAGAGGGCAGTTCGATACCGACGCCGCGGGCGTGTTCCTCGTCGACGGTGCCTTCAACGGCCGCTGGGACTTTCAGGATCTCGACTGGAGCAACACGGGAGACGACGAAAGCACGACCGGGACGAAGAACAATCTGTTCGACGTCTGCGTCGCACAGAGATCGTTCATCCGCGAAAGCGACAGCACCGCTCACAACGAATGGGTGCCGATCGAGTTCTATCCCGGCTGCCATCCGGGCAACAATTCGGACCTGCCCGCGTGCAACTGCTCGGAGCCGCACGAGCCGTACCTCAACATCAACTACTCCGCCGCCCTCACCGGCATCACCATGGGATGGAATGACCCGGCCGTGGCAGGACGCGCGAAGCTGACCGACAACGAACTGCCGAGCGGGACTCCCGTCGCCTGCGATCCGACCGACATCCGGACGGAGCTCGGCAGGAAGCGGTGCACGACGAACGCATTCGATGACACGGGCGGACTCGTCACCCTCGACCAGGTCGGCTGCGAGTGCGTTCTCTACAACGAAGGCAATCTCGACTCCACCGGCAACATGGATTACTTCGGCTCGATCGTCCTCGGCGGAGTCGCCGACCCCAAGGGCACGCCGACCGTCTGGTACGACGACCGCCTCGTGCACGGCGGCTGGCCGCCGAAGGGCGTCGACTTCCCCCGCGTCATGATCACCTCGGAGCAGATTCAGTAAACATCAGCGCGCGAGCGGCTGCCGCTCGCGCGCTGAGAATTGCTCCCAGTCCCGCCGCGCCGCCGCCGCACGCCGGTCGCCGTTCTGTTCGTAACAGCGCAGGCGATCGCTCAGGTAGTCGCGCTGCCACGGAATGTGCGGCTCCCACGACGCGATCAGCGCCATCTCCGCCGCGTCGCAGACCACGCCCTGATTTTTCTCGTGCGCCAGGAGCAGCAGCAGCGAGCGCCGCTGCGCATCGAACATGCCGACCGCGAACGGCTGCGCCAGCGCCTCCATCAACGGCTGCAGGATCGGACGCGCGCGGCGATCATGCGCCACGTCCGCCGCCAGCGTCAGCGCGCGATGCATCACGATCGGCAGCGGCCACGGATTCGTCCGATACGCGACGAACGCCGACGAGAAGGCCACCCCTGCTTCCGCCACTTTCCCCTGCCGCCAGCGCAGGCGCGCGAGCAGCAGATCGGACTCGATCGGCGCGACGCGACGAAGCGCTTCGATCGCGGGCAGCGCCTGTTCGTCGCCACGATTCGCCAGCGCGTCGGTGAGCGTGATCAGCTCCAGCGCCGATCGCGGCTGACCCGCGCCGTTCCACAACGTCCAGACATTCGCGTAATCGCCGAGGACGAAGGCGTTCTGCGCGGCACCGACGAGCTGGAGCTGGTTGAAGACGCCGGTCAGATCGACGAAGGCGTCCTCCGGCACGCCGATCGACATCCGCTTGCGCTCCACCGCCGCCGCGATGTCGGGCCGCTGCATGATCGGTGGGAGATCGTCGCGGCGCGCGCGGGCGAACATGCGCAGGTCGGCCACGCGGAACGCATCCGCATTGCCGAGGGCGCGCGCGAAGCCGTATTCGATCAGCGGACGATCGTCGGTGTTGAGCCGGCTGCCGATGCCGAGCGTGCGCGCGGTGTCGGTGCCGCAGACGTAATGCGCGACCACGCCCTCCGCGTCGTTCGCCCACCAGACGCGCCAGATCCCTTCGCGCACGACCGGGTCGGCCATCCGCGCGCGGATGGTGTCGAGGTCGTAGCGCAGCGGCTCGCGCGAGCCGACGAGGAGGAGATCGCCTCCCTTCGACTGCCACGTCTCGACGTTCGGGAAGACCGACGTGATCGTCGCGTACGCGATGCGGATCGTCGGCGCATCGACCTCGTAGGCCTGCAGGAACTGGATGAACACGCCGTCGCGGTTAAGGTGCGACAGGCACGCCTGATAGAACTCGGCGGTGAAGAGGCTGGAGATGCCGGCGCGGAACGGATTGGACGGCTCGGACGAGATCACGTCGTACATCCCCTTGCCCGCGAGCAGGAACTCGCGGCCGTCGCCGTAGACGACGTGCACCTTCCTGTTGTGCGGCATGTCTCGATTGACCGGCCTGCACATCTCCGCCACGCGCGCGATCGCCGGCTCGATCTCCACGACGTCGACGCGCTCGATGGAACGGAGATCGCCGAGCCAGCCGGCGGTCGAGCCGGTGCCGAGTCCGACGACGACGGCGCGCCGCGGATTCGGATGCAGCACGCCCGCAAGCACGCCGCTCATCACCTGCGTGCCGGCGTCGAAGCGCGCGTGTCCGTCCCCCTTGCCGTTCACGATGAACGCGTAGCCGTCTTCGTCCGCGACGGAGACGCTGCTCTCGATCCCGTCCGCCTCCCACACCGTCTCGCGGCGGCGCGAGGCTTCCATGTCGCGGAGCTTGTTCGGCGTGATGCCCGTGGGACTGACGCGTCCCGCGCCGATCGGGGTGTGCCGCCAGAACGCGGTCGGTCCGGTCGCGGTCAGCAGAATCACGGCAACGCCGGCCGCGATGACCGCACCGGCGCGCATCAATGTGCTGCCTCGCGACGCGATCACAAAGAAGATCGCGATCGCCGCGAGAAACGCGATCACCACGCGCCACACGCCCGGCGCGGTGAGCAGCGGCAGAAATCCGAAGCCGCCCGCGAGCGAGCCCGCGATCGCGCCGGCGGTGTTCCACGCGTACGCCGTCCCGATCTCGCGCGCCACGCCGCGGCGTCCCTTGCCGAGGAGCGAGATGAGCAGCGGAAATTGCAGCCCCGAGACGAACGCCGGCAGGAAGATGACGACGAAGGTGACGAAGCTCCAGCCGGCGAGATAGCCGCGGAACCCGAGCGCACCGAGGGAGCGCAGGAGCAGCGCGATCTCGGCGATGCCGTCGCCCCAGGCAAATGGCAGGGCCATGAACAGCGCCTCGCACGCGCAGCAGAGCGCGAAGCCGGCGACGCTGGCGCGTCGTTGCGCAAGCGAGTAAAGAAAACTGCCGCTGCCGATGCCGAGCAGCGCGACGGCGAGGATCAAGCCGAAGGTGAACGTCGTGCCGCCAAGGAGCGGCGCCAGCATGCGATACCAGACGAGCTCCATCAGCAGGAAGGCGAAGCCGACCGCCGCCGCCGCGCCGTAGACGAATCGCGGCGCGATCAACGCCTCGGCCGCTTCCGCCGTCTCTTCCTCCAGCTCGTCCTTCCGTCCGCGCAGCGAGTTCGAGATCAGCATCGCCGCAAGGCCCACCATCGCGTTGATCAGCGCCGCGGCGATGATCGTGCGCAAGCTCCCGAGCCGTTCGGCGAAGAAGAAGGTCGTCGCCAGCGCGCCGGCCACCGCGCCGAGCGTGTTCAGTCCGTACGCGATCGCGACGCGCCGCCGCCGTTCATCCGCATGCGATTCGATCGCGCGCGCCGCCGCGGGCAACGTGCCGCCCATCAGCAGCGTCGGCGCCGCGAGCACGAGCGTCGCGAGCACGAGCCGCACGATCGCCGCGAGCGCCGACGGCATCCCGAACGACCCGCCGATCGCCAGATACGCCTTGCGCACGACGAAGAAGAGCAACGGCGTCAGCGCCGCGGAGATCGCCACGCCGAGCTCCAGCAGCCCGTAAAACGCCAGCGGATTCCGCGACCCCTCCACCCGCCGCCCGAGCAGAATCCCGCCCAGCCCCAGCCCCCCCATGAAGATCGCGAGCACAGCGGCCGAAGCGCCCGTCGACGCCCCGAAGATCAATCGGAACTGCCGCAGCCAGATCGTTTCGTAAGTGAGAGCGCAGAACCCCGAGCCGAACAGCAGAAGCGACACGCGCCAGACGGGACGATCCATCGGGAGGCATCATAGCGTTGGGCCCCTGTTTACCGCAGCCCGCCCGCCGCCTTCAGTGCGCCGCCCTGAAGTAGATGTCGTAGTAGGGACGCGATTCGCGCGAGTCCTGTGTCAGCCTGGCTTCCCACCGAAAGACGTTTCCGTATTCGTCGCGGCGACCCGTGAAATGGCGTTCACAACCCAGCGACCGCAGTTCACTCGTTGATAACGGCGCAAGCTCACTTTCCTGCGAAACGCCGTCATGATTCCGATCGGTCCAGAGCAGCAAGTCAGACCATATGGGATCGGAGTGGTCGATCACGCTGTCACGATTGGCGTCATATTGGGCGAGCGCTTCGAACCCTTCGTGCGCAGGGGTACCGCCGGCCAACGGCGTGTGATTACCAAACAGCTCCGATCCGTCGTCAATGCGGCCGTTGTGGTTTCGGTCGAGCGCGAGAAACGCCACCGATGCGTCTCGCGCTGTCCAGCTGAGAAGCAGTGGACTCCCGTTCGCCCCGATGTCGAACGTTACGGGGTCGTCGACGCCGGTCAACCGGTATCCGCCCGAATCGAGATTGATGAGGATCGGGGACCAGCACCCCCCCAGCGTGTGATCGCAATCCTGGGTATTTCCGCCGGTGCCAACCGTGCCTGAACCGCCACCGCTACCAGGCGACGTGCTGCCGCCTCCCTGGTTGGGCAGGCAGAACGAACTGGTGCCGGCGCCTTGTGTTTCCGTGTAGCCCAGACTGTTCACCACCGTGGCGTCAATACTTCCGCGGTAACACACGCCGGGTGTTCCGCTCGCCGCGGCCGTATTGTTGTACGAACTGGTCGTACTGAACTCCACGTCCTTGACGATCGCATTAGGAGTCCGATGCAATTCGATGATGGCCAGTGATGCGATACGCCGAACCGCTTGCCGGGTAGTTGGTGCCATCGTATAGATAGGCCTCGCCGGGCGACGACAGCACATACCCCGACAATAGAATCCGTACCTTCGTGTAAAGGATGCCCGCCGCGGATGGGTAGGCAGCGCAGATCAATATCGCGCAGATGACCGACCTTACTCCGGACATCCCATTTCCTCCCGCCGTAAATCTTCCTTCTCGCGCCTGGTGTCATTGGAGGCCGACGAGATTGCGCTGTAACGCGCAACAGTGACGTACAGGAATCGATCGAAGTTTTCGCGACCGAACCGGGCCCGCATCGCATCCAGCACGTATTTGTTCGTGCGACAACGAGCGAGCTCGGGGTCGGCGGTCTGCCTGGAAAGGTGTTGCCGATCGGTGCTCGCTGAAAGCAGCTCCCAGAATTCGTCTTCCATAATGCCCAGCGCCACGATTCCGGGCCGATACAACGGCCGGTTCATCGCGCGCAGTTCGGCGTCGGATGTCAGACCGGCGTCGAGGAGACCGCGAATCAGTTCGGATGGGAGGAACAGTTCAGGATTCCGAGTCCCTTCGATGACGTACTGCTGGATGTCTGATGTCGAAGGCCCGGAAACGGCGGCGCGCTGGTCCGGCGTCAGCCGTCCTTCGTAAGCCGCCATTCGCTCCCGGATCGCGGCTGCATCAAATCTGGCCGCCAGGCGCTGTTCTGTCGTCCACGTCCAGGGTTGCTTCACTGCCGGCGTGGCATCAGCCGCTTCGGCGCCGAGCGCGGCACCAACCAGCAACGCCATCAAGATTCCGAAGATGTGCTTCAAACGCACCCCCACTTATCGCGATGCGGGCAAACGAGAGACACCTGAATTGAATTGATGGAAGCGAGCCTAACAGTGTCGCCGCACTTCCGTCAATCCGTAATCACGGAATGACACGTATCAGTTCCCGCTGTCCTTCGCGTGTGGTTTGATACTCGCGGGTGCGGGAATCCTCCCGCAGGAACGTTGCGCTGTCGGGCCGCGGCGCGGGAGACGCCGCATGTCCGTGGCAACGTTCCTTCTCTCGCTGATCGTCATCTTCGGCGCGGCGAAGATCTTCGGGGAGATCGCCGAGCGCATTGGACAGCCGGCGGTGCTGGGTGAGATGGCGGGCGGAATCGTGGTCGGCGTCTCCGGTCTGCATCTCGTCGATCCGCATGCGCCCGTGCTGCATCTGCTGTCCGAGCTCGGGGTGGTCCTGTTGCTCTTCCTCATCGGGCTGGGGACCGACATCAATCGCCTCGTTGCCGCCGGACCGGCCGCCGGCGCCGTCGCCGTGACCGGCGTCGTTCTTCCGTTCGCGTTCGGCTTCGGCGTGGCGCGGCTGCTCGGAGTCCCGGTACCGGTGGCGATCTTTCTCGGCGCCGCACTGACCGCGACCTCGGTCGGCATCACGGCGCGAGTCCTTTCCGATCTCGGATATCTGCACAGCGACGAGTCGCAGATCATCCTCGGCGCCGCGGTCATCGACGACATCCTCGGGCTGATTCTCCTGACCGTCGTCGGCGCGATCGCGGCCGGCGAGGCCGTGACGTTCACAAGCACGGGAAAAGTGATCGCCGTCGCGATCGGATTCGTGATCGTCGCCATCGCCGCAGGCTCGTTCCTCGCTCCTCACCTCGTGCGGCTGGTCGCGCGACTGCGCGTGTCGAAGGCACTCTTCTTCGGCTCGCTGATGTTCGCCCTGACGCTCGCCTGGTGCGCCCAGGCGGCCGGCTCGGCGGTGATCATCGGCGCGTTCGCCGCCGGCCTCGTGCTGGCGCGCACGGAAAAAGGAGCCGACATCGAGCACGAGACGCACGACATCGCGCAGTTCTTCGTGCCGATCTTCTTCGTCCTCGTCGGCGCCGCCGTCGACCTGCGGCAATTGAATCCGTTCGATCCCGCGGCGCGCAGATACCTGCTCATCGGCGCTCTTCTCACGCTCGTCGGCATCGCTGGCAAGCTCATCGCCGGCTACGCCGCCCCACGGAGATTTCGCCGCATCGTGATCGGAGTGGGGATGATTCCCCGCGGCGAGGTCGGACTGATCTTCGCGCAGATCGGCATCACCGCCGGACTGCTTTCCGCCGGCCTTTACAGCTCCGTGGCACTGATGGTCATGCTGACCACGTTCATCACCCCGCCCCTGCTGCGGCTTCTCCTGCCCGGCGGCCGGGCGAAAGACGAAGGGAGCACGTTGCAGTCGGTGGTGACGGAATCGCTCAGCGACACGGAGCCGCGATGATTCGGCCCGGCTATACTTCTCCCGTCCATGGCCCTCTTCACGTCCGAGACGAAAGACGCGCTCAAGAAGCTCGCGGCGAAAGCGTACGAATCGACCGAGGAGCGCGACGCGCTGCTGGCGAAAGTCGCGGCCGCGGAGGGGCTGAAGCCGAACGACGTGGTCTGGATGTTGTTCAAGCCCGACCGCGCGCTTCGCGACTGGGGAGCGACGTGGCTGCGGCGGCAGAACGCGCCTGATCTGCTCGATGCATTCCTCGGCGAAGCGCGGGGAAAACCGGAGCAGGCGTTCCGCGCCGCCGCGGCGGCGGTCAACGCGATGCGCATCCCGGGCATCGAGAACCGTCTGCTGCAGCTCGTCTCCGTGACGCCGCCGAACAAGGAGTTCGGCGAGATCCAGGAGATCGGCCGCAAGCTCGCGACGGAGATGACGCCGTCGCCCGCGCTCGCCGCGGTGATGTGGCAGATGCTGACCAATGCCACGCCCGACGAGCAGATCGTCTACCTGAATCGTCTGGCCACGCTCGACTTCGACGACAAGAGCGTCGTGCGCTGGCAGAACATCGTCAAGACCGAAGAGGGATCCGCGCGCGACAAGGCGCTCGAGGTCCTCGCCGAGCGCGCGCCGCTCTCCTCGCTCGACCTCTTCATCCAGCACCTGCCGCACGCCGGCTACATGGTGCAGCAGAAGATCGCCGATGCACTGGCGCGCGCCGCGGAGAGCAAGCCGGCGGAAGTGACGTCGCGCCTGCTGCCGTTCGTCGCGGCGGACAATCCCGGCACGCGCAGCGCGGTTCTCTCCGTCCTCGCGCGCACGCCCGATCGCGAGGCGGTGGCGCGGCAATACATCATCTTCTCCCGCGGACTCGCCGGCTTCGTGCGCGACCGCGCGCTCGACGCGCTGCGCACGTTCGGCGACGCGTTCATCGAGCCGGTGATCGCGCTGCTCGACGACGAGGACGAAGATGTCCGCGCCGCCGCGGTGCAGGTGGCGAGTCTCATCGGCGATCCGCGCGCTGTGCCCGGCACGATCCGCCTGCTGAAGGATCCGGACTGGTGGGTGCGCATCGCGGCGGCCGACATGCTCGGCCACATGAAGGACGCGCGCGCCGTCGAGCCGCTGGTCCTTGCACTTGCTGATTCCGAGGTGAAGTGGGCGGCGATCGAAGCACTGGGACGCATCGGCGATCCACGCGCGCTCAACGCTCTCGGGAAAATGCTCGCCGATCCGCTGCCCGACGTCCGGATCGAAGTCATGCTGGCACTGCCGCACTTCCAGCATCCCAGCATCCCGCAGATCCTGACGAAAATCGCCGGCACCGATCCGGACCGCAACGTCCGGCAGAAAGCGATCGACATCCTCGACGGCATGCAGGCGTCCGGCAGCGCACAGGTGGCCGACCTGGCCGCGGTCCGCGCTGCCGCGCTCGCCGCGCGCTCCACCGCCGGCGAGCCGAAGCTCAATACGCTCCTCATCGCCACGCGCAATCAGAGCGGCTCCGACTTCCACCTCAGCGTCGGCCAGCCGCCGATCGTGCGCCTCGCGTCCGATCTCCTCCGCGTGCAGGCGCCGCCGTTCACGCCTGAAGACACCGAGGCGATGATCAAGGAGATCCTGAGCGAGAAGCAGTGGGAGACGCTGCAGTCGCAGTTCCAGATCGACTTCTCGTACATGATCCCGAACGGCGGACGCTACCGCGCGAACGTCTTCTACGATCATCGCGGCTATCACGGCGTCTTCCGCGTGATCCCCGAGCGTCCGCCGACGATCACCGACCTCGGCATGCCGGCGCAGCTCGCCGAGATCGCCGACTACCACCAGGGCATCGTCATCATCTGCGGGCCGTCGGGCTCCGGAAAGTCGACCACGCTCGCGGCGCTGGTGAACCTCTTCAACGAGACGCGCAACGACCACGTCATCACGCTCGAGGACCCGATCGAGTTCGTCCATCCGTTCAAGAACTGCCTCGTGAATCAGCGCGAGGTCGGCAGTCACACGATGAGCTACGCCCGCGCGCTGCGCGCCGCGTTGCGCGAGGACCCGGACGTCATCGTCATCGGCGAGCTGCGCGACAACGAGTCGGTCGGACTGGCGCTCACCGCCGCCGAGACCGGCCACATCGTCCTCGGGACGCTCAACTCCACCAGCGCGCCGAAGGCGATCGACCGCATCATCTCCAGCTTCGCCGTCGACGAGCAGCCGCAGATCCGCGCGTCGCTCTCCGAGTCGCTCAAGTACGTCGTGGCGCAGCGCCTCCTGCCGGCGAAGGAAGGGCGGAAGCAGGTCGCGGCGTACGAGGTGCTGAAGGGGACGACGAACATCGCGAACATGATCCGCGACGAAAAGACCTATCAGATGTACTCGGCGATGCAGATCGGAAAGTCGCAGGGAATGCTGACGTTCGACGACGCGCTGAAGGACCTTCTCCGCCGCAACGAGATCACGCCTGAAACGGCCTATCTCGCGGCGATGAAGAAGGAGGATTTCGAATCGCTGGTGACGGCTGAATTTATCGAGAGCGCGCTACGCTAGATAGCAGATAGCCGATAGCGGATAGCAAGCCCAACCGCCCGGTTTTCCTTTGCTATCTGCTATCCGCTATCTGCTATCTACCAACCGGAATCGCCTACCCACCCCACCCGTTATCCCCTCGAAATGCAGAACTTTCGCGCGTGTGGCCCGTCCCACAACCGGAGCCTGGAAAAGAGCTGATGCCCGAATTCATCGTACGAGTGGGAACGCCCGAGGGGGACGTCGTCGAGCGCACTGTGCAGGCGGCGAACGCCCGCGCGGCGAAGCAGGAGCTGCAGAACCAGGGACTGCATGTCTTCGAGACGAAACGGGGCGTCTTTTCGTTCAAAGATCTCATCCCGCGCGGCAAGCGCGTCATCTCCACCGAGCGCTTTCTCCTCTTCAACCAGGAGCTCCTGGCGCTGGTCAAGGCGGGCCTGCCGATCATCCAGTCGTTCGACATCATGCTCGAGCGGCAGAAGGACGTCCGCTTTCGCGAAGTGCTGACCGAGATCCGCGAGCAGATCAAGTCGGGCGTCGCGCTGTCCGATGCCTTCTCGTCGTTCGGCGACATGTTCCCGCCGATCTATTCGACCTCGCTTCGCGCCGGTGAGCGCTCCGGCGATCTCGAAGGAGTGCTGCGCCGCTTCCTCCGCTACCAGAAGATCATCGTCAACCTGCGCAAGCGCGTCGTCGGCGCGCTCGTCTATCCCGCGGTCCTCGTGTCGCTGTCGATCGGCATGGTCGTCATCATGCTGACCAAGGTCATCCCGAAGTTCATCGAGTTCTTCGCCGGCTTCGGCGCGGAGCTCCCGCCGATCACGCGGTTCGCCATCGCCTTCAGCTCGGCGCTCAACGACAACTTCCTGCTCATCACGCTCACGCTCGCGGCCATCATCATCTTCGGACGGAGATGGATCAGCACCACGGGACGGCTGGCGTGGGACCGCTTCAAGCTGCACATCCCGCTGGTGGGAGGCATCCTCCACCGCTTCGCCATCATGCAGTTCACGCAGTCGCTGGGGACGCTCCTCGGCGGCGGCACGCCGATGGTGCCGGCCATCGAGATCGCCTCGCAGTCGGTGACCAATCAGGACATCTCGACGAAGATCTTCTCCGTGGTACAGAACGTCCGCGAAGGCGAGCCGCTGTGGCGCTCGCTGGAAGGGACCGGCGCGATCAGCGACCTCGCCGTGGAGATGATCAAGGTCGGCGAATCAACGGGTGCATTGACGGAAATGCTGAGCAACGTCAGTGAGTTTTACGACGAAGAAATCGAGACAAGACTCTCCCGGCTGGTGGCAGCGATCGAACCGATCATCCTGGTGGTGATGGGAATCGTGATCGCATTGCTGCTTTATGCCTTTTATCTCCCGCTCTTCCAGCTCTCGACAGTTGGCCAGCAGTAAGCGATCACGACTATGGCAAGCGATCCCCGCACACTTCTGAAGAACGCCGACGTCACCGGCGAAACGGCCCGCGCGCAGCGCGTGGCGGAGCAGTACGGCTTCCCGTTCGTCGACCTGGAGCACTTCCAGATCGACCATCAGCTCTTCCAGGACATCCCGCTCGACCTGATGATCCGCTATCAGTTCCTGCCGGAGCGCCGCGTGAACGGGCACATCCACGTCGTGGTGGGCGATCCGACCGACGTCCTCCGCCTCGACGAGCTCGAGCTGCTGCTCGGCTCTCCGTTGAAAGTGAAGGTCGCCTCCCCCGCGGCCATCCGCGACAAATTGCAGAAGTCGGAATCGACGCAGCGCGTGCTCGACGAAGCGACGGAAGGCTTCCGCATGCAGCTCGTCGGCGAGAACGAAGAGGGCGAAGAGACCCTGACGATCGACACGATCACGCAGGGCGACTCCTCGCCGATCATCAAGCTCGTCGACTCGATCGTCTTCAACGCCATCCAGCGCCGCGCCTCGGACATTCACATCGAGACACGCGACAACGAGGTCGTCGTCAAGTACCGCATCGACGGCGTGCTCTACGAAGCGCTCGAGCCGATCGACAAGCGCCATCACTCCACGATCATCAGCCGTATCAAGGTCATGTCGGAGCTCGACATCGCCGAAAAGCGCGTCCCGCAGGACGGCCGCTTCAAGCTCCGCATCACCGGACGCACCATCGACTTCCGCGTCTCCATCGTCCCCACGGCGCACGGCGAGGACTCGGTCATTCGTATTCTCGACAAGGAGTCGATGAACTCGGAGTTCAAGAACCTCCGCCTCGACGTCGTCGGCTTCGACGACGCGACGCTCACCAAGTTCCGCAAGTTCATCAAGGAGCCGTACGGCATGGTGCTCGTCACCGGCCCCACCGGCTCGGGCAAGACGACGACGCTCTACGCGTCGCTCTCCGAGATTCAGTCGCCCGAAGACAAGATCATCACCATCGAGGACCCGGTCGAGTACCAGCTCCGCGGCATCACGCAGATCCCGGTCAACGAGAAGAAGGGCCTCACCTTCGCCCGCGGACTGCGCGCCATCCTCCGCCACGACCCCGACAAGATCATGGTCGGCGAGATCCGCGACGAGGAGACGGCGGCCATTGCCGTGCAGTCGGCCCTCACCGGCCACCTCGTCTTCACCACCGTGCACGCCAACAACGTGGTCGACGTGCTCGGCCGCTTCCTCAACATGAAGGTCGACCTCTACAACTTCGTGTCGGCCCTCAACTGCGTGCTCGCCCAGCGCCTGGTGCGCCGCATCTGCGAGCACTGCAAGCACGACGTGAAGTACAACGAGGCGCTGCTTGTGGAGTCGGGCCTCGATCCGAAGCAGTACCGCGACTTCAAGTTCTTCGAAGGAGCGGGCTGCCTGGAATGCAACGGCACCGGCTTCCACGGACGACAGGCGATCGCCGAGCTGCTCGATCTCTCCGATCGTATCCGCACGATGATCCTCGACCGCCGTCCGGCGTCGGAGATCAAGAAAGCCGCACACGAGGAAGGAATGATCTTCCTCCGCGAGTCGGCGCTGAAGAAAGTGATGGAAGGGGCGACGACCTTGCGCGAGATCAACAAGGTCACGTTCGTCGACTGAGATATGGCTCGCGCATTTCCACCTGACGTCGTCGTTCTCGATACCGATTCGTTCGTGCACGCGCGCCTCGCGCCGGGCAAGACGAACCCGCAGATCAGCCAGGCGAAGAGCTACCGGCTCGCCGCCGACACGTTCACCAGCGCCGTGGTCACGCCGGAGCTGGCGAACGAAGCGGCGCTGGCCGAGGGTCTGCGCAGACTGAAGATGGAGACGGGAAAGTGGGAGCGCGTTTCGGTGCTCCTCCCCGACTCCTGGTTCCGCATCAACATCCTCGATCTGCCGACCATCCCCGACAAATCGGCGGAGGCGATGGAAGTCGTCCGCTGGAGCCTCAAGCGCACGCTTCCCATCCCGCCCGAGATGCTGCGCGTCGCGTATTCGGTTCTGTCGAAGACGCCCGCCGGTGTCAAACTCCTCGTGCTGAGCGCAGTGGAGAAGACACTCAAGACGATCGAGAAGGTATTCGCTGACTCCGGACTCGAAGTGATCCTCATCGAGCCGATCGGCCTCAACATCTGGAACGCCGTGGCCGTACGTGAAAGCGTGACGGCGAACGACCGCCTCTTCCTCTACGTCCGCGAGCACGAGTTCACGACCGCCGTCTTCCGCGGCGAGCAGCCGCTCTTCATCCGCTCACGCAACCTCGGAGGGGAGCGGACGCTGGAGCAGGAGATCCGCCTCTCCGCGACCTATCTCCGCGACAACCTCGGCACCGAGACCATCGAGCATTGCTACGTCGCCGGCAGCGGGATCGCCGCCGATCTCGCGGGCGTGTTGTCGCAGGAGTTCTCCGCTCCGGTGCGGACCCTGCAGTTGCGCGAGTTCGTCGAGCAGAGTCCCTCGGACGTCTACGGAATCGATGCCGAGCTGACGGCGTGCACAGGAGTATTCACCGGGTGAAACCGATCCATCTCAACCTCGCCTCGCGGCCTTACGAAGACAAGCGGCTGTTCATCACGACGGTCGTCGGCATCTCGCTCCTCGTCGCCGCGCTCCTCTTCTCCAACATCGACACCTATCTCCGCTATCGCGTGCAGACCGAAACGACGCGGACGAAGATCCAGCAGGTCGACGCGCAGGCGGAGCAGGAGCGCCGCCGCACCGAGGTGGTGAGGCAGCAGCTCAGCCACATCGACGTCGGCGCGCTGTCGAAGCAGACGTCGTTCATCAATCAGCAGCTCGCGCAGCGCGCCTTCTCCTGGAGCGAGCTCCTCGACCGGCTGGAGAACGTGCTCGCGGACGACGTCCGCCTCACCTCCGTCGCCCCTTCGTTCCGTCCGGACGGCTCGGTTTCGCTCAGCCTCTCGCTGGAGGCGAAGACCGCGGACGGACTGGTGAACATGCTCCACCGCTTCAGCAGGGACCCGCACTTTGCGAACGCGTTTCCGCGCAGCGAGTCGCAGACCGGGAGCGGCGGCTACCAGATCACGCTCGGCGTCGACTTCAAGCCGGACACGATGAAAGCAACGGGGGCGAAGCGATGATCTGGCGTGAGAAACAGCTCCTCCTCGTCGTCCTCGGCATCCTGCTGATCGCGAACCTGATCTACTTCTTCACCTACCGCGTGCAGTTCGAGGCGCGCCTGCAGGACTACGCCGTACGCGCCGAACAGAGCCAGGGACGCCTGGAGCAGGCGCGCGCCACGCGCCTCGCCGCGGAGCGGGAGCTCGCCTCGTATCGCAAGGTGGAGCACGACATCCAGGACGTGTACGAGAACCGCTGGTCGACCGAGGCCGCGCGGCTCGCCACGCTCATCGAGGAAGTGAAGCGGCTGGCCGTGGTCAGCCAGCTCGTTCCCCGGACGTACTCATTCGCCCACGTCGCCGGCACGCCGGAGACGTCGAGCGTCGGCATCACCTTCGCGGTGCAGGGGACGTATCAGCAGGTGCGGCGGCTCATCAATCTCCTCGAGCTTTCGCAGCAATTCGTGATCGTCGACCAGATCTCGCTGAGCGGCCGCGGAGAAGATGTCTTGACGTTGAACCTGCATGTGAAGACGCTGTTCCGGAACACGGAAGCACCGGCGGGCCCGCGACCGTCAAATCGAACGTCGTGATGGATTGGATGAACTGGAAAACCTGGACAGTCGCGGGCGTCGTCATCATTGCCCTTTTCGCGATCTACACCTTCGCGTCCCCCGACGCGCCTCCGAGTCCCGTGGGGGGACAGGCGCCCTCGCCTGTCGTCAAGAACGGTCCCACCACGGCTGTCGCTCCACCAGGGATCGATCCCATTCACCTCGAGTGGCTCGACACCGAGGCCGGCAGCTACAAGAGCGACCGCAATCTCTTTTCGTACAAAGAGCCGCCCCCTCCTCCCCCTCCGCCACCGCCCAAGCCGCCCCCACCGCCGCCCGACCGCGACAAGGACGGCGTCCCCGATTTCAAAGACAACTGCCCGGACCAGCCGAACGGCGATCAGACCGACGTCGATCGCAACGGCATCGGCGACGCGTGCCAGACCACGCCCGTGATTCCGCCGCCGCCTCCGCCGCCGGTTCCGCCGCAGTTCAATTACAAGTACATCGGAACGTTCGGTCCGCCGACGGCTCCGCTGGCCACCTTCGTCAGCGGCGATGAGATCATCAACGTCCACGCCGGCGACATCATCGCGGGCCGGTTCGTGCTGCGCAGCATCGGAATCGAATCCGTGGAGATCGGCTTCGTCGGATTCCCCAACGATGTAACGCGCCGTATCCCATTGGGGCAGTAGTTCGTCATAGAAGCGTGCACCTCAGGAAAACAGAATGAATCGATTGAAGATCGCAACGGCCGCCTTCGCCCTCACGCTGCTGATGTCCGGCTGCGCGAGCTACAACGCCTTCCAGAAGGCGCGCACGGCGGAAAAAACGAATGACTGGGATCAGGCCGTAACCGAGTACCAGAAGGCGCTCGAGCTCGACCCGGACAACATCCAGTTCCGCATGGCACTGCAGCACGCGAAGCTGGAGTCGTCGCGCGTCCACTTCGAAAAAGGGAAGAGCCTCGTCGCCGCGGCGGCGGGGGCCACCGGCTCCGACCAATACCAGCTCGCGCAGCTCGCGGCGACGGAGCTGCAGCTCACGGTAAAACTCGATTCGACGAACCAGTACGCGGCGGTGCAGCTCGGGAAGGTCGTGCAGATCCTCCAGAACGCGCAGCACGCCGCCGACTACAACTCGATCGAAGAGCGGAAGAAGCGGGCGAAGCTGATCACCAAGACGCAGCCGCCGCAGCTCAATCCCGCGTCCGATCAGCCGATCTCGCTCAGCTTCCCGCGCGAGACGCCGGTCAAGGACATCTACAAGGCGCTCGGCAACGCGTTCGGCATCAACATCATGTTCGACCAGGCGGTCAAGGACGACCGCATCGCCATCGAGCTGAAGGACGTCACCGCGCAGACCGCGCTGGAGCGAGTGATGCAGGCCGCCGGGCACTTCTACAAAGCGCTCGACGAGCACACCATCATCATCGTCCCCGACAATCCGCAGGCCCGCCGCGATTACGAAGACCTCGTGATCCGCACGTTCTATCTCTCCAACGGCGACGCCGAGCAGGTGACGAACGTCGTCCGGACGATGATCGAGGCGCGCAACGTCTTCCCGCTGAAGGCGCTCAACGCCATCACCATCCGCGACACGTCCGACAAGGTGCGCATCGCCGAGAAGATCATCGAGGCGAACGACAAGGCGAAGGCCGAGGTCGTGGTCGACGTCGAGCTGCTGCAGCTCGATCTGATCAAGGCCCGCAAGATCGGCGCGCAGTTCACCAACTCCTTCTCCGCCGCCTACCTCGGCGCGGACGGCAAGCCGCTGGGCAGTCTCACGCTCGATCAGTTCCGCACGCTCTCCGCGCAGGGACCGGACAAAGAGGATGGAACGCGCAACGGTGGGCTGGCCGTCACGCCCGGCCTGTTGAACTTCACCGTGCCGTCGATGACGTACGACTTCATGAAGTCGGCGACCGATTCCGAGCTCCTGGCGAATCCGGAGCTGCGCATCTCCGAGGGTGAGAAAGCGACGCTCCACATCGGCCAGCGCATCCCGGTGCCGGTGTCGACGTTCAACTCCATCACCACCGGCTCGGGCGGCGGCGCCGTCGCGCCGGTGACGTCGTTCCAGTACCAGGACGTCGGCATCAAGGTGTCGATCGAGCCGCGCGTGCATCACAACCGCGAGGTCACGCTGAAGCTGACGGTCGAAGTCTCGAACGTCGGCGGCAACGTCTCCGCCGGTGAAGGCCAGCCGTCGCAGCCGATCATCGCCACGCGCACCATCGAGTCGACGATCCGCCTCAAGGACGGCGAGACCAACTTCCTCGCCGGCCTCATTCAGCGCAACGAGAACACCACCAACACGAAGGTCCCGATCCTCGGCGACATCCCGATCATCGGCCGCCTCCTTTCGCACGAGGACAAGCAGCACACCTCGACCGACCTCGTGCTGACGATGACGCCGCACATCATCCGCATCCCCGACATCACCGACGACGACATGGCGCCGATGTGGGTCGGAACGCAGAACAACCTCAGCTTCCGCGGTCTCTCGCCGCGCATCGAGTCGCAGTCGGGCGGCGATCCGTTCAGCACCGCGATTCCGCCGGGCCCCGGCGCTCAGGGACGCCAGCTCGCGCCGGACGGCGAGCCGGGCAACTACATCATCCCCGACGCGGCGACGCCGCAGACTCCCCGCGGACGCGGCGTGCAGGGAACCGCCCCGAGCGATCCGTTCAAGAATCCCGCTCCCACTCCGCCGCCGGTGCCGCCGGTGCCGCAGAATCCGGAGCTCGGCGCGCTCGAGCCGAAGACGTCTCCGGCGATGACGACGGCAAGCCTCGCGCAGCTCCGTCTCGCGCCGCGGCTCTCGCCGCAGCCGGCGACGCTCAGCATCAAGCCGGGCGAAGCGAAGGTGTGGAACGTCATCGGGATGGACGTTGAAGGGCTGCAGGCCGACAACATCACGATGCACTACGACCCGACCGCGCTGTACGTCGAGGACGTCTCGTTCGGCTCGGCCGTGCTCGTCGATCCGAAGCAGCCGCCGATCGCGAAGATCGATCGCGAGAAGGGTCTGATCACGCTCTTCTCCAGCACCGGCAAGCCGCTCGCGTTCCGCTCCGGCGGCGAGGTGGCGAACATCCGCGTGCACGGCGGCATCACCGGCGACACGATCCTCGTGCTGGACAACCCGAACCTCCACAACGCCGGCGGCGCGGCGGTCGAGTCGGCGATCTCGGGTGGAAGGGCAAGAGTCGAGTAAGCCATGGTTGACCGGACAGCAGACAGCGGACAGCAGACAGCAGAGACACGCGGCTATGGGCTGCTGTCCGCTGTCCGCCGTCCGCTGTCCGAACACGGTTTCACGATCGCCGAACTGATCACCGTCGTCGGCATCGTGGCCATCCTCGCCTCGATCGCGCTGCCGGTGGCCAGCTTCGGCATCCGGCGGCAGAAAGAGATCGAGCTGCGGGAGAAACTGCGCAAGATCACCGAGGCCATCGACCGGTATCACGACCTGCGGCTGGCGCAGCCGCCGAACAACATCAAGGCCCCGCCCGACCTCACCGTCGGCGCGTATCCCAAAGATCTCGAAGAACTGACCAAGCCGATCGAGCTGTCGAGCGGCAAGAGCATCCGCCTGCTCCGCGAGCGCGACATCATCGATCCGATGACCGGCAAGGCCGACTGGATCACACTCGCCGACACCGACGAACCGGATGCCGTCGGCAGCAGCGGCGGGAGCAAGAACGTGTTCGAGGTCCGCTCGAACTCGCACACCCTCTCCCTCGACGGCAAGACCCACTACAACGAATGGTGAATCGCGATGCGAAAACCAAAGAACTCTGAGCGCGGCTTCACCCTCATCGAGCTCCTCGTCGTCGTCACGATCATCGGCATCCTCGCGGGGATCGCGCTGGTGAACGTCCGCGGCGCGCAGCGGAAGGCGCAGGAAGCGGCGTTGCGCGCCGACCTGCACGAGATGCGGAAAGCGATCGACGACTACTACGCCGACAAGCAGAAGTTCCCCGGCGATCTCAACGAGCTGGTGCCGAAATACCTCCGCTCCATCCCCAAGGATCCGTTCACCAAAACGGCCGACTGGGACACCGTACAGAACCAGCCCGGCAGCGAAGACTCCCCCGCCCCCGAGCCGACCGAGGCGGAGAAGGAAGGGAACGAAGGAGCCGCGCCGGGGATCGTCGACGTGAAGAGCAAGGCCGTCGGAAAGACCACGGACAATGTGCCGTACAACCAGCTCTAGCTTCGGGCGCGAGGCGCAAGGCGCGGAGGCGCCCGTTCGCGCCCAGCGCCCAGCGCCGCGCGCCTCGGACTCCGGCTTCACCCTCGCCGGCGTGATCGTCATCATGACGATCATCTCGGTCTTCGTGGCCTACACGGTCCCGAAGCAGTGGTCGATCGCCATGAAGCGCGATCGCGAGCGGCAGACGATCTTCGTGATGAAGCAGTACGCGCGCGCCATCACGGCGTGGCAGCTCGCGCACGGCGGACTGCCGGTCAGCCTCGATCAATTGAAGGAAGCGCGCAGCCCGCGGCTCGTGCGCGGTCCGAAGGCGGAGTGGATCGATCCGATGACCGGCAAGGTCGACTGGATCCTCGTCCCGCCGCAGGTCGCCGCGCAGGGCACGCCGACCGGGCAGACCGGCAGCCAGCAGTGGGCCGGCAGCGGCTACTCGATGCGCGGCGTCGGCGGCGCCTCGGGCAGCACCGGCGCCACGGGCCAGCAGACGCCGACCAACACGCCGACCGGCCAGCAGGTCACGTCTCCCAAGGACTACAAAGGCCCCTTCGTCGGCGTCCGCCCCAACATCACCGGCGAGTCCTACCTCGCCCTCAACGGCGCCGACCAGTACGAGAACTGGATGTACACGATCAACGACCTCAAGGCGGAGATCGATCAGAGGAATCAGGGGCTGACGATGATGAGTCAGTGGAAGTGAGCGATTGAGCTGTTAAGGCGTTGAGCTCTTGAGCAAAACCGCTTAACAGCTCAACAGCTCAATAGCTCAACAGCTACAATCCCCCGCCAATGATCGATCGCATCGTCCTCCCCTCCGGCCTCACCATCCTCACCGAGACCCTGCCGTACGTCCGGTCGGTGGCGCTGGGGTATTACCTGCGCAGCGGCTCGGCGGTGGAATCGATCGAGCACGGCGGGGCGTCGCATTTCCTCGAGCATCTCGTCTTCAAAGGGACGGCGAACCGCTCCACGACCGAGATCGCGCAGGTCATCGACATCCTCGGCGGCGACGTCGATGCCTTCACCGGCAAGGAGTACACGTCGTTCTACGCGCACGTCCTCGACGAGCAGGTCGACACCGCGCTCGAGCTCCTCACCGACATCGTCACCTCTCCCCGCTTCACCGATGAAGACCTGGAGATGGAGCGGAGCGTCATCCTCGAGGAGATCAAGATGGTCGAGGACACGCCGGACGACCTGGTGCACGAGATCTTCGTCACCGCGTTCTGGCCCGACCATCCGCTCGGCCGACCGATCCTCGGCACCGAGGAGACCGTCAATCGACTCCAGCGCCGGCAGATCGAAGCGCATTACGCAGAGACGTTCCATCCGACCAACCTGATCTTCTGCGCCTCCGGCAACGTGAAGGCGGAGCAGATCGTCCCGTTCCTGGAGAAAACCTTCCCCGTCGACTCCCGCAATCCGATCCGCAACGAGTGGTCCGCGCCGACGCCGAATCAGCACGTGATCATCAAGGAGAAGCGCGAGCTGGAGCAGGTGCACCTCTGCCTCGGCTCACGCGGCTATCCGCAGCAGTTCAACGAGCGCTATGCCGCCGCCCTCTTCAACACCATCCTCGGCGGCGGGATGTCGTCGCGGCTCTTTCAGCGCATCCGCGAAAAAGAAGGTCTGGTCTACGCCGTCACCTCGTACCACAACGGCTACCTGCACGGCGGATACGAGGCCGTCTACGCCGCGTGCGCGCCGAAGAACCTCCGCCGCGTCCTGAACATCACGCTCGAAGAAATGCGCAAGTTCAAGCGCGAAGGGGCGACCGCTGCCGAGCTCAAGGACGCCAAGCTGCATCTCAAGGGATCGATCCTGCTGTCGCTGGAGTCCACAGTGAGCCGCATGAGCGGCATCGCCCGCCAGGAGTACTACTTCGGCAAGCAGTTCAGCCCCGACGAGATCATCGCCGCCATCGACGCCGTGACTCTCGACGAGATCCTCGGCGTCGCCACTACGGTCGTCGATCCGGATTCAATGTCCTTGACCGTGATCGGCAATGTGAAGGCGGCGGGGATTTCGACAGAGATGCTGCGCGACGCGGTCGCGTAATGAAACCTGCACGTCTCTGATTGACAGAGGGCTCGCCTTACCTCTATAGTGCAGGCCTATTTAGCTCCCGACTCTTTTTCGTCCGCAAATCCGTCAAAATTCAACTCTCCCAGCCGGCGCGCAACAGCGTTCATAAGACGCCGCGTGCTCGAAAAGGACATGTCAATGAAACGTTCGTTTTCTCTTGCCGCCTGTTGTCTCGTTCTTACCCTCGGTGCCGGAATCGCCGCTGCAGATGAGCCCACTTCCACCTCTCCGGCTCGCTCGATTCCCACGATCATGAGTCTCGCCCGTCCGCGGATCGCGAGCGACGGTACAACGAATCAGCTCGTCAAATACGATCCTGCCGGCACGAACGGCCTGGCAGACGCCTCACTTTCGTCGAATAGCACCACTGGCCATGTCTACCTCACCACGTATAACGCGCATCTGGTTTTGTACCCGGGCGATTCCGGCTCATACATCACCAGCGACGGATACAGCGGCATGGCTCTGGTCGGAATGGGAGGGGCCATCACGCTCCGCAATGCCGATACCGTAATCTACGGTTTTGGTACCGGTACGACGGCCGCGCTGCACGTGAGAAACGTCAACAGTGCGTCGTTGCTGTATGTGGAGAACGATGGGAAAGTGGGGATCGGTACTACCACTCCTGCCGCGAACCTGCACGTAAGAGCGGATCTCAATTCGAATGGCCCCATGCGGATCTCGAACGTCAATACCGGTCTGAACGCGGCTGCCGGCTTGCAGTTCGGAATCAACGGCAATGATTATGCCGGAGCAGTTTTCCAGAACGGTACGGGGAATAGTGGTTATGGCGGCGCTGGCAGTGTCAACATCGGAACCGTTGCCGCTTATCCGGTAAGCATTTTCACGGCCGACATTCCGAGGGTTTTCGTTTACCCCAGCGGCAACGTCGGAATCGGAACCAGCAAGGTTTTGCCCTTGTATACGGCACCATTCGAAGTGGCCGCGCCGGCGCTTGTCGATGGCGGGTCGCGGTCGGTCATGCGATTGTGGGACACGACCGCGACGAACGCGGGTGTCGGTGGCGGCATCGATTTCGGCGGAAAATACAACACCGCGGGAAACTACACACAGTTCGCGACCATCAGGGGCGTCAAAGCAAATGCGACCTCTGGAGACATCCTGGGCAAGCTGGTCCTGGCTCCCCGGGACGGGGCGGGAAACTTTCCGGAAGTCGTCACCATCAATCCGACCAGCGTGGCCGTCAACGGCAACATGACCGTCACCGGCAGCATCACCGGCGCGACGGTCGTCAACGCTGTCTACCAGGACGTCGCCGAATGGGTTCCGGCGACGGAGCACATGGAGCCCGGCACCGTCGTCGTGCTGAATCGAACGCAGAAGAACGAGGTCATGCCGTCGGCGCGCGCTTATGACACCGCCGTTGCCGGTGTAGTGTCCGCGCAACCAGGCGTCCTTCTCGGCGTCGGCAGCGATTCAAAGGCAAAGATCGCGACAACGGGCCGCGTCAAAGTGCATGTCGACGCCACTGCCGGCCCGATCGAGATCGGCGATTTGCTCGTGACGAGCGACAAATCAGGCACCGCCATGAAGTCGCAGCCCGTCGATCTCGGCGGCGTCTCGTTCCACCGCCCCGGCACCGTCATCGGAAAAGCGCTCGAGCCGCTCGCGGCAGGCGAGGGCGAGATTCTCGTGCTGTTGTCCCTGCAGTAACGACCGGAGACCGTCCCATGAGCCCGCGCCTCCTGGTCGTACTCTGTCTACTGCTGTCCTCGGTCGGTCTTCTGGCCGATGATTCCGCGCGCCTCGTGGCGAAGAGCGGCAGCGACGCACAGCCCGCGGCGACGATCGTTTTCGCCGCCGACGCCGTCCGCGTCAGCGGTGTGAGGCCGGGCAGCACCGTCGTCCTCTTCGGCGTCGAGCGCATCGTCCACGACGATTTCAATCAGTCGGTCGTCGTCTGGGACGAGCGGCTTTCCGATGACGATCACGACGGCGCTGTCTCGCTCGCCTTGAAACACCCGATGTCCCCCTTCACGGTGCTCGCCGCGGTCGACGAAGACAACGGCCACTATGTAGTCGCCACTCCCGGCTTCATTCCGCTGACGATTCCGCCGGCGGGCAAGCTTCATGGCAACGACAAAGGTGAACCGGTCGAGTTTCAGAACGGGATGCCTTATGCCGAAGCGCTGGTATTGAGACCGGGAAAAGGCGCGTGGGTCGCCCACGGCTTCGACGGCACGGCCAGCGATTCCGACGGCCGGGCCGACGGAAAAATCGCCATCCGTTTCGGCGCGATGCATTCGATTCACGGACGGCCCGAGTCCGCCGCTCCTGACCGTCTTCTCCCGCAGGACCTGCTGATCGTCATCAATCCGCGCTCCCTTGCCGTCTATGCGGACGACGTGAAGGAGAAGAAGTGAACACGAGCACCATCCGGTCGCGCACACTGGCGCTGCTCCTTCTTCTCCTCACCGTCTTCGCCTATGGAGGCGAAATCGAGCCGAAGGACGAAAAGGGATTCACTCCCGAGCGCGCCTACCATCTCGGCGACATCGACAGCGTCAACCTCTACAACGGAAATCTGACCATCATGCTCCCCATCGGATCGCCGTATCCGGTCGGCGGACACCTGTCGTACGGCCTCACCCTTTCCTACAACAGCACCGTCTGGAAACGCGAAGACTGGAACGTCACCACACCAGTTCCCCCGCACAAGTGCGCAAGCCGCCGGCCGTCACCGGAGACCAACGCCGGGTTCGGATGGAATCTCTCGCCCACGCAATTGCAGATCCCGTGCGGCAAGAACGCCGTCTGTTCCGATCCGGTTACGACCTCCGAGACGTTCGTCTCCTCCGACGGCGCCAGACACGTCTTCTATCCCAAGTTGCACGACGGCGATCCGACCAGCAGTGCCGTCGGCTACACCCGTGACGGCACGTACGCGCGCGCGAAAGCGGACGGCAACGGCCATCTCATTGAAATGGGAGACGGCACGCAGCAACGCTACGAGGAAATACCCAATACCAACGTCGTGCACATCACCGACATGCTCGACGGTCTGGGCAACTGGGTGAGCTTCAGCTATCCCTCCGGCAATGAGCTGGACATCAGCGACAGTCAGAACCGAACTCAGATCATCCGTTACACGACGTACTCCTCGTCCGATGAACCGAATCTGCAGACCGTTCCATCCGAGGTCGAGCTCACGGCTTCGGGCGGAAAAAAACTGCTCTATACGTTCGGCTATGTATTGACGAGCATTCCCAGGACCGACATCTACCCGTCCAACGATTACTGTGACTCCGATTACGTCACCGTTCCTCTGCTGAAGACGCTTACCGTCAAGGAAAAGGGCTCGACTGCCACGCTCCAGACCTGGAGCTTTTCCTATTACGGTGAAACCGCCGACGGATCAGAGAAGTCACTCAGCGGCGCGCTCAAATCGATGACTCTGCCGACCGGCGGGACCTATTCCTACGAATACGCGCATTTCGACCTGCCTGCCAGCGCGTGCGACGAGAGCTCGACGAATCCACGCGTGCTGCGCGTGACGGGCAAGACGATCACGCCGAGCACTGCCGGAGCGTCGATCAACAGCCCGATGACATGGCGGTACTCGGCGGCGTTGCGTCCGCAGACGCAGACCACGACGCTCCTCTGCGGCATCGGCAACAGTTGGGTCGACGTGCCGCCCGAGGAGGAGATGACCGTCACGGTCGATTCGCCGTCGAAATTGCGCGTCGTGAATTATTTCTCCGTGTGGAATCAGATTTTCCCCTCCATCGACGGCAACCAGAAAATCGAGAATGGACTGCCGCTCACGCGCCGCGTCCAGTACGAGACGTCCGGCGAATTTTTGTCGACCCAGGAATTCGACTGCTCGAGCTGCCTCGATTTCACCAGCCAGGGCGTCCTGAAGCGCTCGACCTACGTTCGTTATGAGCGCGACCAGCGCGTCTCGACCGTCGGCGGCTATTACGCCCTGAACAAGCGCGTGGCGGCGCAGCGCACCGTCTTCCACGACGATCCGGCGAATTGCACGACGTCATGCCGCTACAACCGGAGCGTCAGCGACAACTTCGACGGTCTCGGTCACTATCGCTCCGCGACCCAGAGCAGCACCATTCCGGGCTCGGCCAGCCGGACCTCGTTCACGAATTACAACGCCACCTCCTCCACTTACGCGCTCGATTCGACCGGCAATCTCATCGGCTCGTATTCGATGCCCTCCGAAACCGCGCCGTGGATTCTGAACATCTACGACCAGCAGTGGGAGGAGGAGAACAGCGCCGCGGCCAAAAGGACGTTTGATTTCGATTCCCAGACCGGCCTGCTGCGGAGCATCCGCATTTTCAAGGACAACAAGAGCTCCCACACACTGCTACAGACGGACTCGCACGACGTGTATCGGACGTATTGCTACTCAGCCGGCAACCTGACCAGCGAGCGCCATTACGGCGGCGACCGCGCCACACTGCCCACGAGCCTTCCGGCCGCCTGCACCGGGACGGCGCCCGTTCCCGCGAACGGCGAGTACCAGATCGACCACGGTTATTCGGGCGGCGTTCGCGCCACTTCGCACTACGCCAATTCCTCGCTGTATCAGCTCGACCGAACCATCGACGTCCCGTCCGCGCTCCCCACCACCGTGCGCGACATCGCCGGCGTGACCACCACCTTCCAGTACGACGTCCTCGGCCGGCTCACCTGGACCAAACGGCGCGACGGCAGTAACACGCAGATGGTCTATGCCGGTCCCGACGCCACGTATACGAAGCCGACGCTGTTCATCAATGAACGGGCACACGGCGACGGCAACGAAAGCAACCTCCTGACGCCCGTCGCGCAGTCGAAGTTCGAATACGACGGGATCGGCAGACTGTGGCACGAATCGCAGCTCATGCCGGGCGGCTCCTGGAGCACGCGCGAAACGACCTACGACAACCACGGTCTCAAGACCTCCGTCTCGGAGATGGGAAACCCCACGGCGAATCTGACGACGTTCACGTACGACTGGCTCGGCCGGACCACGAAGGTCCACGCCCCGGATGGAGCCGAGACCACGACTCAATACACCGGCGGCTCCAAGGTCACCAGTTCCGTCGACGTGGCAACGTCCAGAAGCGGCTCGACGTTCGGTAATACGACCTCGACCACGAGCCAGGATCTGGACAGCCAGGGACGGGTCGTCGCGGTCACCGAATCGAACGGCGTAAAGACGTCGTACGGCTACGACCTCGGGGGACACCTCGCATCCGTCTGCATGAATGATTCAGGCTCTGGTTGCGGCCAGGTGAGATCGTTCTCTTACGACAACCGCGGATTTCTCGTCAGCGAATCGCATCCCGAAAACGGCATTACCAGCTATCTTCAGACCGATTCCCGCGGCCATGTGTGGCGCAAGCTCAACGGAAATGCGAACGGCACGTTCGACATCGATATGCTGTACGACTCGCTGGAACGGCTCACGACCGTCCAGCAGCACGGCAGCAGTCCGCGACCGCTCAAGAGCTTCGAGTTCGCCGACACCGCGACGGACGACGCAAAGGGGAAACTGGCGCGCGCCGTCCGGCACAACTGGTTCACCTTCGGTCCGATCCCCCCGGCCTCCACCCCCACTACAGTGAATTATCAGATCGCCGAAACCTACACCTACGGCGGTCCGGACGGACGGGTATCGGCCCGCACCACCTCCGAATACGACTGTATCGTCTCGCCGACCGATGACTGCAAAACGCTGCGGACCGGAACCGCGAACCGGAGCTTCAATCAGACGTTCGCGTATGACGGATCGGGCCGCGTCACGACGCTCGGCTATCCGACGTGTACTCAGACCGGCTGCTCGGGCGCAATCGCCGCCCGCAGCCTGACCAACGATTATGAGCAGGGACGGCTGAAAACCGTCACCTTCCCTTACGGCGCCGCATCGAAGGTGAACACTCTCACCTATCTGCCCAACGGAATGGTCGGCACCGTCCACCATTCCAATGAAGTCGAAGACTCGGTGCAGTCCTATTACGGCATGATGCGCCCGCAGAAACTCACCACTACCGGAGCAATGGACGGCGCGGCGTGCGTCGCGCCGGCGATCTCCACCCAGCCCTCGCCCGCCACGATCCAGAGCGGAGGCAGCGCCGTGCTTTCGGCGGTGGTGACGGCGGACGCGAATACGACGGCTCATCCGCTGACGTACCAGTGGTATGTCGGCGTCACCGGCAATACAGGCGTGCCGGTATCGAATTCGAATACGCCCAATCTGACGGTGCAGCCGTCGTCCACGACGAGCTACTGGATGCGTGCGTCGAACAATTGCGGCACGAACGGATCGACGGTGTCGGCGGACACGGTCACCGCCACGGTGACGGTTTGCTCGCCGCCGACGATTACGTCGCAACCCGCGGGCACGTCCATTACGCGCGGCTATCAGCCGGCCTATTTGAGCGTCGGCGCCACCGGCGGCTCGCTTTCGTTTCAGTGGTACGAGGGGACCAGCGGCGACATGACGCGGCCGGTCAGCGGCGCAATCGGCTCGAACCTCTTCATCTCGCCGTCGAACACGACGACGTACTGGGTGGCTGTCACGAGCGGCTGCGGCAGCTCGATCAACAGCAACGCGGCGACGGTGACGGTCTACGCTCCTCCAACGGCTCCGTCGAATCTCTCCGCGACCCTCGTCAACGGCGCGATCGTCCTTTCATGGTCCGCCGCGACGCCGGCCGCCGGCTTCGGTTCGTATCAGGTCCAGCGCGCGGTCGATTCTCCGGCATGGTCGACCGCGGCCACCGGCCTTTCGAGCGCCACGTGGACTCAGAGCAGCCCGTCATCCGGTAAAGCGTATGTCTTCGAGGCGCGTGTGATCGACAGTAACGGCGCACCATCCGCATGGTCGAGCCCCGATGTCGCGACCAACATCGTCTTCGCCGATGACCCGCTTTCGTCCGGAACGATCATTCGCGCCGTTCACGTGCAGGAGCTCCGCACGGCCATCGACGCGGTCCGCAGAACTGCAGGCCTCCCGGCCCAATGGAGCACGTATACACCCACGGGATTTGTGCTCGCGCAACACATGACGGAAATGCGGCAGGCTCTTTACGAGGCCCGCCTGCACCTCGGCTTACTGCCGGTGACTTACATCTACGATCCGATCACGGCGGGCGTGGTCATCCACGCACAGGACGTCATCGATCTCAGGAACGGGGTGAAGTGATGAGAACGCGAACGATCTTCGTCGCCGCGCTACTGTTGGCAGCGTCGCCGCTCATTGCGCAGAACCTCCAACCCGCCCCCGACAGCGGGCCGACGACGTTCGGCGGCGGTACGTACAGTTACGACCCGGCCGGCAACATCATCGCCATCGACAACCAGTATTTCCTCTACGACACTACCGGCCGCCTCACCCAGGCCTCCGTCATGGCGCCCGACCGCAGCATGGTCACCCAGTCCTACACGTACG
>Ga0207676_10000100_pt1 | contig 77262 bp, 121 predicted proteins | sample KBSSwiS72_FD_184307 | JGI IMG/M metagenome (GOLD analysis project Ga0207676, IMG submission 184307) | Switchgrass rhizosphere microbial communities from Kellogg Biological Station, Michigan, USA - KBS Switchgrass S7-2 (SPAdes) (version 2) | ecosystem: Host-associated > Plants > Roots >...
AATAGGGGGTTAGCCGATCATCCAGCCCGTGCGGCTCCCGCACCTGCATCCGGAAAACTTCAGAATAAAACGACTCCCGGATGGGCTTCGGTCCTGGCGGACCGTCCTCTCCAAAGATGTAATATTCGGGATCGCATTCTTTGAGCCTCATCTTCATGAACAGCTCCTCCAATTCCGGCACCATAAAAATCCAGCGGCCTCGTTCCCCCTTGCCCAGTGCCACCGGAATGTCGATGTTATGCCTACCCCATATGATGTGTTTTACCTGGAGATTACCCAATTCCTTATCGGGTCGCATACAGGAATAATAAATGACTTCACACCAATTCCGCAGGTGCTCCCCCCAGCGTTCAACCTCTGAAATCCATTTCTTCACATCGGGGATAACATCGTCTTCGAACGGATATAGCTTAACCACCCCTCCCTTCTTCAGTTTCTTGATGCCCGCCATAGGGGTCGATTCTAGGTATTGATTGTCCGTACAGAACTTGAAAAATGTCACTAGCTTTGCGATCTTGTCATTGTAGGTGGTATTGCTCCAATCTTTCTCGATCTTCGTCTCAATGATAAATTCCTGGATAACATCCTGGGTTACCTCCTCTATTGGGCGGTACCAAAGACTCTCTTGCAATGGTACGGCAGCACTGACGTATTGTTTAAACAGATTGAGCGGAGCGGCCATAAAAGCACGACTCTGCGCTTCGTATTGCGAAAGGAACCGCTCCGCAGCCGCATTGAGTGTGATCTGCGCTTTCTTAGCTGCGTCCGCTGCTGCTTCATCTGCCTTCAGGCGGTTGAGCTGATCGATCTCAAAATCAAAGGGGTTGTTACCCTCCTTCAGCCACGCCTCGATTGTTTCTAACACATGTTTCGTATAGGCGGGATCATTGATACGGTTGATATCGCAAAAGGTGCGAAAGCGTTCCCACTTGCCGGGCCGCTTTTCCGTATGCAATGCTGCGATCTCCGGGGGCAATCCTTCCGGCACGCGGTAATAGTACTCGATATAGTGTCTCCCCGTGTCATTCACCAGCCGGGGCGACTTCCAGGTGATATTTTTTCCTTTTGACACTGTTTTGACATTTTCAGTCATTGAAAATACGAACTTTCTGATTTTCAACGGTTTTTTTTGCCCCGGATTGATAGCCTGTATCAACAGGGGCGCTCTTTCGGAGAGTGTGTCATTGATTTTCAATGCATTTGCTGAGCGCATTTTGATGAATTTTGGTGTTTTTTGGCACTGTTTTGACACTACAAAGCTACAACGAATTCTACAAGTATTCAAGAAAAATAATAAATTCGCTTCATGGAATACACGCTCGAAGACGCCTTCGCCATGGCCATATTACACTCACAAACTTTTGAAATCCCTTCGAATGCAGAATTAAGGGGGATTAAAATTGGCGATCATGTAAAGCTCTGCTTCATCCCAACAAATTCTACATTAAAATCCGAACGCATGTGGGTGAAAGTGAAAGAGATTTATCCTGATGGAACGCTGGCTGGGGAGCTGGATCAGGACCCGTTCAATCTACATTTCCTTAAGGACAAGGATAGAATAGAATTCCATACCAAGAATATCTACCAGATACTCGAACATTAAAATACTTCTTTCACAACTGCCCGCCGCTTCACCAACCACGGCTTAATCTCCTGCAAGGTCTTTCCGATCATCCAGGCGGCGATAGGTGCTGCCTCGATGATCTTCCCCTCGCTGCTAATGATGCCGAAGGTGGCGTATGGCAAAGAGATATAAAAGCACCTCATAGAATTCTGCATTCCATCATAATATATTCACCGTTGTGGCCCGCTATGAATGCTTTTTCATTTTTCTCCTTTTTCTGCGGTGCGCATTGTAGGCTTCCACTTTTTTTGGATGGTTCTTCCGCCATGCCTGATATCTTTCAGGCTTATACTTTTTCTTGGTTCGCTTGTGTTTGTTCCGATGATACGAGGCATTGGCAATTTCTTTCCTTCTATCCGGATTTTTTTTTGCCCATTGGGTCGAACTATTTCGAAGGCATTGGTCGCAAGTATGCCTAATACCCCCCTGTCGTGTAAACGCCGGCAACGGCAGCTCATTCCAACAATGTTGACACACTCTCGTTCTCTCCTGCGATGGCTTTTTCCGCAATTGGCTGTATGCCGTTGCATCGGTATACCGCTTGAAAAAAGCTTTATAAACATGCTCCTCTATAGGATGGGATGAAAGGAGGAAGGCATCATGCACTATATCGCGTGGATCATCAAAAAAGCGGTACTTCTTCGATAATTTAGATGCATAATCTAATAATCGTTTGTAAAGTTGAGGGGCCATACGCCTAAAATATAAAAAAAAGATAGTCTTAGGAAGGGGATTATAATATATTTCTCAGCCGTTTCAACACCAGCCAGGCCGTTTTTTGCGTGCACTTTATTTTCATGGCCAGCTGACGGGAGCTAAGGGGTTTCTTACTGGATGTCAATATATAGAGCGCAGCGAACCATTTACGCAAGGGGAGCTTGGTATACTCAAACAACGTGCCGGTCAATACTGTGAATTTCTTATAGCAGGCCTTAGAGCTACACTTAAACCCTCGGCTTGTGCGCCACGGGTCGCCGGCGTCACAGTGCGGACATTGAGGGTGCCCGTGCCATCGTTGCTCTTCTAAGTACGCAATACATGCCGCTTTGCCATTGAAATAGGCCAGGAAGTCGGTCAGGGTAGCAAAACTTCATTGCGGCGGCGGCAATTTGAAATATCGATGCAATTTCTCCGCCGTATTGTAAGACATGGTCGTGAACTTTCTTCTTTCAACATCTATAATGGTAGCCTGGGCAAGCCCTACCGCTTTGGCGACCTGATAACTGGTAAGCCCCTCCTTTTCCCGCAATTTTTTGAAATCATGTTGAATGGTCACTTTGGGTCCTCTTGCTTTAATGGAATGCTGGTCCGCAGTAAAAGCAACGTTATCCCTTGACCTGTCATTAGCCGGCCTCTCCTCGGCTTCAACGATCTGCATGAGAGAGGGGAGTTCATCCCGATCAATGTCTCTTTCCCGCAGCCAGTCTGTTAGATCGTAAATTAAGCGGAAATCAGATTTAAGTCCCCCTATACTGAGGATATCGCAGAGGGAAACGATGTCCTTGGCGGATAAATCACGTTCCGAAAACCATGCAGCTAAACGTGCTGCAAAAGGTAAATGTGAATGGAATTCCATATGTAAAATTTAGATAGGTTCTGTCGGCGGTTCCGTCAGGCCATATAATTTATCTAATTTGTCGTACGTAGATTGCTTAGCGATCGATTTACCTGTTTCCACGTTTTGAATCGTCCCCCGGCTTACGCCGCTTAAGTCAGAGGCGGTTTCCAAGCTGAACCCTTTGGCATACCGCGCCGCCTTGTAATCATGCTTTGGAGGGGGCGGTGGAACGTCCGTTCGGTTCCTCTTTTTCTTCTGCGGTTTTTCGATAGCGGCAGGCCGTCCCGGCCCTCTCGTGCCAACGATCTCCAGGAGCTTATTTACCTCCGCCATCTCCACATTATTACTTTTGAGCCATTGGAGAACTTTGATGGCTTTGTCCGGGTCGAACTTATTGAGGTCGATCATGTTGATTATGCTTGTAGTTGCGGGACCGGGAATCGAACCCGGATGCTGGGCTTATGAGACCCGCGTGTTACCGTTACACTATCCCGCGATGTTTAATTTTGCTTACCTCTTTGTAAAATCTTTTTCTCGATCGTCATCATATACTTCCCTTCCAACAGCAATTCTGTTCCAAATCTAGTTTTCACTTTCATCACCAAATCGTTTCTCTTTCCCGTCGGTACATGTGGCGCAGCTGTTTCCCCGTTTGAATGACACATCTCCACAAAATCCGTTTCCTCGCCCTCCCACTCGTGACCCGGCAGGACAAGAATTTTTCGTCCGCTAAAGAACTTATTGAGGTCTCTTACTGTCTTGAACTTACTCATATATTATTCCTCCGTGTTTTCCTCTTCTGGTGGAGGGTCTTCGAATTTAACTACCGCGACCTTATAACATAAATCGGATTCTGACACCTTTAGAAAATCGGCTATCGCCCTAACATCGGATAGCATTGGCTCCTGTCCCCGCTCCAATCTGCCGATTTTGGCATGGTCAAACCCTATCGCCATACTCATTTCGGGAGCCGTGAGGTCCAAATACGATCGCCAAAGTGCAAGATTCCGCCTGAAATAATTTTCCATGTTGTCGAGCATTACATTTGAGCGGAGGGGTGGATTCGAACCCCCATGGGGGTGCCTAGAATTCCCCCCATTCAGTTTTAATGAATGCCGTCTACCAACTCCGGCACCTCCGCATGTTGTCCCGTCCGGGTTCGAACCGGAGACCCCTTCCGTATCAGAGAAGTGCTCTACCGCTGAGCTACAGGACAATAGGGGAGCTGGTCGTATCCTGCCAGCCCCCGATACACTTGTTACGGTTTACGAGACCGCTGCTACTGTGCAGGTAGCTAACCTCCAGGCGTACGGTTTTCATGCGGCCTTAAGCTAAGGCTAACATCTGATGATTTGACCACTAATCTACTCCGCCATATAACGGGGGTACCGGGCGACACAAGTGCCATCGGCCCCCGAGTTGCTGTTTGCCAACACTAACTGAGGCGGAGACAGGATTCGAACCTGCGTTGTCAGAATTGGGACCACATGACCGCACGCGATAATAAACAAAGCTGAAGCTGTTGACACAATGCTAAAGCTAATCTATCTAGGATCGGCTGAAGCTAAGGCTGAAGCTAAGGCTCTGTCAAATTTTTCCATCGTGGATATATCCAAAGATCATTTCTGCTGTCAACTTAGATTCAACCACCGGCGCTTCGTTTGCGACCGCTAGCGCCTCCTGCACCGAAGCTTTCAGATTTGTTATTCGGCGCAACATGGTGGCTCTATCAAGGTGCGAAAGCTCCCCGCTGTACTCTTGCAATTCGAAGGTACCTTCCGTAATGGTCGTATTGGTTTGCACAACTTGCGGTACATAACTTTTGGTGTCTTTCAGCTGTGCCAGATTGGGATCAGTCAAGATGATCGAAGCCTTCTCCGTTGTTCGTTGCACCTGCGTTTTTACCTCCGTTTCATAAATCAGCTTCGCCGACATTTCTGGATCGGCGGATAACTTCCAGTTTTTGGTATCCGATCGTACAGGGAGTGTCTGATACATTTTGGTCAGCTCCGCATTGTTCAACAAATCACGGAGCCGCATCAACTCCAGTGTCGTGAATTCTCCCCAGGTAACCCCTTCCACAATAAGTGGGGCCTTTTTTCCCGTTGCGTTTGTCGCCTCAACCGAAAACCGATTGTTGATATATTCTTTCACCGTCGATACGAACCATGCTAAATAATCACGTACGGTAGACTGCACAGCAGTAAAACCTGTGAGGTGCGGGTGCTCATCGCGCCCCGGCGCCGCAGTATATACCTGTCGTTTGCCCTGGAAAATCCCCTGCTTCTTTGCAAACGTGTCCAGATAGTCTTTTACCAGCGCGACGTACTGCTTCCCCGTATGCTCTGCTTTTGCCAGCAGCGCGTTTAATTTTTGTCCCATATAGTTGCATTTATTTACTTATCCTCTTTAAAGTAGGCGGCGATATAGTCTTCCGTTCCAATGGTCAACCCCCGCACTATTTCCCTGCCCTCTTCGATACCAACGTCCCAGCCCAATGCCTTGGTGCACGATATAATGATATCGAACACTTCTTCCGGGTGACGCGTCGAACCTTCGATGAAGTCTTTTATATCTTGTATTTCCATGCGGGGCGGAGCGGACTCGAACCGCCGACCCAAGGATTAACAATCCTTTGCGCTACCAACTGCGCTACCTCCCCATGTCCCCCCACCTGGGTTCGAACCAGGGACCCACGAATTAAAAATCCGTTGCTCTAGCCAGCTGAGCTATGAGGGGGTTAACGGGGGGAAGGCTATTTCACGCATCCGGGCCTTCTGCCGGAAACCATTGATCCGCCGACTGCGCTATTTATCCCCCGTTGATGCTAATCCTTGCCTTGTACCTAAAAATAAATCAGCGACGTCATCCCGCCTTTGGCGTTCTTTTCTTTCTCTTAACGTATTCGATGCACCAGATGCCGATACCATTATCTAAGACACGCCACGCATAATCGTGCGGCAATTGGCTGCGCGAACGCAGATGGCCCAGGTAAGAGGAAAGTGATTTTTTTATATCTTCCGTAACTTCCATTTCCAATACGAGACTCTGGCCGATCGTCATTTTTTTGATATTAAAGGCATCCCATTGTGACTTTATCTCGCGCTGTTTTTTTGTCGGTATGGGAACACCTTCGCGAAACTCCGGAATTTTGTCTGGGATGGGGATAATCACCTTGGCTTTCATACCTATAATGATAGTTTAAAAATTTTTCAATGTCTCAATTTTACTCATGGTTAATATTCCAACCTTCATACCGTCCATGATCTCTTTTCCGATGTACTTCAACCATGCTTCCATTTCCGCTTGCGGCGGCAGGTATCTCCTATGACAATTCGCCACGAGCTTATTGACATAGTTACCTGACTTGGTGGGCCGTTCGAGGTGATGGCCCGTGCGCATATAATAATAAGCCGCCGCTACTACCCAGCTCCTGTTTCTACCGCTGTGGCAATACAAGTAGACAGATTCATTATTTTGTTCTGCCTCCCATAAAATAACACAGGCAGCAAAGATGTTGTTGAGCCCCATTTCCATCTTGAACTCTGAAAGCGGAAACCACCAGTACCGTCTCCGTTCATAAATGGGCATCTCGCCGAAATACAACTCATCCGATACGTTAATAATCGTCGCGTATTTACCAGGATGCCACTCCTTCAACGCCGGGCTTGGCATGGGACCCACTTCCAGCTTATCCGTGAACCATGATTGAAAATTATGGTTGCTCATCGACCTCTTTATTTTGTTCCATCTTTGAATGCACCTGCCTCAGTATCTCTTTCCAATATTCCAATACTTCCGGCGTTTCAAACGCATATTGCTTCCCATCGTCTAGCGTAATGACGATCTTGTTCATTTTGTTGATGGCTTTTTTCAATTCGCGCTTGTCCATATTGCCTATATCCATTTTTCCACGATTAACGGGTCCTCTCCCATAATGCGTTCTTCGCAATAGAGATGCAGTTCGCGCATGTGCTGGCGAATTTGTTTTAGGGATAAATTGGTGATGAAATCCTTCTGTATTTCTGTGCCGCCATAGGGTCCGATCAGCTGTAGATGTACGACGTATTGATCCTTATCTTTGGCATCGTGACAAACGATGTATATTTTCTTCGCAATGAGGAGCATAAATAGAAGGAGCAGGTGTTACATCTAAATTGCAATCAGAATGAAACGTCGGTTAACGAATTGTGTGCGTTAATCTCACCCCGCTCCTCCGTACAGCAAATTAGGTACATTTTTATTGAATTACCAAATATTCGTTTCACTATTTTTATGAAACAATTATTTTCTTCCTGGCACTTCCGGATATAACTCCGTCACGACATCACTCTGCCAATACTCTTTTGTATCGAGGTCCATGATCGTCAACTTACCATTCCAACCGCCGCCCGTATCCAGGTTCCAGACACCTCCAGCGCAGACCGGACGCATCTCATCTATACGCTGACAGGTGGTATGCCCGATGAATATTTCCGTAAAATCATCCGCCGTTTTCAATCTATCCAGCCCTTTACAGCACAATGCTTTTTCCCACAGGTCGCGGTCCCAGTAGAACATATACTCATGATTGTGTTCATTTTGCTCCATGGTCAGCAGGCGATCAAATCCGCCATGCACAAAGCAACGACCATTCTCCACGTAGTACAACTGCATCTGTTCGAAGAAGCGCCGATGGGCGAATGGGATATCCTGCGGCAACAGAAATTCCATGAATCCCCCAGCGCGATTGAGATGCATATTTTCCTCCGGCACACGCTTGCAATACGACAGCGCGGTCGCTTTACCGCCCTGCCGCCATCCATCTGAATGATAGCCGCTTAATATCCAGCGCAAGAACCATTCATCGTGATTGCCCAGGATATCGATGCGGTTAGGGATCGTTAGCAGCTCTTCCACGCACTCGTATACGTCCGGCCATCCGTCGCATATGTCGCCCAAAAAGATGAGGCGGTCTTCCTCTTTATTGATCTTACACCGCTCCAGCACCTGCTTCAAGCCCCGGTAACAGCCGTGCAGATCGCCTAATACAAATGTTCTCATTTTCCTCTAAAGCTAGTTTTTTTACTAAATCCTTTGTTTTCAAATCTACTCATGTCGGTGGGGTCATCCGGCATCTTTGGCTCCTGATATGGTATCCAATTGTACAGCGCCATGTACGCCTGCGCGGGCGTCATCACCTGCCCAAACTTCACCTCTTTTAACAACCCATTCTTGATGCGTAGGCAGTCAGGGTACTGGCCATCTCTATAGCAGCTGAATAATACCGGCGTGCTATACTTCGTATTCAACTTGACCTTGATCTTCCGAAAGTGCGTGGAATACCACCAATTTCGATGCTGATCGCGCTTATCCAGTTCGATATCGAAATGCCCTTCCAGACTCATGTGTCGATAATAGGCGCAGGAGAATGCGTCAGCCTGACGATCGAAAGTACGGCCATAGCGACTCACGATACGCGGGTTGATCGCCTCCTTAACGGCGGGCGGTATTTGGTAATAGTCGTACCAAAATGTATCTTCTTTCCAGTCCCTTACATAGGGATACAGCTTATCGCAAAACCAGACCTCTCCCAGAAAGTACCGAGAATGGAGCAGGGCGTAGGAGAGTTCCTTCCCTACTTCTTTCTCCAGCACCTCCTCTTTTCGCACATACACCTTGCGCGGATCGCTGTCATGGCCGACCACGAAATCGTAGTAGTCTTTTTGTTTGGAAATGATCTTCATTTTCTGTTGTTGTCAGCTGGTCTAATAAAATCGCAAACGGTATATTGGTTTACGAGGGCGTTCCGGTGTGGGTACTCTGGATCAAGGTGAAAAAGATAATCTGGCGCATCTTCATCCATGTCCAGGTTCTGCCACATAGCCCAGCCCTTTCGATATTGCTCCGTGAGCTGCTTCGTACAGCGCCGGTATACGCGCGCCGCCACTTTCTTCATGTACCGGTTGCTTGGGTCTTTGATCCAAGGCTGTTTGTAACTTCTTGACATAAAACTTATTTTGGTGATGCATCATTGCATTTACCAGAAATAAGCTTGTGGGTTGAGTATATTCATATTCGCTATATTTTATTTTGGAATTGTTATCGCCTGAAATGCCTTCGTACTGTCTTCCCAAGTTACGTATACTTGCCATTGGTTCTTTTGAGGGAGCTTAATCATCGTGGCGGATATAAATTTCGTATCGTTACTGTCAATATTCCGATAACAAAATAACGCCGTCACCGAATCCATTACATGCTGTTCCCGATAGATTTTATATGTCATCCCATCCAGGATAAAGAGCGTTTTTGTCGTGCTTATACTGCTGTTGCAAGGCGTATACTTCAAATGAGTCCCATCCCTTAGCCCGGAGCCATAGCTGGAAACTGCGTAAGCCTGCAAACGAGACGGGAGGGGTATTTGTGCTAGGATCAATAGCGAAATAAAGATTATATTATTCATTATCTTTTATTTTGCAATTCTCGGCATGGGTTCATTGGGGTTGATAATTAATTTATCAATGACATCCCCCTTGCGCCAATGATTCCAAGCCGTTATGATATAACGCACCCGGTTCGCTGAGCCTGGGGCGCCGCTAGGTTGTAACGTAGGGTTCTTGCCCCAATTATCCAATATATTATACAAAAGAAATATAGAACTCGTTTCGTCTCCTTTTCCGACTTTTTCCTTCATGGCCAGCCGCGTAAAGAATTCTTCCGCCGCTGCTTTGCTTTTTTGATGCATTAGAAAAAACATACCTGCCCACAAGTCCTTTCTTAACAGCTTTTTCCCATGTTTAAAAAATATTCTATTGGTTAGCGATGTAGCTAATCTTAACCGATCGGCGTCTTCTTCGCGCGACATGAACTCGACGATGTCCGCATTAGTGGCCACCTTCCCCGTTTTCTTATTCTTGCTTGTCGGGACGCCATGCGTAAGCATGTTTTTAATGACCATTAGATTCTTCGCAAATTGATTGGGGTCGGGTACATTAAGCAACGACATGGTGTCTCCCGCACTTCTACCGCGTCCCGTATTCAACACGCCATGGGTATTTTCTTTCAGGCCGCAAAAGATCATCGTTTCCTGGGTGGTTCCGGACTTAATGATAGCTAAAAGACGATGCTGTCCGTCTTTCAGCAGACCGTTGATATCATACCCCACCGTGCTCTCATTTGTCCACTCCCACGCGCTTTTTTCCATATCGATGGAATAGCCGAAAACAGTTTCTACTTTCAATTGACGATTGAGCGTATTACGGATCATCATGTCTTCGGCCATGAGCGGGGTAATGAATTCACGAATCGTGCCTCTTGTCTTCGCTTCCCTGTCAATGCGTTTGAGAATGTCAGTATCCGGTTTATCTTTTTTCGCCACCACATTGGTCAGAAAATATTTTTCGTGACTTGTCATCTCCACTTCGTCTTCGGAGAGGACTTTTGGTTTTGTTATGGAGTCAATAGAAACGGCCAAATATTCCCTACCCGGTATCTCCTTGAAGGACATTTTTACGATGATCGAGGATTTCAAGATGCTAGGTAACTCTATTTTTTTATCGATTTCCTTCGATATCGTTATAATCTCTTCTGTAATCCTTTTTTTGTCTCCACGCGATGCGTTCACTTTAAATTTGTCGCCTTCTACATTTACAGCCAGTTCGATAGCGTGCGTTTTAATGTGATCTGACTTAGGATCGAAAAACGCCAACATCGAACGTTGTTTTTGTGGAATACCGCTGGTAATGGCGATACTCTTGATATTTGGGTGCGTCTTGAAATAATTCCCAAAGAAAATGTTTTTAATGAAATGTCCCCTGGCGGCACCTACATTCTGTATGACAATTTGCAAATCGTAATCCAGTACTTGGCGCCCCTTCACATTAATCTTCAGAGGAAAGTCGCTCTGTTGAAGGTACTTAATAAACGTGGCATCGTCCATAGGCTTACCTGGCCTGATGATTTGTTCTTCCATTTGATTTCGGTTGTTGATTATCGTTAGTGGTTAAAAAAATAAAATGTAAAAAGGGATGGAAGTTAAAGAATTTATCCTTAACTTTCATCCCCTTCAACGAGATCGCTATCCGCTAAAATCCTGGTTATGCGCCGCAGAAAAAAAACTACGAAGAAAAATACCCTGACTTTAATACTTCGTCGAGCTGACGTGCTGCGTCCTCTAACATTGCTGCCTGTGCCGCCTCCCACTCCTCAGCCGTCTTTTCCTTCTTCTGTTCATTCAGAACATAAGCTACCTCCGGCCGAAGGCGGATAACTTCCTTAACCAGCCAGCTGACGACCTGTTCCAAATCAACCTTTACCGCCTCTTCGTCATCGTTCAGCAGGTGCTTATACTCGCGCTGGAGCTTCAATATATATGTTGAGGCTTCCGCTGGCAGCGGGGCGCCGTCCCGATCTCGTTTTTTCAAAGAACTCAGCCACTGCTTTCCCATGCCAAGCACCCTCGCCATGTCTTTTTCCATGACGGGCTTCCCGGCCAGGATCGAGGCCGCCTTGATCTTTTCAATTAGGATATTGAGACGGGGCGGCGTGGGCTTTTGCTTTGCCATTTTTAAAATTTTTTTGGATGAAATTTAGAGGTTTTTCAAAATTGTTTCAGTCTTCTGCTGAAACAATTATATTTCCTCCAGGGTGTTCTAAGTTCGTCTGAGTTCGCTTAACTTCGTCTGAGTTCGCTTTAGTTAAGCTACAGGACGCAATATACAACTGCACAATGAATTCTACAACTATTTCTACAAAAAAAGGTATCAGGGAGGCGTACGCCTCGTTGACGGCCGAAGAAATCCAGGCCCTGGAGCAGCGCATAGATGGCTATGGCTGGCTGGCGGATAGCGCCCGGAGAGCGGGGGTGCACACCAACACCATTCGTAACATTATCCGGCGCGGCTACGGGACTGCGGAAGCCGTGAATAGGATACGCATAAGACTATTGTCGTGAAGATCATACACATCAACCGGACTCGAATAAGGCGCGAAGCACAACGCGATGAAGAGCGGGAGATCACCTTCCGCCAGCTGGAGCAAGTGTTGCGCAATCGAGTGAACAAAAAATACAAATTACTGAACAAGGAACGCACTAAGTAATTCACTAACACATCATACAAATGAACAGTAAAATTCCCGCTACAAGCGGCCAGGGAGAGCTTTTGCATTCGCTTGTCATTCATGGCGACCTTTCGAAGATGAACGAACAGCAGAAGGTCGCCTATTACATGGAGTTTTGCCACACCTTAGGATTAAACCCCATCACCCAGCCCTTTGCCATTCTGAAGTTCCAAGGCAAGGAAATTCTGTACGCAAAGAAAGACGCTACCGAACAACTTCGGAACAGCCGGGGCATTAGCGTGGTGGACCTTACCAACGTTATCGCTGGCGGCTGTTGTGTGACAACCTGCAAAGTCAAAGATAAGGTGGGCAAGACCGATATGGCCACCGGCGTCGTAAACATCGAAGGGCTCAAAGGTGAAAACCTCGCTAACGCCATGATGAAAGCAGAGACGAAAGCGAAACGTCGCGCCACACTCAGCATATGCGGCCTTGGCATGATGGATGAGTCGGAAATTCAATCCGTCGACGCGAATGCGGTCATCGTGGATATCCCCGTCAAAGAACAGACGAAGCCTCCTCTTTCCGATAAAGCCTTTGGCGCTGCCTTCGAACGTATTCAGAAGGGGGAACTCGACCTGATCCACAAGCTTCGGGAACATTATGAGATATCTACCGCGCAAAACGATACGTTGGTAGGATTGGAAGACGCTAACATCGTAACACAATGACACCTGAACAAGAAAGAGCCCTGGAGGTGCTGGCGTGGATCATCGTCTGCACCGCTATTGTTGCCTGCATTTTAATTTTTGTATAACATGGAAATCTACGAATTGGAAGTCGGTCAATACCGCCGGCGCGGATCGCTGGAATACATCAACCAGCTCTCCCGCAGCCTGGAAGTGGAATACGCCGTTTATCGCATCAAACAATCTAAACTCAATGACATACCTGATCAAAATGGTGCCGGAACATGTTTGGCACCCGGATGGTTCGAAATTACAAGGCGAGATTCCGGCAGCCGGAACAGCCCGTTCTTACCTCCATCAGCTGGAGCTGCCGCACTTCTTAAACTCGCAGCCGGGCCTCGGGCTGGTTACTGCTGGTCATGTTTCTATGATCATCCCATCCGATATGGAACTGAGTATTCAGGATGAGGTGGTGAATGAGTATGGCTGGAGGGCGCTTGTCGCGGATATCATAGAACGTCGCCCCGCCAAAGGGAATTGGCCTGAGAGGAAACGGCCCGATTTTGTTGAAGTAGCCTACATCTGATCATTCCACGTGAAACCAGCTACAATGAAAGCTACAACGAAACGTACAGAGCCGTGGCGCGAAGAGTATAGACGCCTATGGTTTCAGCACCAGAACAAAAAATTCCCGGAATTTTTTCGGGGATGCGCCAATCCTTACGACTATCTACTATGGCCGGTGGAAAAAAAAGCGAACGGACTCACGAAATTGATTTGTAACTTTCTCACGTGGAAAGGCCATCATGCGAATCGAATTAACACGCAAGGCCAAGCCCGCGTACAGAAGATTCCCCGCTTTAATATTTTCACCGAAAGCATACAGACCTTCGATAAGGTAACGTACACGAAAAGCACCACGAAGAGGGGAACCCCGGACATTACAGCCATTATCAATGGCAGGGCCGTCATGATCGAAGTAAAGGTCGGCAAGGATCGGCTCAGCGAAGATCAACGAAAGGAGATGGCAGCCATCGAGCAAGCAGGCGGCATTTACTACGTGGCCCGCAACATGGCCGATTTTTATGAATGGTACTATAAAACATTTGCCGCATGAATTTTAAGATACTGGATAACCTTCAATGTATCGGTGATGTCATCAATCCGAAGCACGGTGAAAAAACGGTGACGATCTATGATAACGAAGGATATTTGAAAGATCATTTAACAGCCGCACAATTACTGCTGATCATTGAAGATTTTAAACTGCTTTATCAACAGCTACTCGATTGCGATCCTGTTAACGATCCCGACTATTATTCAACTTTTCCAGACTAACGCTATCCATACATACCATGAGCGAATCCCTATCCATCGTATGGGAGCAAGTTAGTGCGCTCCTGGATATTGGTATCTCTGTGATCCCCGTGCGGGACCAGGAGGTGCAAGGTAAACCGGCGAAGACGCCCTATGGCAACTGGAAACAATACCAGCAACGCATCATTACGCCACAAGAGTTGTGGGCGTTGATGGAGCGATACAATACCACGGCCATCGCCATGATCTGCGGACCGATATCGGGCAACCTGGAGGTAATTGACATCGATGTGAAAAATTGGGCAGGTATTGATGCACGTTATTTTGAAGCCATCCGGGAATTGTACCCGGACCTATGGCAAAACCTCCGTATCCACAGCACCCCATCGGGGGGGTATCACATATTGTACCGGATAGATAGGCCCGGTACAGGTAACCAAAAGCTCGCGACTGCGTCCACGTCAACGCAGGCCGGCATTGAAACAAGGGGTGTGGGGGGCTACATTGTGGCGCCCCCCTCCTTGGGTTACCAAGTTTATCGGGACAACCCGATCCCGCTGGTCACCTGGGAACAACGGGAAAGCCTGATCAACCTGGCCAAGAGCTTTGACGAAAAGGTAAAAGTCGTCGCGGCGCCAACACTACCCAAAAACAAATCAGATTACTATGATGAAAATCCATTCGAACACTTTAATGGTTCAAGTGCCGCTGAATCGATCCTTGTCGATCAGGGATGGACAAGAGAACGATCTGGAAATAGCCATTATCAATATTTTACCCGACCGGGTAAATCTACTGGTATCAGTGCCTCTTTCATTCATCGGACCCGACTTTACTATATCTTCACTTCCAGCACCGTACTTGAACCATCACGCGCCTATGATCCAGCTGCTATCCTCTGCCGACTACGATTTAATGGAGATGCAAAGGCGACCTACGAATGGCTCGTCGCCAACGGATACGGAAAGATCGCACCCCGTCACGAGCAACGACTTATCCGGGCCAGAGTATTAGACGGGGACGCCCTTCCCGGTAACGCCAGTGAGGAAGCCAAAGTCACCTATCAGACCGTACGCCTTCAGCTCCAGGAGCGCTACCCGCACGGCACCTACTGGGTGCAGGAGGACGACGAAAATGTCGTCAAGATCAACCGCGAACGGTTGTATCATGTAGCGAACCGCCTGGGCTTCCGTTATTATCAAACGGGGCTGGTACAGATCGAGGGATACCTTATCCGACATGTCACCGACCGGTATTTCTATGACACGCTCAAAGCCTATTGCACCGAACCGGAGGCGGACTTCCTGGAGGCTATCCGCAACGCCTTCGAAGCCTTCATCCAACGGGCGGGGACGTTCACCATTACGCGCGTCCAGCTCCTGGACGAAAACGCGCTATTGAACTCGGATAAACGCACCTGCTATAAATTCTACCGCAACGGATATGTCCGAATCACTGCGACGGAACGATCGTTTCAGCTATACGCCGATCTACCACCAGGCCGCCTGATCTGGGAAGAGCAACTGATACCGCGTGATCACATTCTGTCCGACGCAAGCGCTACGGCGCATCAGTCGTTGTATTACCAATTCCTGGAGAAAGCCATCGGCATCACACCATACCTGTGGCAGCTGATCGGCTATCTAGCCCATGACTATAAAGATGAAACCATGGGGTATTTCGTCGTGCTGGTGGAATCCTGCGCCAACCCCCGCGAAGGCGGCGGGACAGGCAAGAACCTCTTCTGCAACCTGCTGTCCCACATTACGACGGTCAAGAACCTCAGCGGATCGCAGGTACAACTCAACGAAAAGCTCCTGCAAGCGTGGCAGTACGAGCGGGTGTTGGTGATCTCAGATGTACCGAAACATTTCAACTTCACCTTTTTCAAAGAGCTGTCAACTGGCAGCGCCACGAAAAAAAATCTTTACCGCGATGAGATCATCCTGGCACCGCACCTGCTGCCTAAGCTTGTCTTCAGCACCAACTATTCCTTTGAAAATGTGGATGGCGGTATCCTGCGGCGCATTCGTCCACTGGAATTCAGCTCCTTCTTTACTAAAATAGGCGGCGTCGATCAATACTTCGGCAAACTCTTCCCCCAGGATTGGACCGCAGAAGATTGGCAGGCCTATGACTGGCTCTTGCACCAAGCCATCCAATCGTACCTCGCCAATCCGAAGATACCAGCCCAGGACCTTTCTACGAGCGGGTGGAACAAGCAATTCGACCAAACGTATCATTTCTCCACGCGCGGGTTCATCCTGGAACATTGGGAGCTCTGGCAACGTACGAAATTTGTATCGAACGATGATTTCAAACAGGCGTATGATCTGTATTGCAATGCCAACGGCGTGCAGACGCGCTACCGTCTCACGGCGTTCCGGCTCAACGAAGCATTGGAAGATTATTGCCGCCGACAGGGGGTCTTTTACGATCGAAACGCTGTGCAGCGCTTCAACAACATAGCGATTAGGGGGCGGAGCTTTCAATCACTGGTGCCTGCTCCTTTTTGATACAGGGGATTTCGTTGATGCCTATCACTGTTTTTTTCCCGGTACTGTAAACTTGCCATTGCCCATCCCGGAACAGGTGAGTAACTTCAATAGTGGCACTTCCTAATTTCTTCCGCTCTTTCTTCCGAAGGCCGCAGGCGCATATTGCGATACGAGATTGTTTATACATTTCGCACCGTTTCCAAGGACCATACTTCCATATGTGGTCTCCTGTTCCTGCCCGTACGATCGTCTGAGCGCGCGTAAGCTGCAAGGGAGGGGGGGGCGCTGTACAAAGAGGCATCATTTTCGGTCGCCGTAGCTGACGTCCGTCTGGAAATACATACAAGGCGGGCGTGCAGGTCCAACTATAGTTATCCTTTAATAAATATTTATAAATCGATGCGCCGCAGGCGCACTGAAACAAAAGTCTACGTTTCCCTTCCATGGATACCTCGCCCATGCAATACCAAGTGTGGCAGTCATTCGGTTCTCGCACCGGTTGTATTTCTTTCTCCTTCTCGAAAGGAACCAGCGGCTTGATCCCGTTCATGCTATAGCTTTTTTATGTGTATCATACGGCAGATCGAACACCGGTAGCTTTTCCATTTATACCCTTTTTTCGTCAGCTCCGCTATCCGCATGATCGCCTGATCGAGGTTCCGGTACGCCTTTAGCGGGCATTTTTTTGGTGTTCCTGGTTTCATTGGGTAAGCGCTTAAGTGCTAGTAATAGAGCGATGTTCATAGCTTCTTCCTTCGATGCGGAGGCACCGGCATTATTGATCTGATCGCCATCATCGAAGAGAGAGGTATAAAGACCTCCCATCCATAATGGCGGTATGCCTTGTGCCTTGCTACCACGTGCCAGCTTCGCATACACATGTATATTATGCTCCACGCGTAACCACTCCGCCAGTAGGTCCTGCGTCGGACGGGCGTATAACCAGGGTTGCAGCTTGCTATTCTGCACCGGCTGATACGCGCCGTTAAACATGCCTGGGCGTTTTCTGGCAGCTTCCGATAATCCCCAATCTACTTTTCGGAAATCCATGACAGGCTTCTCATGTGCTATCGGCTCCAATGCTGGCTTCCACTCATACCATTCCCAGAAAGCCATACACGGCTCATCAAACCCCTTCTCCATGGCGAGCTTACTGACCGGAAAGTTACATAACGAAGAGGTGATCATCGGATGCGGTCTTTTTTGTCTTTCAATCCTTCCATTACCTTGTGCTCCAGGGCCAGCTTCTCGCGCGCGATGGCCGTCGTCAGCTGCTCGATGGGCAACCCATACTTGCGACACAAGGCTTCATTGTAACGCTTGCATTCCTCGATGAGGTCGTCCCATTGTTCGGGTGTCATGTCACGGATATCTGTAACCTTGTAGGTAACATTTCCTTTGACGTTGAGCTTCGTGCGTTTCATTGCTTATAATATTTATCGATTAATTTATTCATAACGGCTTTACAAAATTCGGCGGTCATACATTCGTGGTCGATTAGGACCGCGTCGCTAGTGGGCTTGGAGATCGTTAGTTCCCCATAATATCCCCTACTGTCACGCCATAGAATCTTTATCCCACGCAATCCCATGAGCACATCGTCGATCTCCAGGTCGTCGTATTTATTTTCCGGCGTTGTATTGGTCCCAGGCATCTTTTACTTGTTTATAGACTTCGTATGACTCTTGCTTTACTTCGTATGCTTGCAATGCCTCTTCCAAGGTAAAGGTACCGTCTTTCACACATTGGTCAATGGCATGATACTTTGCTATAAAGGGAGCCAGCTTTTGCAACAGTTCTTCGCCGATGGTGCCGGAATCTCCCGTGGATGGCTTCCTGGGCCGCATGGTTTCTGTCGATCCTTTCGGTACGATCACACTGCCTGTCTGCTTTTCATTCCATCCAAGGTCTTCATCTACCTCCGCGCCATTCATGCGGCTGAACTTCCACAGCACGGCATCGGAAGGCAACGGCCTGTCTGTTGCGTTGATATGGATATACTCGTCGACCCGGACTACCACCGCAGGTATACGTATACCGCCCATGATCCGCGTTAGCTCATCCCCTGGCTTCAGGGATCGTAACCACATCGCCCGTGCTTCCGCGTTAGCGGGCTTGAATTCGCTCGTATACAAATCATCGTTGGGTATCATAGCTGTGTTTTTTTCTGTATGGCCTTATTTACAACCCCACTCCTTAGGGTACGTGTACCCGTCTTGCGGGGACAACTTCAACTCGTTCAGTATTCCAAATCGCTCCAATTCCACTTCCAGCTGCATAAAAATTGCACGCTGGATCACCAGACGGATCGGTAGTTGCCGCCCTTTTCTAATGAAGGCCCTATCCACACGCAACTGTTGCCAAGTTTGAGCGGGCGTCTCCATCGCTTTCCGTATTAACAAGTCTTCGTATGTTATCATGGATATCTATTTTTAGGTCGATTTCTGAAACCTTCGTTACCACGAGATGGCCATGGGTTTCCCCTGGGTCCATCGGTATATGTTTTGTAGTTCGTGCAGATATTGCACTTCGTGATAACCACGGCCATCGAAGAACGAGATGGCCCCCCGTTCGATGGCGTATCCTTCCTCCGTATAATCCTGCGCCCAGAATTTTACATACGGTGCATACGCAAATTCCCAATGGTGCTCCGGATCGTTGAGCCGAAGTCCGTTGGGGACCGGGTCACGCTCCCATCCCAGCTTCTCCAGCAGGTCAGGTGTCAGCAGGATCGGCTTCAATAACTCCAGCTCGACATGGATGGTAAATAGCAGGCCATTGTTGCCCGTTACCTGACAGCCTGCCGGATGAATAGAGTGGATGACCACACGGCCCTTCTCGTATTCGAACAGGTTGCCCTGCATCAAATCTTCCGCGCTGATCAAGATGTGAGTGATGGCTGGCATAATTTAAATTTAAGAGGAGAAAGGTTTTTCGTGCGGTACGCCCATGCGCGTTGCAGCTCATGTAGATAGTTAATGCTCCCCCCATCATAATGTTCCGTGACCCCTCCCCCCAGCTGATGGGAGAAGAAAAGGCCGTTGCAATCGGGACAGGCGGGGGTGCATACGATCAGCTTCTCATGACACAGATCATATGCGGCCTGCCCATCTGCTTCGCACCAGTCGTCATCGTAACAAAGGTAGATAATAGACCGGGTGGGTTCCTGCACAATACGAAAACCCTGTTCCTCGAAAAATGCCAAGGACAAGGGAAAGCCTGCCCATCGATGCAACGGCAGATCATTGATGTAGCAGACTTCCGTCTTTCGATGTCGAGCCGTTGGACCTGGCACCTCTTTCCGACAAAGCGACGTGATCTGACAGGGGATGTCCCCCGGTCCCATCAGCCATTGTCCGATCGATAAGCAATGGAACTCATCCGCCGTAAGCATATTGTTAGGTTTTAGGTTGTAAAAATGCAGCTTTCTGCTGCTCGTACTCCTCCAGAAACACCTGACAGCGCGCACAGTCTTGCTTCGATAGGATACGGGCAGAAAAAAAGATGGGTCATCCATTGGCCGTCAGAGGAAGCCTTTTGGATCGGTATTCATAGATCAGCCCGATGTTGCCCAGCTCCTCATCGGATAACCCCTTGAAACCGCCCAGCGCTAGGATCACAAAGCACGAGGCCAACATCTCCTTCGTGGGACACTGATCGCTGGTAAATACGCGCCCTTCGGCGATGTCTACGGCCAGCTGGCGCAGCTCCAGATCCGTGTGGACCTTCATGGTTTCTTCTTTTTTTGCAAGGTATACAAAAATAACAAGAATACAACCATTTGACCAATGAACAGTAGATACAATGCTACAATGGAGGGCCAACAGGCACAGTTTGCGTCTAACATACACAGTGAGATCGTCATGATGATAGCGATTTTTTAGGATAAACGACCGGTCCGGATCGTCGCATCCCGGTATTCGGATCGGGATGCCAGGGGGGTGAATTCTTTCATCTTGGTAATGGAGCAATAGATAGCGGGTCCCTCGGACCCCTCCTTTCGTTTAAATGTCCCCAGGCGGATCGGGCCTTCAACCCGCACCAGGAGCCCTTGTCGGAGCGTAGGAGACCTCCAGAAGGCAGGAGGAGGGTTGTTGTACTCGCAGGTAACGTGCGTGAAAAAATCGAGCTCTCCGTCCCTGGGTTGATGCCGGAGGGTGAAGCTGACGATCTTTCCGTCGGTCGTTTCGTCGTAAGAAGGGTCGGAGATGAGAAGGCCGGTGATTTTGAGGTTATTCATATAGGAAAAAAGTTGATGTTTCACGAAATTACTGAAACGAATATTTCCATGTATGGTTCCGTGTAGTTTTTGTTGTACACTTTATAATTTATACTCATGCCAAAGTGGTCGTTTGTAGCATTGGTGGATAAATAAAGTCATTTTTTGTAACTTTTCGAAATTTTTTGTAACGCGCAAGACCAAGAGAACCAATCGGTTACACGAAATGTTACAGAATTACAAAAAATTTCCCCCTTTGTTTGCTATGCAATTTTTAAAAATGAAATCTACAAGAGATTTATTTATTCGACCGCATGTGGAATTCCATGTGCTTTTCATTGTAGCGTTTTTGATGAAGCCCATTGCTCTTCTTTTTTTTCGATAGAACTTTTATAGGAAATTTTTTGTAATTCTGTAACAAACCGGATAAGGCTATGATTCTTACAGCGTTAGGCGTTACAAAAAATGTTACAAAAAAAATGGGTTTTGTAACGCCTACCGGCTAATGTCTTGGTGCACATTCTTTTAAAAAAATGCTATGTTACAAAAAAGCTTGTAGATTTGTTACGCAATAAGACAAAGCACTTATACAAGCATCGGGCTAACACTTAGAACAAGCGATGCTACAAGCGATGCTACATTTGCCCGCCAAGAAGAGGGGTCAGCTGCCCTCCCCATGTTCCAGGCATTCGATGAAACAAAAAATTTCCGGATTCGGGAATCTTCCTATCTTAGCGTGAAACAAAGGGGTCCATTAACCAAAAATCCTCCATCATGCCGGACGAACAGCCCGTCTATATCGCTAACTACACCGTCACCATGACTTTCGATCAACGGGCGGACACCTTGCAAAAAGTGCGCACGTTCATCAAGGCCAAGCAGCCGGAGATACAGCGCCGGATCGATACGGAGATAAAATTCAAATGTGATATGGCGCTATCCATCACAGCAGCGGGTATAGTGGCGATGCTATGAGAATATGAACATTTGGGAGGCTATCCGCCTGAATTCAATCTGGCGCAGCTGATACAACTGGTGTCTATTTATCTAGCGAAGGATAGTATGGTTTTCGGCCCAGACGCGGAAAAACTTTAACCAATATGTATACAAAGAACCTTACGCTCCAGCTTGATTACAAAGACAATGGCCATATTAAGTGTACTGGCTCTCTTAATTACAGCAATGCTGAAGCAGAAGCGAAATGCAGAAGCAAACAGTCCGGAGCGACTGAGCTGTATGATGTTTTTGCAAAAGGACTCGCCGCTACCATCTTCAAGTTTGGGCATGATCCCGTCGCAGTAATGAGAGACGTCGCTGCTCATGTATACGTTAATCATCACGCGATGACAATCAGCGGGAACTTGCAAGATGGAAATTTAAATTAAGTGGTATGTCAACCGTTACAAGATTGATCATCGAATTACATGATGCTCCAGGCCATGAAACGTCTTTCTGTGAAGTGACATTGGATAGCATCTCGGAAGTATATAAACAAAAAGCGGAGGTTGATCCTCCTACGACACAATATTCACTTATTATGATGATGCTCATTGCTGCCATATCGAAAACCATCGTCAATGCGGGATGGCCTATTGATCACGTCCTGCAAGTGACAAATGACCGTATTAAAGAAGGAGTAAGAATTCAAGAAGTAATAATCAAAAAACAATGAGACCAATACTCTACTGTGATCATAGGGTAAGATCGGGGGGCCGGATCGCCGGGGGAAAACGCGTTTTTTCGGAGGGGGTGGGGGTCGCCGGATGGTTTTTCGTTTTTGGAACAGGCCGCGCAAACCCGCGCCTAGAGCGGTTTTCAGATGGCCTATAAATATGATTATGTTAACTAGACAATCTGTCATCCCCTACCCTATCGCGTTAGAACGCACGTTTGCGGGAAAATGTTGTGTATTGTGGACCACATGGTACAAAATGATTATTCACTGGACCAACAAAACATATAATCCAATTATTGTATGTATGCAGTAAAGACAGTCATCACGCCAATTGATTACGGATGGAGATTGCCGGATGCCATGCTGCATTACAACAATGATGCAAAGAAGAAGGCATACCGATTAGATGTTAGGATATTACAGGTATTGCGGCACGCTGATGTTAGAGGGGTAAGAGCGTATGCAGTCCGAGAGGCTGCAAAAGAGCAACAAACAATTTTCAGTGCAGTATTCAACAGATCAGTAAACAGGTTATTGGAGTATAAGCTCATTACAAGACGCAAATACAAGAATGCGGTGTATTACAATATAACGACACAAGGCATTGAAATGTTAGACAATCTAAACGACATCCTGGCCAAGATCGTGCAAGAGGAATTTGATGCCAGGAATAAAGATAAATAACTGGGTGGTACCGACCGTGGCGTTAGATACAGATGCCGGCCAATTGGCCGGCATTGCTGTTATGATCCTGTCTGCTGCACGGGGAATATGCGTCTTTGCTACCTCGAAGATACAATAATAATACAAACGGCCATCATTTGATGGCCGTTGCTGTTTGGAAGGGATATTTGCAATGTACACAGATGTAAAAATAAAGTGCGGACCTCGAAGCCACTAGCGATCCGCACTGCACTAATCAATTCCTGTAACCATTAAACCTTATCCTATTAGAATTCGAATGTAAGGGTATTATTTATATTAACAAAAATTTTTTTAAAAAAACATTGCGTAATACGCGCGTATTACGCAAACTTGTTTATATTTGTCCTGTCAGCGGGTAACACCGTTGTAGCTCATTGCGAAATAAGGCTGTTATCTCCTTCGTGTATACAGGCATCGATCATGTTAGCGTTGAACGTCATGCGATTGATTAGACAACGGATCAGCGTTACCCGTAAGGGCTGTAAAGAGTGCTGCAATCGACTAGGAAATAAGACGGCAACGCACGGATTAACGGGGATCACTCTATAATGTACTTATATAGTACACACGGATAGCTAACGAACTTGCAAAGACGTGCGAAGGGAGCGAGACCCTTAAGAGTGCTAAAACTATTTATCATGAAACGACTACAACGTATCAACATCCCAGACGGACAGGACCCAATGGACGTATTGCACGAACAGCGGACTTTCACCGGCAGAATGACCGCCAAGCGTATGGAATGCTTACAGGCCATAGCCGCCGGTCATACATGGGAAAGGTATTGCGGACATGAATACGATTGCTGCGGGTGTGCCTGTAAGCAGAAGGCATCCGTAACCTATGCAGCCGGACAAGTAGCTTTTACTATCACCACATATTTCAATCATTAAATCATGAATAATCAAATGCAGCAAAAGGCAGTGCTCGAACAATTGGAGCACCTGATAGATGCACATGGCTTGTCCGGCATTATTAGCGGCCTAACAGAGATAGCGAGACAGAAAGCTGATCATATCCGCGAAAATTGGCAGGACAGGGAGCTAAGTAAAGAGTGGGAAAGGTCGGCCAAACATTTAGAACGGGCACAGGTGGCGATAGACCGGCTGAACCATTCATAACCCCTCATCCCCCGGACAGGCTTAGGCCGGGTCCGCATGCTGTTCGAGTCAGCGGGGGGAGCTAAATTTTCAACTATGCCTTACTTAGTCAATGTATCCTTAAATGGAAAGCACCTGTTTGCTACGGCGGATCATTCCATCACCAGTTCATCTGAGCTACTGAAGGTTATGGAGATATTTGAAAAAAAGTTCACCAGCGAAGAGGGCTACAAGATCGGGGTGCAGTATGATCCAAAGTGCAACTATGGGGTGCATGTAGATACAGCCAGGAAGGAAGTAATCAACTACTATTATCAGAAAGACGGACAATAACCCCTCATGAACCGCCTGACGTTTGCGTATACGGGGATAGACCTTCATCTATCCCCGTATACTTTATCCATAACGGGTTAAAAGCCCGCTATTCGGGTGCGAAGCCTGGAATGGAGCTAATCTAAATTGCAACATTATGACAGCTACAGAGTTTAAAAACCGTATTGCTACTGCCTATAAGCAGAACCAGGACGTTAGCGTCCTATTGTATTGGATCAATAAAGAAGGTGCCTATTAATTGCAGCGGGACTATGGACCGCGTAAGGTATCCATCCTTCAGACACAACGCTATGCATTTAAGACAGAAAAGTTAGAGAAAGGAGAGTCAACCGGCAAAATGGTTGATTCTTGGTCTGACTTCCCGAAGGCAAAGGAGCTTAAAGACATTGACGCGAACACCGTGGAAGTGTCTTTCGAGTTTGGTAAGATGATCTATACGTTTCCTAACAGCTAAATCCAATCACATGAACACTACCACGATCGATAAGCTAAAGAAGGGGGACTACTTCCGTCTCCCTGGTAAACAGCGAGTATATGTCCGCAAAGAATACAGCAGGGAAGCGAAGAAGTATGAAGCATCTCGCTTCGACGATGTAAATCACTTCATCTATAAGAAGAAAGGGACCATCGTCGAAATTGATTTTGATTTTTAACCTATAATAACCACGGCATGCCTATCAATTCCAGTAGTATTAATATGACTTCCCATTTAGAGGACCAACGTACGCAATTGATACTTGCCTATGCATGGTTTTCATGTCAGCAAGTGTCTGAAGGAAGGGACGGGGCTATGCAAAGTCTTTCACGTGCTATTACTGCATTAGAAAATGCAATCAAATGTAGTACTCATGTGGTTTAACATTAGAGTAAACAACACTATAGTATATGCGACAATTAAAAATCGAAGTAAAAGGCGAAGGGACCAAATCAGAAATTGCCTATGCCCTTCTCAGTATCGTTAATTCCTTATTGGACCCTACACAAGATATAGACGAACAGGCAGGAGCAGGGATTGAATGGGAAGATAAGACGTTAATGACGAATATCAATCCAGCGTAAACACCACAGCGGGACAACGGCCCATGGCGTAGGAATTCATCATTCCGACCCGCGCTCATCTAAATTGCAACGTTATGAAAAGAAGAAAAAAGGAAAAGATTATCCCCTACACGGCGGCAAAGTTACGCTGGCATTTGCAAAATAATGTAATGGGGTTGACAGACTACACTATTGACAACATCATTGCTACCTGTCAGAAGGTAAATGATCGTAAGCTAACACTCTCAGATGATCCTAATATAGGCTGTACGGTGGCGGAGATGTTAGACGACCTAAGGATTGAGTATCGCTTCATTGAAGAGAACGACCTTCAGCGGATGTTAGTGCCCCTCGTTGAACGTACAGACTCATGTATCCTATTGGAGGAGCTGGACAAGATCATTAACAGGAATAAGAAGGTAACGGACCTAGATAAGCGCTGGTATGAAGAAAAGCTGATTACGCTAGTAGAGAATATGGGGTACGCGCTTATTAAGCATACAGGTTCTTTGCCAGAGTTGGAAAAGATAGAAGCATTTCAGCAATCGTTAACACAGAATCCGTATCAGTTACGGCTCATTGCCTAACGGTTCAGCGTACGGGGAGTCTGGGGGATGACCTACCGTCTCGCAAACGGGGTACGCTACTCATCTAAATTGCAATAACATGAAAACGATCATTAAGACCATTCTTATCGGGATAGCAACGGTTGCTATCCTGCTGGTGACGACCTACAGCGTGTATACGCATTCGCTACGCGGGAAATACACGAACGTAGCAACGATACTACAAGGCAACGCGGATCAATAGCACACACCAGGAACACACGGAAGGATCAACACGGGGCGGGCATGGGGTCCGCCCCATTATTATGTAATTAAATCTAAATATATGGATGAATTATTAGACAGCCGCGAAAGTATCTATTTTATCAACACAATCACAAAGGGCAAAGATACGTTGCGGTTCAAGCGAGAAGCAAAAAGCGACAAAGAACTAACCCAAATGCTGGTCCACAATGGGACGCACTATACCGGCATCAAAATCAGCCGTACAAAGAATGAGCGGACCTTTAGTCAACATTATGACCTTAGCAAAAATGATATTAAGATATTAATAAAGTTTCTGCAAGATCAACTTTAACTAAAACTGATCCCCACAGTATAACAGGCGGAACCATAATATGAGGCGATCAATTGCTAAAATGCTAGTTGATTTTTATTCTGGCATTATCCCAGCCAAGGACATTATAGAGGATTATGAGCAGCTACAAGAGAATGAACAGGATTTGTATGCACTATGTAAGGAAATTTATGAGACAGTAAATAAAGAAAAATACAGCTGGCCAATGTTTCAAGAGCTTGTAGGCCATGAATTGGCCGATAAGCTGGAAACTATGGTACAAGCTGGCGCTGATCCGCGCATATCCTAACACCCCCACAGGGACCGCTGGCCGCAAGGTCGGGCAGCCGTTCGTCACGGCAACCCTGGCTAATCTAAATTGCAATCTCATGAACAATTATGTAAGGGAAATTGAGCTGTGTTATGGCTCAAAAAAAATCCCAAACGGTAAGATCAATAATGCCAGTTCAGCCGTAGATTTTTTTCGATCTATATGGGCGAAAGATATAGAGATACGAGAAAGAGCATACGCTGTATATATCAACAACAAGGGGGAGGTATTAGGCTGGTATGAAATAAGTAGTGGGGGATTAACTGGAACGGTAATGGACGCGCGTTTGATATACAGCGTAGCGTTAAAATGTCTCGCAGCCAGTGTCGTCGTAGCACACAATCACCCTTCGGGTGATTTGCAACCGAGCCGGGCAGACAGAGAAATGACGCTGAAGCTAAAAGAGGGGGCAACGGTATTGGACATTAAATTGCTAGATCATGTAATCATTAACGCGGATAGCTTTTATAGCTTTCAGGAGAGCGGGTTGATTTAATCACAGAAATCTAAATTGCAATCATATGTTTACATTAACACTGTATGACAGGAAAGGAAAGCCTTTAAAAGAAGGTGATATTGTACGGGTACACGGCGGCACAAACGTTCAATTCTATGCGGAAGTGAAATATTTGGAAAAGGAGCAGGCCATTGCTCCGTTTCATACCTTTTCATTCCATTCATTCGAAAAGGTTGATAAACTTCCTGACAATGCAGTTCAAAGCACTGAAGAGCGTTATAAGATTTGGTATACGCACAATCCTAAGACTAAGCTAAAGGAAAATCCAACCTCCAAATATTTACTTGACTGGCGTCAATGCGAGCATTTATTGAAGGATAAATGTTTTCGCATAAGCAAAATCTAACCTTATCCCCGCTCAGGCCCATAGGCTGTGCATCGAATGCAGGCGGGGAGCTAATCTAAATTGCAAGAGTTATGAAATACGTTAAGATTCACTACTTCACCGATTGTAAGACAATGGATGAAGTAAAAAAGGCTTATCGAAAGTTAGCCGTAGAACTCCATCCCGATAAGGGGGGGGATGAAGAAAAATTCAAGGCGCTAGGTTTGGAATACGAATTTGTATGCAAAAAACTAGCAGCCGGGGAAAAAGTAACAGCAGAGGAACAAGAAAACAGCATCCTGGATGCAGAAGCGTATAAAAAGGCAATAGACGCGATTGCTAACCTGGAAGGACTTATTATTGAGATTGTCGGGACCTGGATATGGGTAACGGGCGAAACCCGCACACATAAAGACGTGCTGAAGGCGGCAGGCTATATGTGGGCTAAGGCTAAAATTGCGTGGTACTTTCGTACAGAGGCACACCGGTCATTCAATCGCCGTAAAATGTCCCTGGATGAAATACGGGAACGGCATGGGAGTCAACGATACAATGGAAATGGTTATGAAAAGTATCTCAAAGCTAGTTAATCACAGGGAGGGACAGCATGCTGTCCCTCCGCAATTATTAACATATGGAAAAGACATTCACCATTACCCAGGCCGAAAGATACGTGCTATCCGACTATGCGAAGGGCAATATTAACAAGCTGAAGAAACTGAATGAAGAAATTTCGTTACTATATCCCTGCGATGCCTATCTAACAGGCTACTTGAGAGACAAGGAGCTAGTAATAGAAAGGACAGCGGTGAAGCTTGTTCACCCAACCCTGGAAATAGAGGTAGAATTTAGTACGTACAGAAAAAAATATTCGTTTCGATGTTTAACGGAAAACACGTTTCGGGACATCGGCAATACCAGCGGGATAGGCAAAGATGTTGAAAAGCCAAATGACGTTGGCGTGTTAACAGCAGCCAAAATACGGCAATGGGTAAGCTATTTTGAACAGCGGTGTAAGGCCCTTGCAGCAGCGAATAAGGCGAACCAAGATAAGGTAACAGCTTTCAGGGCAGCACTGAAGGGGTTGCCTGTCCGCTGGATGGATAAAAACAGCGGACAGGTTGTTCGCGGGGGTTTCCGATATCGTTTTGTCATAGATCGCGGGTACATCTCGGAGTATATGGAGTTAGATTCGTACATAGACAAGGGTCTGGAAAGATTCCTCCTCATGTCGGACAACAAACTATACGAACGAGAACAACGCAATAAAAGAGCGGGTGAAACCGCCTGACATTTGGTTATACGGTCTCGCTGTGTAGGCGGGACCGTATAACTTATTCTTTAACGTTTAAAAGAATCAATATGACTACTTATCACACTACCATTGACAACAAAAAGGTAAAAAACGGTTTCATGTCGCCAAAAGAGGTCTTAGAATATTGTACACAACACGGTCTGGTAAAGCCAGATGTATACCTAGTAAGCATTAACGCAGATTTTGTCCATCGGAGGCTATTCAACTGGGAAAAACAGGAATACGAAAGGGAAGGGGGTGATTATGACCATATGGGGATGTTATAAAAGATTCATAACTATGAGCGGAACAGGCCGCGTGCGAGGGTTCAACTCCCTTGCATAGTGCTCATCTAAATTGCAAATCATGAAACAGTATGAAATCACCTTGGCCGGGGTTATACGGCTGGGCATCCCCGAGGGGACCGTTATTAACAGGGCATATGAACCTAATCGTTTATTTTGGACCTGTATTAGTTAACCTCAAAACCATTGTATGATCAAAGAAAAAACAGCCGTCCGTATTGCCAGCGAAACGGGCGAAGCAGGGACAGCCCTGCATAAATTAGGTCAGGGGAAAGGGTACGATATGGCCTATGCGCTACAGTATTTAAAAGAGGTTGAAAGAGCCTTACGGCCTGACTTTAACCTGATCCCGGGGGAATTGACCAAACGGGAAGAAAAAGAGCTGAACAAGCTCAAGGAATGGCTCGTGTTCAAAGGCAATGAATACGGGCTAAAATTCGAATGGGAGAAACACAAACTATATGGATACGTGATCCCGTACTTGACAGAAGATACACCGGATAAGTTAGCGAACAAGGTAAAACCGATTACGTACCTGAAATAACCGTACAAAACCAGGGGGTAACCGCCCCCTGGTTGTTGTGATCTTCGATGATACTACGTGTGCTTACTAAATTGCAAATCACATGAAACGAACAATCATTTATGTAGGCATGGCCGCGTCCTTTGTTGTATGGGCGGTCTGTGCTACCCTATTGTGCACGGGTCCATATAAGCGGCCTATGTACCTGCACGGGATACCCTACGATTCCCATGCAGTGACCATACACCGCGTATCGGAGCAGCCGGACGGGACAAAAACAGTGTGGTACACCCAGGACGGCAAGGACACAACGTTGCGGGTAACGCAGAAACAATACGATTCTTTAACCTCCATTCCTTAACAAAACCATATGACAAAATCCGATAAGATCATCATTGCTGTATTCCTTGCCATGCTGGCCATCTTTTTCTATAAAGCGTATAGAGGTTGGCAGCAGGAAAGGATCATCATGGAGCGGTTGCGATCGACCCCACAAGACTAAACTTAGGTTGGTATGCGATCTCGCATACATCAAGCTCGCCCATGTCTATGGGGGAGCTTTCATTTTATTAATCTTTAAACAAAAATATATGACAGAGAGCAAGTATACAGTTAAAGTATCTTTCACCTTCACCGGCATTTTCAAGGTAAAAGCCGAAAGCAAAGAGGAAGCCCAACGAATGGTGAGCGAGGATTGCGGCATGACGATGGGGACGGGTATACAGACAACACTGAATGACGAAGATGTTGATTGGATTTTCGATACCCACCCGGAAAAGACAATTCATTTCATCAAAAAACAATAACCAATGTATAAGAAAAACATCTCCACGATTGCCTTGAACGATGAGGAAGGCATTTTCGTGGATCAACTGAACAACCTAATCGCGGGATATGATCATGCGCCTAGCATCATATATCTCCTGCATAGATACAAGGATGCGCTCATTGATTGGCCGTCCAAGTTCAAAGACTATGATATAGTGATCCTGGAGCCTACGTATCAGTTCGCCTTCGCTAAATTTTAAACCAAATCAATATGCCAACAACAAAAGCACACGGAGCCATCCGTAAAAAGGAATTTGAGGTTCAAAGAAAAAAAGACATCCGCACCATTAGGAGGTGGCTGGAAGAGGGAACAATAAAGTCATGGCAGGATGTGTTTGAGATTATGCCCATGTCGCGGGTCAGTCTGACCATCGGCATTGCCTATAATCCTTTCCTCATGCGGATAAAGTATCCGGAAAAATTTAGCATTGCGGAAATGCAGGAGATCGCTAAAGCGTTTGGGTGCGGTTATGAAGCGGTACATCATTTTATTTATTACAAACTGGTTCGTAAAAAGAAACGATAACTATGCTATCCAAAGAAATGAACAAGTGGCATGAAGGCGAACCACCGCCAAAGGACCAGCGTCCGAAATGCCCCATGTGTGGCAAAGTATTATCCGTAGATCAGTGGAATGAGAAAGACGAAGCGATACAGAAGGACCCGAAGTTGATAACAAGGACAGTCCTGCCAAGGGGTAAATGCCTGAAATGGCAATATCATTCGTGGGGGCATTTTTGTTCGCAGACATGTGCCACACGATACGCCAACGCTCTCTATGATATGATCGTGCAAGGTAAGTTTAAACTCATTAAAAAATAAATTATATGGACCAGAAAGAAAAGTATCCATACATCCGCGCATGGGGCACCTACATGGGTAGCGATGCCACCTACATCGATAGGCAAAAAGAAGAGGCGGAAGAGGAAAACGCTCCAAACGATGTTTACTACAAAAGTAGTTCGGATGGTTGGAAGCGGTATAGCGAAGCTCCTACCCGTGTGCAGAAATTATTAGATGACCATTTATAACCATTAAAAAATAAAATCATATGCCGGAAATCGATGACCAGATCAACAATCTTCCCAGAGAGATCAGGGAAGAGTTTTCAACCATGGAGGAGAACGAGCAATTCCTGTATGATCTCCTGAAAGAGGTTGAAGCCAAGCTCCAGGCGAGGCCGTATATGGGCGAATTCGTCATGGGCAAAGCATTACGGGAACGCATCGCGCAGGCCGTAGCGCATGAGCCTGGACAGCGGATACCGAAGGAATAATATTCATTCATCAATTAATCAATATGTCTACAATCCTAAAAGGATTTATCCTACAGACGCACAAGGCGGAAGCCTTGATGCTGGAGCTGATGGAAAAGAAAGACGCGCAATCGTATGAAACGATGCAGGATCAGCTACGTAAAAATGTATTGCAGTTTATAGCAGCTCCGATTGGCGACCTGGAGACAGGCGACCTCCTATATTTGGCGAAGCTGGTGCTACGCTACCGGATCAGGAATTCTTCCGGCTTCATGATCCGGCTGGCGAAAGAAAGTGATCGGTTAGATAACCAAAATAACAGCCATGAAAACAGTTGACAAAAAGCATTTATTGGATTTGATAGCCACTCAGGGGAGATTAGATGATTTAGACACCCACATGGGCGAGATTATGCAGGAATATACGAACAATCTTAATCCCTCTCAGGTGAACGTAAAGGAGCTGACAGATGAATTATTAACTAGGGTGCTGATCTACACCATTGCCCTTAAAGTGTTAGCAGATTCATAAACCTACAAAACATCAACATGACACGTAAAGACAGACAAGAGAGTAAGGATATCGAAAGGGTAATTAAAACAGTGGCACCCTTGATCGAAGATTATGGCCTGGGAAACATTGTTATGACCATCGCGGGATATGCTTCGGCTACCGTCGCGACAGAGAAAGAGGTTGACCCAGAGAGAGCCGCCGCGTATGCGAAAGCAAGTAACCTCTTAACGATTGCCGCAAAGCAAATCCAAAAATTAGAAATCTAAATCAACAACACGATGGGCAAATCCAAAAGGAAACTGCCGGAACCCCTACCGGCCATGACGAATGGGAATCTGAGTCTTGCGCTGCTGGATAAGTTACACGAAGAGTGGTGGGATATGGACAACCCCCACCATATGTACCTTGTCGGATGCATCAAAGAATTATCCCCTAACGGGGAGCCGATCACACTACGCGATTTGTACGATCTCATGAAATCCATGATGGATTTTTGCGAGACCGTAAAAATGAGCATAGACGAAATTTCAACCGAATTACAATCAACAAAAAAACCTAAAAATGAAAGGACAAACGAAAACAAAAGCATCCCCCCGCGAAGGAAAAGCTGAACCAGCCCCCGCTGGCTTCGGCCCCACCATTCACACGATCATGGAGCAGTATAAAGCGGCAGGGGAATGGTATCCAGAAAATCAAATGAAGCTACTTACATTGCGCATCGAAAACGAAAAATTGTTGGAGATGCAAAAGCAGACAAGGATCATGCAGGCATCCCATGACTACCATGTGGAGCAAATTCAGCTCCTGAAAGAGAGTCATGATAAGCTGAACAACGAATTCAGGGAGGTGATGGACAAACTTAAATAACCAATCATATGGAATATATTCCAACGCCAAACCTGTTAAGGATCATGGTACAGGCAAAGGCAGATAACGAAATGCGCGCTTGGGTACGGGAAGCTGTATTGCTCCGCATAGAGCAGTTGCGCAAGAACAGGGAAGAGGATAAGCTGGAAGCCATGCGGGTACTTTTTAAAGCCGTGGATGAGCATTATGCGGAAAGCGATCAACAAACTACCTGTAAGAAGGGATGTAATTTTTGCTGCCGCATGAATGTAGATGCGTCAATGGATGAAGCGGCCCTGATCATTCAGTATTGTAAGGACCATGGCATTGCCATCAATAAGAAAGCATTGCGGGACCGCCTGTCCGTTCCTTTCCTGGAGGTGCCATGGAGTAAGCATGCAGCCTGCATGTTTTTGAAAGACGGCGAATGTTCCATCTATCCAGTTCGTCCCTTGAATTGTAGGACCTATTACGCGCAATCAGACCCGGATCGGTGTAATCCAGAAAAATACCGGTTCGATGCCTATAAGCCCGTCATTATCATCGATAGGGACATAGAAATTCTGCAAACAGCGTTCTTTAACCTCGTGTTAGAGGAAGCCGGAAGATTGGAAGAGATGTTATTAGCCCAACTCAGTTAAAGGCTGGCTCCCTGGATCATTGCCGGGGTGGGAGCTTAATATTAAACACAATATGAAAAAGCAAATTTTCGTGTATCTGAGCTTATTAGGCCTTATTAGCTGTACAGCTCGGCAATGTCAGGGCTGCAATCGTGCAACGCAATTTACAGATAGAAACTATGATGTTAAGTTGTATTCCGGCGACTCCATGGTATTCCATGATGTTTTTCACGGCATTATTAATCAGGAGGAGCATTCTGATGGGTTCTATTATTTCAAGGGAGATACCCTGGTAGAAATCGGCGGAAATTATGTCATTAAATCCCTTAAATAATGGACCGAACAGAACTACGCATTAAAGTGGGGGTGGCCTTAAACGCTGTCCCCCTCTTACCCACCAATCCGGTGCACGGGTTGGCTATTGACATGATCAACGACGCGGCGGCTGTTAACGGTGCCGTCGATTTAATGAAGTTGCGCAATGCAGCAGGCGAGTACATGAAAGTAATGTATGCGCTCTCAGAAACGATTGACACTATTTTAAAAGAGCAAAATCAACAACAACATGCCCAAGAAAAAGGAAGAACGTTACCGGATCACGCTTAAGGCGGAAGGTACGACCCTGGAGCTGATCCAGGAGGTTGAGCATTTTTTAGATGCCTTGTACCACGGGGATCATTCCCGGAAACCTGCGTGGACCGTACGCAGTACACGCGGTGCGTTTGCCACGGTATTATTAAACGATAAAACAAACGTTCGTGGAGCGGATGCCACGTAAAGCATGAATACAAAGACCAAACATTTCATCACACGCCTGAAGCGTTTGCCGTTGCAAACAAAGTACGGCAAGATGATGCGCAAAAGAGCATGGAAATGGGAGGACATCCCCCTATCGCTGAACATAACCAATATAAGTGACGGACAACATCGCTTGCTTGCTGTCATGAAAACGGATAAAGAATATCGCTACAACGGTCGCCCCTTCACCACCATCAAAACCATTAAACGTTAGCGGATCGTAACCGCTGTATGATTATGAAGGCGGAAAATGCACCAAATAAAGATATAGCCAGCGCTATCTGCAATATGTGTTTCGATTATAAACCGTATGAAACAGTCCTGTGGGGTGAATCCATCGAAGAGCGGATTTATAACTGTTGGCAGATGTTGCATTATATTCTAAAGCGATCTCCAAACATCATAGAACTCATTCAGGAAACGGAGCCAGATGAGGAAAATATACTCAACAAATAACACCCGCCCCACAAGGCTTTAGGCCGATGGATTCGCCCTCCTGGTGGGGTGCCAAAACAACAACTATGTTAGCAGAAACTATTGTAGAAGAAATAACTGTCAGGGGCCATCGGTTCATCATAAAGAACCTGAAAGGCAATATCGAAGGTGCGCGTCCTGATTACATTGTGACTAATCCGGGAGGCGGTTGGCATTGGCCGATCAAGCGCTTAAAGGAAGCGCGACCCATTTGCCGGAGATATATTAAGGGGAAATTGCCCATTCGGTATGTGGCGGAAATGGTAAAGATCATTCAAGAGGAGTGGCCGGGCTGTCAAGTAGTATGGGCTATGTCCGGAACGGCCTATATAAGGGTTATTGGGAAGATTGTGCGTGTATCCAATCACGATGTAAATCCAAAACGCGAAACTGTTCGCGCGGACGTTTATTTATTTGCAAAGCTATTTACCAAAATTGAAATTCTTGCTCTTATAAAGGGTTAAGCCCACGGCCGGATCATGCCCGGCTTAGAGCGCTCATCTAAATTGCAATCTTATGTCACAGAAAGATTTATTATTCCGGGGGTATACCAACTTCCAGGCATTCTATTTTGATCTTATGGTCAAGAGCCGTAGCGGCCCATTCAGCACGCAAGACATGTACCAAGAGCTGGAGAAGGCGCAACAGCGCGAATGCCTGCTGTATCTCCTGGAGGAGGCCAAGGGGCACGACAAAGATGCGTTCAACGCACTGGAGGCCATTGCCGTGATCGTGTAAACCATTTACCATGAATATAGGAAAAGCGCTGGAGATCATCCGGAAAGAGAAAAAAGTCCGGCAAGTAGACGTGGCCGCCGCGGTCGGTATTACGCAGACGAGCTATTCGCAAATTGAGAATAGCCGAAAACGCCCACTGTATGCAACGCTGGAGGCAATAGCTAAGGCGTTGGATGTTTGTATTGTCGATATCTATCTATTGGCTTTGGAGCCGGAAGACTTCCCAGCGTCGCGGCGAGAAAAATACGACCTAATGTATCCGGCGGTCAAGGCGCTTATAAAAATTATTATTCGATAACTTAATAAAAAGCATATGCACATCGTAGATTTAGTAGAGAAATATCAATGTCCCGGTTGTCATTATGGCAATGGGAAGGCAAGAATTTGTCCCCGGTTCAAAGTAGAGAAGATTGAAGAGGCACAGCGTTGCCAGAATCATTACCCGTCTACCTTTTTGGGAATTGATAAGAAGATTGTAGGCAGAATTTTTGAAGGATTGCCAAATGGATTCAACAGAGTTGGAGGAAACATAGGGGACCCGATGTATACAAACATATATCTTTTCGAAAAATTCGGAGAAAGCGGTTGGGGATACGATATGTTCAATGTTCCAGTTTGGAAGCATTTAACGAAAGAGGGCCATACCATCGTCAGAGTCATGATACCACGGATTAATCGGACAGATATTCACATCTATGCTGATAATTGCATAGAGAAGATAGATTGTCTCGAAATCACACAAGAGATGGTAAACGAAATGGACTAGGAATAATACAAATTATATGACAGCACGAAAACCGTTCACCGTAAAAGAGCTGGCCGAATATCTCGTTGCTACTTACCCCCCGGACATGCTGGTAGTAGGCGATGCTTACGAAGGGGGATTTAATGACCTTTGTTTCAAAGAGGAGGAAGTTGTCAATCGTGGTAGTAAGCGTTATTATGACGGCAAATATGAAAACTATGATCCTCGCTATCATTATGGGAAATTTATTCCTATCAAAGTAGTGGTCATTCACACCGCGCTCCGAGACGATAACTAAAATTTAGCACAGGAGGAAACACTACAACTTAGCTACATGATTTCACTAACACCTAAATAAAACATATATGCGAAAACGACACTTGATTACCCTGCTGTTATTTTTGAGCAGCCATGCGCACGCTCAGTCCGATACGATTCGGATAGATCACCAGACCTGCATTTTACGCCAGAAGCAAGGAGCCTGGGTACAGGTATGGGTACGAACAATGGATGAAAGGATTTTCGATGCCTTTCAAAGGCAAGAGGAAAAGACAATCATCTATACAGTGGTATTATGGCCGGAACCAAAAATATTTAAGATCGCGTTCAAACCGATGTATTTGGAACAGGTAAAAGCGTGGTTGAAAGCTCAAAAAGGAAAACAATGAGAAGGAAAAGAAAAAAAACAAGCGAATACCTTTTAGAAAAAGGGTTGGAACGAGCGAATTATGATCTCCCCCCTGCATTGATTGGTGATTTGGATAAGGCAGGGGCAGCTATAGGCATTTCTAAAAAAGAGATGGGAGAAGAGTTATTGAATTACCTCTATGAGCGAAGCAAGAAGGACTGGACCGCTGTTCTGAAGCTGGCGCAAGAACAGTTCGTGTCCAAAAAATTAAAGCCCTTTCGACAGGGGTAAAACAACGTTAAATGGATATATTAAAAAACGCTCCCGTGTTGCAGGAAGCAACACGGGTCATGATCGCACTAGACTCGCCTGTGCGGCAGCAGATTCTGGCGCTGCTGATAGAGCATGGCGAGTTAACGGTTGGAAGCATGGTCACGCTGACGGCGCAAAGCTATTCCAACATTTCAAACCATCTCAATGTTTTGTACGAAAACGCGCTCGTGGATTATCGAGCTATCAAAACGCCCAGGGCAGGGCAACAGCCCATTAGTTACTTTACCGATGAGTCCATCCTGCAATCGGCCATTCGATGCGCAGAAATTCTGTGCAGCATTCGATGGCAGCGCAAGAAGGCAGCAGATGGGAAAGCCAAAAGGCGCAAGACATAGTCTTGTGCCTTTTGGGGAGTGATGAATTACCAGCCGTGGACCATTTTTTTCTTGCGGATCGTATCGTTGTAATCAACCTTCGCTTTGGCGTTAGCCGACCAGCCGGGGCGTTGTACAGCAGCGAAAGGGTAACATACGAAGATCGGTTGCTCCGTCTGGTAATCATCGATGTGAACATCATCCGGCGTTCGGAGGAATTGATCGTAATAGCGTTGATGAATGATGTAGCAATGAAAGCCAGCAGGGCGGTGACAAATGGCCAAATGATCAAATTGAGCTTGCTTCAGCGGTTCTACATGACCATAATGACCGCCCAGGTAAAGGTTATACTCAACAGTAGGAAGGTATTGGTTGAAATAAAACCATCCATCTGGTGCGGGGAAGTGAACGTCGTCCTCCAGCACACAAACCGATTCAAGTCCGTTGGTACGGGCATACTCCACGATGCGCTTATGGGCGCGGTTGATGGTGATCTTCGCCTCACCGGGTTCGGGATGGCCGAACCATATTTCATACTCCGTGATCCCCTGTCGGGTCACCTCGCTCATTACTTCTCCTAATTTATGCGGCTCTCGCGGGTCACTGATGATATGCACTTCCATGGTCGAATAATAATTGTTCAATCATTTCTTTAAGAACATCTCCATGGCACAGATAGGGGGCGCAGAAGCAAACCAAAAAGATATCGTGCTTTGCCGCTGCCCGCACGAGCTGGTAGAAGGCTTTGTATTCCATTGTCCATTTATTAGATAGGGCATGAATCAGCCATTGCTTATACTTCTTCACCGCCTCCTCTCTTGTCTCTACCCAATAGAGCGCCTTCCCTTTGTTTTCTTTCAAATCCATCTTTCGATGCGTATACGGATTGCCAAGCGGCGTTCCACGTCCGATGTAAAAATCCCATTTCGTGGGCGTGTGGGTACGTTTATTGACGACGGTGATCACAATAATACGCTTGTGAGGCAAAAAAACCGAAACAAACACCTGCCACACATGAGTGCCACGTTGGCAAGTTGACTATAACCGCCATGACCGCCCAACCCAAGTTGAGACCGGCAAGGAAACAATAGAAATAGAAATCTTTTTTCGTCCTCATATGAATTTATATTTGCCCAACGTTACACCTTTCCATCGCTCAAAGTCATACACATTGCTTACAGCTGTCGTTTGCGGGTATCCCTCGATGATAAGATCACATCGGTATCGAAACCTATTGAGTGCGTCCTGGAGGTGATATACGTACTCGGCTTCGGGCTCCGTATCGTGTACGATAAGCACGGTGTACTTGGCTGCATATTCCTTTAGGTAAACCGCGCGTTCCTCTCCAGGGGCGCAATCAATGAACAAGATGCTCGAATGTAAATCCAGTTGCTGCGTAAGAATTTTATGATAGTCCTGCGGCACATAGTAAGTGATCATAGGAAAACGATCCGCCCATTCTGGATTGGTTTCATAGGACAGAAATTCCCGGCCTTGCAGATCGCAGTACCGTTCTAGGATAGGGGTGCTGCCGTATCCAGAACCCAGCTCCACGACCAACCCCGGCTTAATATGCTCCAGGGCCATCCACAGCATGGGCTTGTGCGACTCATACTCGTTGTCAACCCACAAGATGTTGGGTATATAGCGCCCGCCACCCCATATCTTTTTTTCTTGTTTATATATCTGCCAAAATCCCGTCTTCCAGGGACGCGCGTCGTTCGCCCGCGATGGCTCCACGTATAGATGTGCCTCCCATGGATTAAGCAGGCGGCTCCCCATGATGCTATCCCACACACCTTCCTGATCCCAATTATCACAGATGATGATCCCGCCATCCTTAATCTTCGTCAATGCTGCTGCGATACATTCGTCTCTGTATGATCCATCGACAATGATGAGATCGAATTCTCCTTCTATCTCATAGATCGCGTTGACATACCAGCTTTTCAACTCTACCTCACCAGGAATGACGGGTCGGTAAAGAATATTGCCGACAAAATCACTTCCTTCATAATGGTAATAGCCCAGGGGACCCTCTGGGAACACTGGCGAGATAACCCCCCTTCTTTGCCTAACCTCATCGTAAATTCCATCTATCCATTTTCCATCACATTCCACGGTATAGAGTTCTTTCGCATGATGGGCAAACCACAGACTGGAATGCCCGCCCCCATATTCGAATACGCGTTTATCCTCCAGCCGCCATGTGGTTAATACATCGAGCATGGGCTTGGTGAACCAGGGGAATATCAGCCCACAGCGTTCATCCAGGTATTGCGTATCGTTCATTGGGGGGAGTGGCATGGCTTTACTTTAGTTTGTGATAGAAAGCGGACCGTGTCTTTTTTTCTTGGCCCATACCCAATAACGCAGCCTCATGATAAAGGGACCTGCTCGCTGCCGCCGCAGACCCCTCTTCTAAAAAGCCGATATCGGGATTTGAATCTGTTCGGTCATCCCTTTATACTCATCGGGAATTTGTGTTGCCGCCGCGATGAGTACTTGTTGTTCGCTGGCGGCTATCATGCTAGTGATGTCCAGCAGAATTTTCGGCTTGATACCTTGCTTACTTTCTTCGCTGTTGGGAAGCCAAAGGATGGCATACTGAAATAGTTTCATATACGTTGAATTATTGGTTACAAGTTATTTTTCCGAAGCTCCTCAACGATTTGCTGTAAGAGCTGAACCGTTGATTCCAAAATAAGACAGATAGCAAATAGAAGAATAAAAACAGCCGCATAAAAGAACAAGGTCACAACAGGCATATGCTTGAATTATTGTTTACTGGTTATTTTGCTTTGACAATACCATGAGATTCGTGAACTCCACACAGTATTCTTCCATCCATGAATGATCTTTGTCCGGATACATCGTGGCGAAAAGCTGCTGAATCTTCTCAAAATTGTCGGGCGTGTAACCAGGCCGGGGAAGATGGGCGTCCAGGATGTCCGGCGAGACATGCCAGCCATCGCGATCCGCGCGACGGGTAGCGAACTGCGTCCCCGGCTGGGCGCGCATGTGCCGAACTATAGGGTATGGGCTAGAGGTAATGGCCTTATAGGCTGTCTCCTGATCCTTCGCCCAGTAGTTCCCCCGAAAATGCTCTGCCTGGAGGTCACCCAGGAGCTCATCGACGCATTGCTGCGACGTGCGAATACCGATGTCCATGAAGCTGCGCCAGCCTACGACCGGTGAAGCGATGTAACACATAGGGACCTGTCCCTCCGGTACCAGATCAGCACCGACGATGTTAATAGCGCCGTTGTAATCAAATTGGTGCCAATAGTCCGCATTGAACACGCACATATCAGCGTCGGAAGTGATCAGCACATCGGCATCCGGCGCGGGAACAGCCGCCGCATATAAGCGAATGCATTGCGCGTAGGTTGTTATCTTCTCCTCGGGAGCTACAAATCTCCGTATTAGCATATCGGGCGCCATTTTCTTCGCCACGCCTAGCGCGAATTCTAACCGAAAAATTTGGCCCCGTGCGCCATCATAATTATCCAATGGCACATACACGATGCATTCCACGCCTACCAGATGCCAGCTGTAAACGGCAAAAGGCAAATTGAAGGAATACAAATCATTCGCTGTGCAGCTCAGTATCGCTTTCATCATCGGCTTGGTTTTTTAGCTGTGTCTTAACTCGTTTAAGCTTATTACCGGACAACTTATGGAAGGCATAGATTGCCGTCCATGCCCGAATGTCATACTGCCCGTCACTACCAACGCGCGTGTGCGGGTTTTCCAATTCGAAGCGCACTTGATCCCCTTCCTCCAACACACGGATAACAAATTCATTTTCTTTCAGGATAATCTGATTCATCTATAGTCCTTGAATAAAGAATAAACACTTTTGCGCATTGTAGGGCGTCTGGTAGTACGCTACAAAATCCTCGTCTTCTCCAGCATGCTTGACCCCCATCGATCGTAACACCACACTGGCCGCGCTCTGATCCTGGCGAGCGAACAAAAATAGCGGGTGCGCACTATCTTGCACATTGTGTGTTCGATGGCCCGCGAAGAGCCCAGCATCGCATGCCGCTTGCCAACCGGTATAGAATTCATTACCACGCGGGTTGTCCATGTTGATGCCCACCGCACCCGTGGCAAACTCTGGTACTTCCTGCAACGCTTCACGCGCAAGACCATAAAACGCCAATAGTCTGTCCGGTGCGGTTTGCGCCAGCGAATAACCAGACTTGAAGAAATATAAACCATGCTCGTTGATGTAATCAAACAAGGGCATAGGATTAGCAATCGCCCAGAAGGACGCGTCCAACCAAAGGACATTCTTATACCCTCGGCGGAAAGCTTCCGCGAAGGCATAAGGCTTGAAAGCATAGGGATTGTCGGAAAGAGACGGACAGCCTGGAGGATATTCATCCCTCCAAAACAGCATGTCTCCAGGATAGCCGTGAAAAATCAGGGACCGTTCGAGCCGGTCTACGCCTTTGCTATACCAGTGGCCGATGCCACAGGAGATGATCAGCGGCTTGTTAATTAGTTCCATGACAATAATACAACTTTTTCAATAATTGTTTCATTTATTTTCTGAAACATCAAAATCTTTGTGGAAGCCGTACCGCTCGGTAAATGGACTGGAGGTATGCTGGTAATAATAGAGCGGTTTTGGGATATGTACTTCTGTTGTCAGCAATGGCTTAACGAGCCGGCTCCAGGCATGATCTTCCCCGAACCGGGTGGGAGGCACGGGCACTTGTTGGCAGATGCTGGTCAGGATCGGCGTCTTAAAGAAAGGTGTGCGAACGTAATCATAGCCATCCTGCTTCTCGCCCCAATCTACGTACTTCAGGCTGAAGTTGCTGCGCTTCTCCACGCCATCGATGATCACCTTTTCCTCGAAGGTGACACAATCCGGACCTTTTTCAATCGCCTCCAGGATCAGCGGGATCGCGTATTGGTGTATGTTATCATCATCGTCTATCTGCCAGGAGTACGTCCCTTTGGCGATATCATATAAGCGCTGCCGCTTTAATCCGATCGGCATTTCTTTGTTGTCGCGGATAGCAGTAACATGTACTTGGTCGTGCAAGTCATGCAGATCAAGAATGTTTTTTAGATGGGCGCAAAGATACTCAAACTGTTCGCTCCGCTCCAGGATCGTAGGAATCAAAATAGAGAGGAGCGGGCGCGCCACACTCTCATGCGCGAAATATACTTTTTCGCCGTCAGACATTACCAACGGCAAATTACTTATGATCGACTCCATCTAAATAGAAATTATGCGCTTGGCGAATTTTAAAATTTAATTCATCCTCTTCCCAAAAAGTCTGTTGTCGACGATACTGTTCATCCCATTGCGCTAAACCATAGGCCGGATGCAGGTGGTCGAAAATCTGGATGCCCATGTATACATAACAGCCTCGCAATTTAGCCACCTCCATCGCTTCGTTATCACACCACAAGGATTTATAACTCGGATGGTAGATGTACCCATCGCGCTCGAAATAGGCTCTGTCCATGATGGACATCGTAGCCAGCATATTTTTGGCGGTCGAATCCGGATAGTGAAGGAACTTATCCGGACCATTGCAGCGAAACCCTTCGCGGATCAGCTCATCCCAGCCATAGACGGTGAAGCGCATATCATCGGAAAAGTTGACCAGGATGTCCCAGGGAATGGTGTCGGGCACCTTGCGATTGATGGCATCTATTTTTGATACAGAATTTCCAGGATCATAGATTATGTTCATCGCCGTGGGCGTGTGGCGAAAGCAAAATTCCGCTGTACGTGCTCTGAAATCGTGTGCGAATTCATCTCCCCCTTCATCAAAGATCGTCGCATCGTTTCTGTCCAAACAACAGAAAACAGTTAGCAGCTCTGGCCGCGCCACTAAGCTATAGATACTGTCCAGCCCCTCGAAAAAACGTCCCGGTCGGGACCGGGACGCAAATTTCACCAGGATACGCATTACATATCGAGTTTGTCGGTATCGAAACGGCTTTTATACGAAACCTGTGTTACCTGTTCGGGATGACTGTCGCCGAATGTCACGTATTCGCCAAGTGTAGGCTCATCGGTGGGCTGTTCTGGGGCAGAAAGAGGCGTTACCGGACGGGTATGGTACGTCTTTTTCATGGGCGTAGCAGGCTCAAGCTCATCGCCATTTTTTATAAACAATAGCGCCAGCTTTGCCTCCCGGATGGTGACGCCAGCCGCCTGCCCTGGCTGATGCAGCATAGCAAATACGCTATGTCGTAAGTCTTGGTCAGACGTACTAGAGGGTAGGTTCCCGTTGACTTTCGGTTCTCTTGGTTGACGCGGCTTGCGGGTTTTTCTTTTCGCAGTGCGTCGGGTTGTTTTAGCCATATATGTGTGTTGTTAAGAAATTACAAAGAGGTACGCGGGACGACGGGTTCGAAATGCAGATAATAGTCTTTACCGATTTCGAAAAAGGTAGCGGCTTTTGTCCCCATATCGACGCCCATGCTGAGCTGTCCGTAAGGTGTGGCGTGGGAGTAGTCGGCATTTTCACCTTCTTTGCTATAAACAGCATTGAAGTAAAGAGTGGCGGTCGCCTCCGGCATGTACTGATTGGGGACGATCGCATTACAGGTAAAACGCGCTTTTATCATAAGGTTATGGTTGAATAATAGCCCATATGTCACCGAAGGAGGTGGCCGTAGGACCGTTGAGAAATTTATACCGGATGCCTTCGTACTCTTGGTCAACGCCCGTGTTCTTCGGGTAGAGGATGCGTTCACCTGCCTGCACATAGGGCGCAACTTCATCGGATACCAGGATAACCGTGCCTTCCTCCAGCTGGCTGGAGTTGGACATGGGGATGATGATGCCGCGTATCTCCCGCTCCTTCGGCGGATCAGGCTTGACTAAAATTTTGGTGCCGATGGTTCGGATTTTGGGTGTATCTTGGTTCAATGAAATGGCCGCCATATATTTTTACAAGAGTTGATGAAGAAGAGTATATTATCTCAACAGAGTTTCCGCATTATGTTATGATCGTGGTACTTGATCCGATGAGCAATGTGTTGCAATCGTTCCTGAAGGTGCACGTTCAGATAGCAGGGTACGCGATCTATGTTTGCTTTGTTCGATCGCTCAGTTCCAATTCGGTGGTATTGCATCCCAGCTTCAACAAGGCATTAGTAAAAGAAATGGAGAGATGCGCTTCGTGGTATCTAGTGAACATAATTGGGCAACGTCTCTCGGAATTCGAGCGCTTTGCGTTGTAGCCGAAGCGCCAGGAAATTATTAATCAACACCACTTTTCTGCATACGCGTAGGTCTAGCGCATCGGCCCCTGCTTTATCAAACAACAGGTGAAGCGGTTTATTCTTCTTCTTAAACGCTTCCATTCTTCCCGTCCCATTACGCAACATGGACTTATATCTTCCCAGTTTATACAGATAATCCTTGTAAGACATGTCCAGGTAGTGGCAGATGTCTTGCATAGCATACCCTCTCTCCGATGCAATCCCCACAAATACCAGTCGAGCCGTTTGATAGGAATTTGATTCCCAATCGTACACCGTCTCCAGGCGCTTCGCCCCATCGTCCTTTAGCACGAAGTTGACACGTATGCCCGCTTCAATATCGTCCAGGGTGATGTTCATCGAATGTTTTGATACTGCCGATAAAAGGCGCTGGTAGTGCCTGGGTTGAGCATAATGGCAGGCGCTGTCACGCCCGGCAATTTGTCGGCGACCGCCCGCAGCGGTATATATGGCGAATCATTGTATCCCCCCATTGGCCCTTGTGCGACCTGCTTCGTTTGCTGCAAGATATTGTCCACGACGGGGTCTTTGCTGCCGATATCATACAGGGATTGAATGCGCTTGTCCGCATTCTGTTTCAGCATATCCGGACGCTGATTGTAGATGGAGAGATGAGACAAGAGCTTTCCAGCTGTATCTGCTCCAAGATGCGCGCGCAAATAGGTAAACATTTTTCTAGCATCCTCATCCTGTAAGTTGGTGTAACCTTTGCCTACGAATGCAGATAAAATGTCGCGTATATTGACAGAGTCTTCCGGACTAAGCCGGGGCATTGTCATTTGCGCCAAAGGTGGCGAAACGGGACCCATGATGTAAATTGAAAAAGATGATAGATAGGCGAGACAAATTTAATTAGATTTGCGACACAACAAAATAAAATGGCAAAAATAATTTCTCCTCAGAACAATGTGATCGTGCAATTAGCAAAAAAACATGAGGACATGATACAGTGTGCCAATGGTATCATCTTGTACAAAGACACTACGTTCCATCCGGAAGAACATGTCATGATTGAAGCGAAAGTGATTTCGATACCGCGCAGCATTATTCGGCGAGCAGATTACGAAGGATACAGCGAGCTGCCTGACGTGGGCGACACCATTCTTACCCGCTATGATGTGGTATTTTCGTACGTGGATCAACCAGATAACGCAAATCCCATTTACAAGAACCTGTTTGATGTCGATGGGCAAGAGTATTGGATGGTCGATGTCATGCAGATTTTTGCGGTGAAAGAAACACATGGATACCGCATGCTCAACGGGTATGTAATGTGCGCAACAACCGCAGAGGGAGCGCCCGCGCATCAATTTTTGGTGTTGCCGGAATTCATGCAACTAAAAACACGCAAAGATCGCTTGCTGATACGGCATATCGGGGCGGGTTATTTCCGGGAAGGCGACATCGTCTTTTGCAATCCGCACATTGTACAAGAGTACCGCACCTTCGATGATAGCTTCTGCATTGTGAAGCAATCCCACCTCCAGGCCATCTCCTTGTAGATTTCCTTGTAGCATTTTAGGGTGAACCTGGCAGTTAATTCAGCCGGGCGTCTCCCGGCTGGGCTAATTTTAGCCATGGCCCTCGACGAGGATTACGCATTCCTGGACTTTTGGATCAATAAGTACTTCGGGACTTATTACAGTCCAGAAGAGAAGGACTTGATCGTCGATCGGGCGCAGATGTCCCTCTTTAACGATTATTACGATCGTTTTGGAGCCAGTCAGCGCCTGAATGACGCTTTAGCGCCTTTCAAACGCGAGTTTGTTTTCACGAATGTCACGTCCCCGGCCGGGCTCATCATACTGCCTGACGAATATCAAAATTTGTTGAGCGTATACACCATTGTTCAGGATGCCAGTACAGGGCTGGCCGTAAACCGCCCTGTGCCCATCTTGAACGAGGATGAAAAAGTAGCGCGGGATAATAGCCAAATCTATCCGCCTACCCTATGGGACCCCTATGGCATGGTCGTGCAGAATTGGGATGTCCAGCTATTCCCGGAAGTTCCAATGGCAGGCAAGGTGTATTACCTCACGCGACCTGTCGCTCCAAAGTTCGCTTACTACATCGTAAGTGGCCGTGTGATCGTGTACGATCCTGTCAATTCGGTACAACTCGAATGGGCGGAAAAAGACAAGAACTCCATTCTCATCAAAGCGCTCTCTTACATTGGTATCAATTTACGCGAACAGGATGTCGTGCAGTATGCTGAAATGAAGAGCGGGCAAAATTTGGGTAACTCTCCCGATAAAATTTAAACATGGTCACGAAGGGACGTTTAGCCGAAGAAATCTTGCTGCTCCTAAGCGGAGGACGGATCGGCAATGCGACCAAGTACCATATCAATGAAATAAAGATCAGTTTGTGTCAGGTGTGCAATCAGCTGCTGAAGCTGGAGTACATGAACACGCTGCCGCTGGGTGATATGATCCCCAACGGCGCGGCGATCGCCACCTATGAAAATATCCTCGTGACGCAATGGAGCAACACGAGCAAGATTACGTTGCCGGCATTGCCGTTGCGGTTGCCCCGCAACATGGGCGTGTATCAGATATTCAGCCAGTCAGACTATTTCAGTGAATTCATACCCCTCCAGCTGGGAGAGGCGGGATTGATCCGCAGCCAGGGATTGGTAAGTGATCTATCAGGGAGCATCGGCTACGAAACGGCGGGTATGGATGTCGTCTTTACGCGTGACCTCACGATCCCTAACACCTCCGTTTACCTGACCGTGCGGCTGGTGATCCTGGACTTCAGCCAATACGGCGACTACGATCCGTTACCGATCCCGCCAGAAATGGAATGGACGATCAAGCAAGAGGTAGTGAAACTGTATACAATCGAGAAGGTACCGGATAAATTGGTTGAGCCACTGGTCAAAGAACCCGGACCACCGACAACGCAACAAATGCAAGCGTAATATGACTAAATATGTTGAAATAGCCATACGGAATGATGGCGTTGACCACCGCTTTAAGATCGAAGCCGGCGAGGTCGATGCGCAAGAGCTGACAAAAGAGGCGATGGAGGAGTGGACCAAAAATCGTTTTGACTATCGAAATAACGATAATCAGGTTGTTGTGTGGAAATGGTACCAGTATTCGGAGGCCGAGGCGAAAATTCTTTGGAGAAATGGGGTGTTGTTAAGTGCAAGCATTCCTAAAAACGAATCGTGGGAGACCTTTAATCTCAATCATGGTATACCAATCCCTTGATAACATCACGCGATCGGTGCTCTTGCAAAAGGGCCTGCCGTTGCATTGGTATGTACAGTTCCTGAAATACGCAGCAGACTGTTACCGGGAACTGTGCTACGATAGCATGCGTGCTATCAACACGGTGACGCTGACGATCGATCAACGCAACTTCGCGGCGAACCTGCCATGTGATTATGTGGATTGGATCAAGATAGGGGTGCCGCAAGGACAGTTTGTGCAGCCTCTAGTGCAGCGGCTGACGATCAACCGGCTCACACAATATACGCCCACGGGACAACCTACCAGCTACGGCGATCCCAACACGGTGAACATGGATTTTCCTTTCTGGCCAGGATACTGGATGTTTCAAAACATTGACGACCTGGGTGAGAATGTAGGGCGACTGTATGGATACAATACCGCGTTTACGAATAACACGTTCAAAGTAATTCCGGAGAGGGGGCAGATTCAGTTCTGCGAAAGCTTAGGGCAGAATGTGTGCGTGCTGGAATACATCTCCAGCGGACAGACCATGAGCAACGCAACGAAGATCGATCCGCTGGCGCAAGCTGCCATAGAGTCGTACATGGATTGGAAATATAAGTTACACTCTAAACGATTTTCTCCAGGAGAGGCAGAGCAGGCATTCGCACATTATAAGATCGAGCTGCGAAGATTTCGCGCCAGGAAGTCGGATATAACGCCCTGGGATATCAGACAAGCGATTTATAGGACATATATGGCCGCTCCAAAAACATGATGCAGCCACTACAAGCCATACAAGGGAAAGAGCAGGCCGAAGAGGATGCCAAGATTCCAAAGGCCGTTGCCCTCTACATCAACAAGGGCGGCAAGTACACGTGTGCGGAATGCGTATTCTACAAAGAGAAGAAATGTGCACTGTACGGCCCTACGGTTGCGATACAGCCCTACGGCGGCTGCAATCTCTGGGTAAAAGGCACAGCCGCTGTTCCATGGATCGGCGGCGTTACGAAGAGAGAGACGGGGTATATGGAAAACAAAGAAGGGTTCTCGTGCAAACGTTGCGAAGAGTTCATCCCGGAAAAAAGAGCTTGTGAAAAGATCAACAAGAATTCTCCCGGTGATGATCCGGGGCAAATAAGCCCGAACGGGTGTTGCAACCGATGGGAGAAAAAATAACCGCCATTGAAGAGTGGCGGTTGTAAACCCTTTGAAAAAAATCTGTAGATAATTTCCAGGACTAATTTAACTATTTCATTGCAAAAGGAAAAAAAATATTGGGAAGCGTACCTGAATGCTGATGACGCCGATGCATTTATTCAATTCACGGAGTACATCAACATGAAAGACATGCGTTTCGGCATAACGAGCGATAAGGGCTTTGCGAAGCAGCTGGAGCTCGTGGGCGGAACGGAGGTAATCAGCAATGCACAATTGCCGGTTGCCAATAACATTTGCATTGGGGTTGCGCATGATTATGCCAATCGCCGTATTATCTATTTTACCACATCGACGGAACACATTGACCGCATCTTTTGCTATGAATACATAGGGGATATTGTGTATGTCGTGCTCAAGGGGGAAGATGTAACCGGTGGCTTGAATTTCGATAAAGACCATCTCATCCACAGTGCACGGGTAGAAAATGGGTGTGTGTATTGGACCGACAACCTCAACGAACCCAGACGCATTAATATAAACGCCGGTATCCATACCTATCAAAGCGCCTACACCGATGTAGACCCCTATACCATTCCGATTGCACGATCCGTGGTGTCTTGGATTAGGCGGCAGCCGGGCCTGCCGCCCAATGAGCTGAAGGTGCAGCAGACGGTCCCTGTCGTCGCGGCCAATCAAATTGCCAATGAGGCCTTTACGTTCGCTTATCGGTATGTGTATCGGGATTTCGAATTGAGCACGCTTTCGGGGCAGTCGCTCCTGGCCAATTACAATGCAGAGGGGAGTCTGTACAACGCGATAGATATTACCATTCCGTTGGGCGAACATATAGAGCAGGATGTCATCCAGGTTGATTTAGTGGCCCGCTATATGGTGAGCGGAATATTCTTCGTCATCAATAGCTGGGACAAAAATATTCCAGCAGATGCGGCGGCGATCGCTGCGCACAATGCCGGAACGACCGCATTGACCTATCGGTTCTACAATGACCGGGCTGGCATTGCCTTGGATACAAGCTACAGCAACAAGATATTTGATTCGGTGCCGCTAGGTTGTGAGACACTGGAGATGGCGAAGAGTCGCGCGTTTTTGGGGAATTATTACATCGGTTATGATACACCCATTACAACGTCGCTGGCTTTTACCACCAGCTCCATTACGTTTACCGGCTCGGGCGCGAGCATTACCGGGGAATGGTTCCTATTGCATTATCAAACCATCGCGCCGAATTTCGCCGGGTCCGCTTATCTGCTGTATACGACACACAATTTCGGAGGCAATCCGCCCACGGGCACCTATTGGTATACCTGGAACGCTGGTACGGTCCCTCCCTTTCCGGCGAGTGTCAACTTTTCTGACCTGACGTATCGGGGTGCTACCTTCACGCAAATGGTGAATAGCTTTTTGGGCGGCGCCATTGCCATCGCTCCAACAGGTTACACCGATCAGTCGGCCTCCAGCATTATCGTGTCAGGTACGACGCCTCCGTCTCCCGTAGTGGGCAATACGTTTAAATCCAATGCTGCCTACCAATTGTCGATAAGCTTCAAGGACTTTGCGGGAAGGGAGTGCGGTATTTTATCCAACTCGACATTATTGCTCCAAACACCCGACACAGGGCTGTCCGCCAACACGTATATTAATGCGATCAACTGGACCTTAAGTAACAGCAATGCTTTGGCAGAAATACCGGATTGGGCGTATGCCTACTCCATCAACATCACCAAGTGTCTTCGCACCCGGTTCTTCCTGCAATCGCTGGGAGTGATCATATACGCAGGAAAGGATACGAATAACCTGTACACTTTTACGACGACTACCTATAGTAGCGACCTTGTTGGAGTGGCCATTGATCTTACGTTTCTGACAACGCACGCGCAAGGCTATGTGTTCGCCCAGGGAGATACGGTCGAGCTGTACGTCAATGGCGCGCTGTACAATCTCTCTATTATTGCACAATCTGCCCAGTGGATTATCTGTCAGCTCGTCGATGTTGGGAGCCTTAGTGCGACGACGGGACTTTTTGAAATCTATACTCCTTACCAACGGCAAGCCAATGAACCCTATTTCGAAGTGGCACAGATATATGCTGTGAACAATCCCGGAACGTCATCCCGCGCCTACAGCGCGTTGACAGGCGTGATAACGGGGGATGTATACATTTTCCAACGGATAAATTCGTCCATTACTTATTTCACGGAGGGAATGTCGGATAACGATAAATTCTACCTGAACTGGTTCACGAATAGCGGGCGGCCTGATTTTGTGGACCACATCGGGCAGGTGTCGAAACCTACCTCGATTGCCTACAGCAACACCTTTATTCCGGGCTCGCAAAATAATGGCCTGTCGACCTTCGACGCTTTGGATACCTCGGACCTGTCTCCGGACTTCGGTCCCATATCAAAATTACAGCTTAGTAGCAAGGTGTCGAAGATCGGAACGGTCATGTTGGCCATATGCAGCGGGCCGACGACGGCATCGATCTACCTGGGGGAAAATACGCTGATCAGTCAGACAGGTGATGCCGTCATCGCGCAGGCGAACACGGTGATAGGTTCTATCCATGAGCTGAAGGGAGATTATGGCACGTTGAACCCTGAAAGCGTGGTAGAATTGCGGGGTGATATCTATTGGTTTGATGCGCAAAACGAAAAGGTCATTCAATACGCGGACAATGGATTGTTTCCGATCAGCAAATACAAGCTAAGCCGTTTCTGGAAGCTTTTCTCGGATCAATACAAATCGCTGACAGCTGCACAGATTGAAGCGCTGGGGAGTCGCCCTTTTGTTTTTGGTTCAGCCGATCCGCATCACAACGAAATACTGTTTACCGTTCCCCGCACGCTGGCTGATCCGCCGCTGGGATATCTCCCCGACGATCCTAGTACGCCCTATCCTTTCGATATATGGGATGGGCAGGGGAAGACGCTGGTCTATAAGCTCGACCCACAGCCCAATAGGTGGCAAGGCTCGTATAGTTTCCAAGCGGAATACATGTTTTACCTGGAGAACAATCTTTTTTCCTTTAAGGAGGGACAGCTGTATCGGCATAATAGCTCGGTAATCTATTGTAATTATTATGGTGTCCAATATACACCCGCTGTCATGGACCTATCCAACCAGCAACTTAACAAGCCAAAAGTATACAACAACTTCAGCGTGGAAGGGAATACGCCTCCATCCAGGGTCTATTTCATGACGCGGTATCCCTTCATTCAGGCCAGTGATTTGGTGACAAGTGATTTCGCGGAGAAGGAGGGAGTTTGGTATGCAACCATCTACAGGAACAAGCTGGACCCAGCCTTTACATCACCTGAACAGGCGTTGATCGCAGGCGAGAAGATGCGGACGACGGCTTTGTATATCATGACGCAGTGGGACGCCACGCAAGGGCTGGTACAAGCGAAATTTCTTAACATAGGCTATACCGTGAGCCTGGGGCAACCGGTATAAAAATGGCCCGCATAGACATGCAGGCCGAATAAAAAAATTTACAATCAATGAATGAACAAATATACAAACAATTCTAAAATAAACCACAGTGGACCCCTTCAGTTTAATATCGGCAGGTGTCGGAGGCCTGGGTGCCATCGGCGGGATCGTCAACATGTTCACCAGTGGAAGCCGCTTGAAAAACCTGATGTCGCAGGACCCGACCTATACCGCCAACCCCGTAGCCGCGCAACGGCTGGGACTGGCCAATACCTTATTGAATGCCCGGATGCCGGGCGCGACGGCCATGGAACGAAACATCTATGGGAATCAGGCCAATCAGCTGGCGAACGTGAACCGCAATGCCACGGACTCCTCGCAGGCGCTGGCGATGGGAGCCGCAGCACAAGGACAAACAAATCAAGCCTTTCAAAATCTGTCGACCCAGGAGCAGCAAGACTATTACAATCGTCTCCAAAACCTGACGGGAGCCCAGCAAGGCATGATTGCGGAAGGCGATAAGGTGTACCAGGATAAGGTACGTCGCTTCCAGGATATGGCAGGGCTTACTGGAGCCGGGATGCAGAACACCCAGCAAGGCTGGAACAGCATTGCTAATCTAGGATTTGGAGGCGCCTCGCTGGCCTCGCAGTTTGCCATGATGCGGCAACCGCAGGCATCGAGTGCCATGCCGTATAGCAATAGCTATATGGGCATGCAGCCGGTAAGTCAGGGAGGCGGAGTTGGGCAGGGTTACATGCCGGGCGGCGGCATGGGCTATATCAATCCGTATCAGAACCAAGGAATATTTGGACAATAATATCTATGCCACTCAACGCACAAGAATTTGTTTTACCGGGTTTTGGGGGCGGTGATCCGTCAGCTGGGCTCACGGCGCTCTCCAATAAGCTTTGGATGCGGGGCATGCAAAGCGAGCGGCTGGCGCTTGCCAAAGAAGCGAAGCGAGAGCAGGCTGGTAGTTTCTTAAGGCAATACCTGGAGCCAAAGGACTATCTGTCCGGTAGCGCCTATGATCCTGTCATCAACAGCAAGCTACAAAATGCGATGCGGCAAGGCGCCTCCCTCGCGGCGCAAGGAGCCGACATACCACAATTGCTGATGGCGCTGGGACCGCAGATGCAGGAGATAACAGATTATTCGACGAAGGCGAAGGCGGTTAACAAACAGGCGGATGACGCCATCAAGACGATGAAAGAAAGCGGCCTCGTAGGCTATGACTACGGGCGGCTGAAAGAAGAGGCGCTGAAGATGGCCTTTCATAAGAAAGACCCGAAGACGGGGCAGGATATTGGGTTGGCAGATATTAAAGATGTCGATCCATCGCAAAATTACCTATTCAAGGTATTGCAAGAGCGACCCGATTTGGTGACGACAGAGGAGGGATTGGATGCGTTCGTTAAAAATTTTCCGCAGGTAAAAAATTCTACCGACGCGACTACATATACCCCCACCGGCACAAAGACCCGCAACAAGGTCCGCATGGTGGGCCAGGGTTACTTGGTTCCCGAAACAGATGATAAGGGGGTATTGACGGGCATGGTACCAGCTTACGAGCATGCAACCGAAGGGGGCGCACCGTTGATTCATAAATTCACCAACGACGAAGGGCAGACCGTAGAGGCACCTGTACGTCTTTTGGAGCAGGGGTTGTTCGATCAGGCTGTATCTCATAAAGGAGTAGGTGATTGGTTGCGGGGCCAAGTAATGCGACACATGCAGGAGTACCAGGATCGAACCGGCAAACCCGTAGACATGAACAGCGTACAGGCGCACCAAGTTGCAAGGGCTATCATGTATGACGAACTGAAACGCCGCTCGCCCGGCAGCATAGAATACCAGGAAGAGCTAAATAAACCATCCGCAGCGGCCGTAAACCTGCATTTGTATGGCGACAAATACCAACAAGCGTACGATACGCGGTCCGGCACCATCGATGCCAATATTGCCAATGGATTGCCCGCTTCGGGTAAGGCACCGGACCCAAACAAGCCGCTCAACGCCGTAGATACGATACACCAATTTTTTTTAAACAACCCCCATTATTTGACAGGAGAGGTCACCAACATCAAAGGACATGATGTGATAGACGTGTCGGGTAATTTTAAAGGAGGACTGTTGCGTTACGCCAAAGGACAAGCTGGAGCATTTCAACACATTTACTTTGATCCCCAGCGGAGAGTGCTCATGACGCAAGAGACGTCTGGCGATACGAAGGAGTACAAAGAAAATGAATTACAACCCTTCTTGGAGCGCATTGCACAAGCCAATGGCGTAAATGCCGATGCCGTTGAGGGTACCTTCAAGCGAGCTGGCTACGACTTCAAGAAGGGTACGTACAAAAATGCTGGTTTGCCAGACGATATTAATCAGCGAATGTCTGATTTCCGGACGCAACGTACGGGCGCTATCAAGAAGGGGATCGATGATCTCGCCACTAATGGAAAGACAACTACGCTGAAAGGAGTGCGTACCGCCGATGGAGAGGTCTCCCATGCAGGCGAGATGCCCTGGTATAAATCAGGTAAATACTACCTGGACATTAAAGGGGATGATGGAGCCGTCCATAAGAAGATATTTGGTTCCAAGAAGGAACTAGAGGACTATTTGCACCCAAGCGCCACGCCCGCCGGTTCGTCGTCTGCTTCAAGCAAACCCGCATCTCCAGCAGCTACGCCTGCGAAAGATGAAAAGAAAAAAGAGGAATCCGACGAGGACCTGCTTAACAAATACAAGCCAAAATAAATGGCAGAAGAACAAGACATAGCACCCCCATTAGAGGAGGAGGCGCCCCCGCAGGAACAAGAGGGCGAAGGAGCTGGGCCAGGGCCGGAACCTGTATTGTCCGACGAAAAGAAGAAAGAGCTGGCGGGCTTGATCCGGAACATGCAGGCAGATAAAGTACCAGAGGAAAGGATTCGATCGGTGGTCGGATTGTACTATAAGAAGTACGCCGTCACCATGCCAACGCAGCCTAATTACCGAACGCCAGCGTCCGCGCAACCCGTGAGCGATAAGCCCTCCACTCAACAGCAAACTGCTGATAAATATGATATCAGCCAAGACCCCAATAGTGTTGCGCGGAGGCAGCACTACGCGACCTTTCGCGATCAAGCTATTAAAGACGTGGAGAGTGATGCGTGGCGTGATAAGGTTTTTAAAGGCAAAATCCCGGCGTTAACAGAGGCACCCAATATGCCGATTGAAGCCTTCCAGGATGTAGATCGCGAACAGCTAGAGAATTACTTGAGTAGTAAGAACCTGGACAACGGTGAACGCTATTGGCTACGGAATCAGCTGCTGAACTACGGAAAGGCTCGGCAAATGCGCTATTACGTACAGCAGCGGGCACAAAAGAAAATCGATGCGCTGCCAGAAGACGAGAAGAATAATGAGTTAAGTATTCAGAAAGCATATCAAGCGGCGGATGTTGAATACCAAAAGCACCGGGAGCAGGCCATTGCCAATCGCCTTAACAACATAGGCCTTGACAATAAGCCACTACGGGGGAACATACCTTTCCATGACCAGATTACGGGAGCTAATAAGACGTTGATGGGGGCCATCAATTTTGCAGGCGATCTCGGATCACAAGTTAGCTCTATTCTGGAATTGGGGAATGTCCCTGGTTTAAGCACGCTGGGCTACCATATGAAGACAACGGCGGATAATCTGAAAGCTAGGAATGAAATTCCGCAGACGGGGGAACTGGGGAATAAGCTGGCGGGTGAAATCGTGCCCTTGGCGCTGGATATGGTTGCCCTGCGCAATCTTTCCGGTGGGGGTACAGGCCTGTATCAGGGACTGCGTGGTGCGCAAGCGACCTCAGCCCTGGGACAATTTGGAGAAGGCGTTGTCGGGGGATTGGTGGTGAGTCCCGCCAATAGCTACATCATGGGTCACCAGTATTATAATCAACTGGTGCAGCAGGGGGTTCTTCCCGGCGATGCCGCGCACAAGGCCGACCAACTGATCACAAAGAATCTTCTTACTGATATGGTCATGACGCCGTTGCAGATGGGGCTATTGAAAATGCCAATGGGGAACGCAGCAGCAAAAATCCTTGGATATGGCGCGGAGGGGTTGACATCCGGCGTGCATTTCACCATTCAAGATTTCAACCAAAAGAACACCGATAATCCCGCGATGCACATCATTGATTATTTGCAAAGCGGCGATTGGAAGGAACCGATGTTAACGGGGGCTGTGCTTGGCACTATGCAAAAGGCGGCGGTCGATGGGCTACACAATTGGTCCGTGAATTCCGAGACAAAAAACATGTTCAGCTATGGGCGAAAATACGGCACGGATGTGCGGAATAGTTTGCCCAGCAATGAGACGATTGCCAACAATGTATTGTCGGCCATTGAAATGAGAGATACCCCTGGAAGGCCACAGGAGCTAAAGGACTTAGTCGATGCCATGCAAGAAACCGGCGTATACCGGGAGCATGAGGCAAAGCGCGTCAAAGACATTATTGATGATGTCGTAGCGGCAAAAGCAATGACGCCGAAGTTCGGGAACCCACTCCAGCGAATGGCAGTTTTCAATGAATTGTTGAACATTCGAAGTGCCAATGAATTCAAAGAAAATGCAGGCGGAGAAGCGGGCGAAAAATATATCAATCAGCTGAATAAAGTTAGTGAAGCCAGGATACAGCGGATCATGGCAGATGAAGAACCGTTGTATTTTATCAACGGCAACGAAACGAATAAGATACAACTTATGCGCGCGCTGGAGGAGAATCCTGAGTTGCTTTCCAGTAAAGCGGTGCGGATCGATGTTCGCAATGATCCTACTACGCAAAAACAAATAGCCGATTTAAAAACAAAGCAAGATGCCATTCAAAAGCAAAGCACAGCAAAGGCTGATGTTCGCCCTGCATCCAGCGATAGCGAAGCGGTGGGCGGACGAAATGAAGGCCAAAGGGCAATCGATAAAAAAGCTTCCGGAGAAGAAGCCAACGCCGACCAGAGGGTAGAAGAAAGTCGACACAGCCTCACCCCACATGATGAGCAGGGGATTGTTTCCGGACAAAACCAGCTCGGTCTATCAGATGAGGGCGTAGTAAAAGCCCATGAACTAAAAGATGAAGTGCGAGCTAATAAAAACGTTACGAAGGTCATCTCCAGCGATTTAGCCAGGGCGAAAGAAACGGCGGACATTGTTGGCGGAGACGACATCCCCGTCGAAACACGACCCGAATTGCGCTCATGGGACCTCAAAGATTTCAGCGGGATGAAAGACAAAGATTTCAAGGAAGTCTTAAAATGGTTCGGCGATCACCCAAATGAAGTAAAATACCAGGGGGATATCGAAAGCGCGAAAGGGAAAGAGCTGGGGGAAAGCTTGAATGATTATGCCAACAGAGCCATTAAAGCCCGTCAGGATGTGGAAGATAATGATCCCGGTTCATTCCTTATCAGCCACTCCAACAACATGAATGTATGGGAAGCGTATAAGGCTAATGGGCGGGTATGGGATGAGCATGCTATTAAAGATTATATCTCTCGACCCTCTCCGGAGCCAGCAACGATTCAACCAACGGAAGCAGAAAATGCCACGGGTCACCAAGTTGTAAATGATATCGAGAGCGGCAAGATATCGGATGAACAATTAAAGGACACCGCTCGTCTATTCATAGAAGATGAAGCATACCAACCAGAGCCCGCTGATGCGATTTATGCACCTGATGCAGCAAAAGCCGGAAATAATGAACCTGATGAAGCATCTCGACAGTACTCAAAAAGAAAAGGTCCTGAAAAATATGTTCCGCCATCTGGCGAAGGGGGCGAGCCTCCAAACCAAGATTCAGGCGCCGAACCCCTTCCCGAAAGTGGAGGCACCCCCGACGCGTCTAGGTTGACACGTAACGCTAAGCAGCTTCTAATAGCCGGTCGTACAGACGATCAGATTGTTACCTATCTCAAACGCAAAGGGCTGGGCGAAGAGGAGGCATTGGCAGCATTAGGTGCGGCAAAGGCAAATCCAATTGATGAGCAACAAAAAGCAAAGTCGATCCAGGAAGTAATGGATAAATACTTCGGCAAAGAGGATGACTGGCTAGGTAATAAAGAGCTGGCGAAGGTTAATTCGCAACAAACCACCAGAGAATACCATGAGGCTTTAAAAGAGTCCGTTAAGCAGGACAATACGCAGAAAGGTACATCCTGGAAGGATGTAGACAAGGCCATACAGATTTATCTGGATAGTAAGCGAAATCCGGAACATATCAAGATGTACTATGATAAGCTCACACCTGATCAAAAAAAGATTGTTGATCTATCACAGCATTTAAATGAACGTCAAAAAGAAATTGCGGATGCCATTCGGGAGGAGTATGATGCGATTGGGCAACAGGCAAAAGACGCGTCTTTAATTAAAGACGTTATCGATAACTATGTAGCCAGGGCCTGGGAGCTTAGGAATGGTAAACCAGCCACACAAGAGAACTTCAAATTCAATACGTCTAGTAAGCACCAATTACAAAGAACACTAGAAACCATTTTGCAGGGTTACGCGGAAGGGATGAAGTTGAAAATTGAGGGGGCCACCAATAACCTTCACGTCTTAAAACAAGAAATCAACAACGTCATAGAGAATCGTAGGTTGTTGGAGCAGGGACTTTCGCTGAAATACGCCTCTGGAGAAAAATATCCCAGCGGTGGCCGCATAAAGAAAACATTGTTTTCTACAACGGCAGAACCAGGATATAAAAAAATAGAATCCGGCGCTTTTAAAAAGTGGGAATATGCTGGCAAATTAAAAGATTACCCTGAACAGGAAGCGGTCGCGCTAGGTCGGCGAAAGGATATTCTCGTTACAGAGGATGGAGTTGTAATGAAGAAAGCAGATGTTTATGCGCCCGAAGAGGTTGCAAAGTCGTTGAACAATATCCTCGCTAGTCGCAGGTCATCCAGCGGGTTCGTGAATGGGATTGCGGCTTTTAACAGCGCAGTGAAACAATCCATCTTATCGTATTCTGGATTTCACTTTATTGCCTTTACGCGGGCGCATGTCCTTAGTACCAAATTCAGCAAGCCTGCCGACGTCTCGCCGATCACGGCATATAAGGCGGGGCTGCAAATGTTGGCAGAACAGCATCCCATTGGTCAGAAGCTGATCCAGAAGGGGATGACACTTAACCGTCAACCGGATTGGGTTGAAGGAGTTGAGGCGCACAATACATGGCTAGGAAAGCAAATGGATAGGCTCTCCTTTACGAAGGCAGCGAAAGATAAGTTAATTGATCTCAATACGCAGTTTCATCACTATCTGTTTAATACCTACGGAGCCGGTCTGAAAATGTTTGACGGCGTAAACATGGTAAAGCAGGAGCTGGCAAAGAATCCAAATGCCAATCCGGATGAAGTATATGCCCGCGTGGCAAAACTAATGAATGATACGTACGGCGGTATCAACTGGGATCGGATGAGAGGGACCCACATGCAAAACCCGACCAACCGCCGAGTGGCCAGTATGTTGCTCCTGGCCCCCGATTGGACCGCGAGCAATTTACGAATGGCGCGAAAATTTTTTGCGCGGGGGGATGAAGGGGGATTGTACCGCAGAGCATGGGGGCGAGTCCTGCTACGGGGGGCTATGCTGACGACAGCAGCCAATGCAATTATGGCAGTTTGGGATGACAAAGATGATAACGGAAACGACCTCACCTGGACAGAAGCCATGCAGCGAAGGTATTCCAAATCGTGGGAGTTGGGTAAGCTGCGCTCTACTATGATTGATATTACCCCTCTCTACCGTGCCATCGGTGGCGACTCACAGAAACGTGCATACTTCAGCATTTTCGGAGCATACACCGATCCCATTAAGATGCTGACAAATCCAACTGATTTTTTGGAAAGCAAGGGATCATTTGTATCAAAGGTCGGCCTAGAAGCGCTCACTGGTCAGAATTGGCAACATCGAGAGTTTACTACACTCGATGAACTATTAGGCATGGATGATAAGGGAACTTTTACCAAAGCCATGCGAGAGCACAAGAAAGGAGAAATTAGCCCTACGACGGGAAAGCCCTATGTAAAGGATCAAGCAGGGCACGCAGCTGGCGAGGAAAAAGGCGGCAAATTAACTGGGGAATTAACAAAGTGGCCGCAAGGCGGCGCCCATCCAGTCACCTGGATGCAGGCGCCCGCATTCATCCTGAATGAAGTCCGAGGGATGATGCCTACGGCTGTTCAAAGCATGTGGCAAATCGCAGACGGGGAGAATGATATGGCCACGGGAATTTTGAATGCAGCCGGTTCAGGTGTGCTAACCAATAAAGAAAAGAAATGACCTATACCAAAAAAGCATTTGAACAATGCCAATTCAATCCGTTCCAAGGGGGCAAGCTTATATCGGCGTATCCGGTTTTGGCAGAAATCGTTGCGCCGGAATGGGCGAATGATGCGCACATCGATCTGCTGTTGCGCTATACCATTATGGTGTATGATCCGAAGAGCCCGATAGCCATTGCGGAACGGGACCTCAACTACCGCAAAGGCATCGCCATGGAACTGCTGGTAGTCGAAGATGAGGGGCTGAAAGACGCGCTCTTCACCTGTACGTATCCCATCCTGGTAGACCTGACCGTGAAGTATTTAGTCCGGTTCGTTCGAAGTAAAGAGTGGGCAGCGATCTGTGCCATCGAATTCAAGTTTTGGGAAGCCATCCGTCTGATCATGCAGCCCATCAGTAACGAGAAAGAGGATAAGGCGCAGCTCGATGCGGCGAATAAAAAGGAGGTCCTATCTGCCTCCATTGACGAAGGGCTCAACAAGATCGACCAGTATTATCGTCGATTCTTTGGCGAAGATGAAGAATTGTTGAACAAGGCTAAGAAGCGGTTGACGCCCGAGTTGATGGCCGGTAAAATTACGTAGGATGTATTATCCCATAGAAGGGGGCAGCGTCGAATTGATCCAGGACTACCCTTGTCAGCTACCGCCTGTAGGCTATGGTAAGAACCGGCTAACGGGAGAGCTGGAATACATTGGGGTCATTAAGACCGATCCGAAGAAGGAAAAGCAGAAATGGCGCCGCTTCGAACTGCCGAAAGACTATGCGAAAAAAAAGAAAGTAGAGGAAGCTCGACAAAAGGAGGACCCGGATCATTTTAACCCGGACCTGGAGAAGCTGCGGTCGCAACATTGGAAGTATCGCCTATGCGGCTTGTGGATATATATTAACGGCACTCCGACTTATATCCCATGGTCCTACTACATGTACCTCCAATGGTGTCCGTTGGATGTGGGTTATCCAGCGTACCGGGATACAGATCGACGATTCTATTACGTGTGGGAATATTGTGTAGAGGACCCGCGTTGTGCTGGGCTGGTAGACATCGAGCGGCGGCGCATGGGAAAAACCTATAAGAGTGGTTCCATCTTGTTAGATCGGACTTCTATTGCTGCTCACCATCATGGTGGCATACAAAGCAAAACAGGTATGGATGCCAAGGCGGTGTTTTTAAAGACGGTCGTGCCCTTCTTTAAAAAGTATCCGGATTTCTTTCGTCCGATTTACGATCAATCGAAAGGGCTGTCTCCGTCTACGGAATTGCGCTTCTTTCAGACCACTATTCGCGGAAAGCGGTCCGATATGTTGATTGATCAGCCCGAACTGGAAAGCTGGATTGATTGGGGCAGTGCGGAGCCGTTCCATTATGATGGCTCCAAGCTGAACACCTATATCATGGATGAGTACGGTAAGACGCAGGAGGTATCCGTATGTGACCGATGGGACGTGGTGCGCTTCTGTTTGGATCAGGATGGTGAATGGTGTGGCAAGGCGCTACTGACGTCGACGATCGAGGAAATGGAGAACGGGGGTACGGAAGCCAAGCAGATTTGGGAGCAAAGCGATCCAAAACAGCGCGATGCGAACGGGAGAACGAAGACAGGATTGTACCGCTTCTTTTTACCGGCCTTTGAAACCACCTATTTTGATGAATTTGGCATGCCCGAAACGGAACGCGCCAAGACCTATTATCTGAATCAACGCGCCGGATTAGCGAACGAACCCCGGCAGCTGTCGTCCATGATCCGAAAGAACCCTTTTACCATTGAGGAGGCCTTTCGGATAGACGGCGACCGGTGTTTGTACGATTCCCAGAAGCTCAATGAACAACTCGATTGGCTGTCCTGGAGAGAGAACTTAGTGGAACGGGGGAATTTCGAATGGGAGAACGGCGCGCGGTTTACGAAAGTGATCTGGAAGAAAATGGTGAACGGGCGCTTTCAAATGCCGACGTCCTTCCAGTTTGAAAATCCCAACGCTGTCATTCAGACAGCCGCCGGATACGCGCCGAACAATACCGTACGGTTTGCTATGGGATGTGACCCGTTTAAGTACGATAAAGTGAAGGATCAGCGCAGATCGAAATGCGCCGCCTATGCCTTTCAAAAGTTCAACCCGAATGATGAATTTTTCTCAGATGCTTTTGTCTGCCGATATACCTACCGCGCATCGACGACCGGGATGCAATACGAGGATGTGCTAAAAATGGCGTGGTATTTCGGCTGTCAAATCCTTTTTGAAAGCAACGTGGATAATTGGAAAGAATATTTCCGTAATCCAGCATTCAGCAAAGTGAATTGCTCCGCCTTCTTAATGACGTTGCCGGGAGAGACAGAACCAGGCCTATACAGTGATGGCGGTGGGCGCACCCATCAGCTGATCTGCGATCTCACCGAAGACTACATTGAAAAATATATCAAAAAGGTATTTTTCAAAGAGCTCATCAGCGATTGGCTGATTTTTAACCTGGACCGAACAACCGAATTCGATGACTCCATGGGCAGCGGCCTTGCTCTTATTGGGGCACGGAAGAAGCTATACCGCACCAACAATGAACTTCATCGGGAAGTAACCGACTTTATTAAAATTTATACCGCACTCTAATGGCAGAAGAACAAGCAATGCAATCATACCCTCCTCACGACATTGATCCGAAGAAGAAAGACAAAGCCTGGGGGCTTCAATACGCGAAGGCTTGTTGGTATGACTGGAATTATACGATACCACGTACCGTATTCTACAACGCCGCCGATAAGTACGAGGAGCTTAGGTTGTACGCGATCGGAAAGCAGCCTATCAATAAGTACAAAAAGTTGATGGGGGTAGATGAACAGACAAACCAAACTTATCTCAATCTGGATTGGACCGTGCGTCCCTTCATTGCACAGAAGCGCGATGTGGCCATTAGCAAGATGCTGCTGCAAGGGCATTCGGTCATAGCGACGCCTATTGATCCGACCGCTAAGGCGGAGTTAGATCAGTTTTTCGCGGAAGCAAAGGCAAAGATCGCCATGCGGCAAGTGGCGCAGCAGACAAATCCGGAACTAGCACAGCATCCCCTGCTACAGCCCAATGCCGGGGAGCCCATGGATTGGGAAGAGATGCAAATGCGCGTCGATTTTGGGGAGCAATTCAACCGGGCGAAAGATGCAGAAGAGGCGATCCAATTGGGGTTCTACGAGAATGACCTGGAGCTGTTCGAACAAAAGATATACGAAGATTTGTTTGATCTTGGTGTGGCCGGATATAAGGAATGGCTTGGAGACGACAACAAACCCAAATTCAGAAACGTCAATCCGGAAGCCGTCGTCACCAATTACTGCAAATGGAAGAACTTTAAGGACCTTATCCATGCAGGTGAAGTGATCGATGTTTCGCTCATCGATTTGGCGACCATGGAAAACGAGGACGGCACGACGACTTTTACGCAGGAAGAAATTGAAAGTATGAAAAACGCCGTGGCGGGGAAATGGAGCAATCCTTCCATGGTAGGGCGGAGCACCAACTATTTCAAAGGCTATGATAAGTTCAAAGTAAAAGTGCTTGATCTCGAATTCTTTTCGTATAACATTCTCAACTTCAAGGAATGGAAAGACAAACGTGGAAACACCCGATTCAAATTCAATGATGCGCTTCCCGACAAGCGGGATAACGATAAAACTAAGTACGACCAGCGACGCGTGAAGGTGGTTTATTGTATCAAATGGGTTGTAGGGACCGACTACGCGTATGATTTTCACCTCAAGCAAGATATGAAGCGCAGTGTGGACCCCAAGAAAAAAGCGGAGACCTCGCTAAGCTATCGTTTTATCGCTCCCAATTTCTATGAAATGCGCGCCTTGGGCATGATGGAACGCCTTATGCCACTAATTGATGAATATCAAATCGATATTTATAAGATACAGAACATTTCTAACCGCATTGTGCCGAATGGCTGGTGGATTGATTTAGATGCACTCGAAAACGTAGCATTGAACAAGGGTGGGGAAAATATGAAACCGTTGGACCTGATTCAAATGTTCATGGAGACGGGGGTTTTGGTCGGGCGGTCGCAAGGGGTAATGGGTGACAACGTCAACTACAAACCCATTATTCCCATACAAAACAGCATTGCATCCGAGATCGTGGCACTCTTTCAAAAGATGCAGATCACGATGAATCAAATACAGGCGATGATCGGCCTCAATGACATTACGGATGCCAGCACACCCAGTCCCAAGCTGTTGAATGGCGTGGCGACGATGATGGATCAGGGGACGAATAATTCGCTTTATCCCATGATCCTGGCTAAGAAATACCTCATGACCCAGCTGGCCAATGATGTCCTGATTCGTATTCAACAGGGGCTACGGAAGGGAGGCGTAAGCGGATATGCACCGGCGCTGAATTCGAATACCCTTAAGTTCATGGAGATATCCAGCGCCCTCAGCCTGCGGGACTACGGGATCATGCTGGATGAGAAGCCTACCGATGAGCAAAAGCAAATGCTCATGCAGCAGTTGCAATTCGATATACAAAACGGATTTCTGGATACGTCCGATGCGTTTTACATTATCAACGTATATAATGTTAAGCAGGCACAACAGATACTTTCGTATAGGGCAAAACGCAATAAACAGGAGATGGAACAGGCCAAGCAGGCAGCAGCTATGCAGCAGCAGCAGGCGCAAGCGCAGCAAACAATGATGGCCGGGCAGGCACAGCAACAGCTCGAAGCACTGAAACACCACAATGCGATGGAATTGCAGATGCTAAAGGGTCAGCAAGCCATGGAAGAACTGAAGCTGAAAATGGGTGTCCAGGCGCAAGCGGCGCAGCAAGCCAATCAGGTTAAACTGGCGGGCCATGTTATCCAGGCCAATACCCAGGAGAATATGCAGAAGCGAGAAATGGGGATGCCGGAGGAACAATTGCAGGGAGGACCGCCTGCACCGGATATAGAACGCAACATTCCGGAGGAGGCCATGACCTGATGTACGGTTCCTTGTAGACTTCTGGGGTGAAAGGCGCATTTTCGTCGCGGGTAACACCTCATCTTACTGCTACATTTGAGGATGCCTGAATATTACAAGAAGGTAGTATGCCGGCAGTTCACGCTCTCGCCGGAAGAAAAGGAGGCCATTGCCAAGAAGCAAACGGTCACTTTCGAGGGACAGCCTGTCCGGGAGTCTGCGGGAGGGAGGTACCATATCTTGCTCCCGATCGGCGATCGATTAATCCCCGTACACGAGTCGGATTGGATTATTCGAAATCCTGAGATAGAGATCAAGCGCGACCACGAATTCAAAAATCAGTACGTCTCTTTTGATAACATCGATACGGTAGCGTTAGAAACTCGACTGAGCGATATCCGGGCACAGAAAGCCAAAAATTCAATATGAAGGTATTTTACGCAGATGACGCTACGCCGGGCTATGGCGGTATCCCTACGGATGTGATTGCCGCGCTGGCAAAGAACGGCGTGCAGACCAAAGAAGAAGGCGGTGAAGAAATTCCCAACATTGTAACCAAAGCAGAGGAACCCGCCGCTCCTGAGCCGGCTGCTACGCCCGAGGAGGTTAAGCCACCGGCTCCCGTTGTCACTACCACCACGACGAGCGCTGCTGAACTTACGAAAGTAGAAGTAAAGGAGCCGCCCGTCACGGTCAATTGGCGGGATGAATTGAAGAAAGCGCAGCTGGCGGAAGTATTGAAAGAGTTAGGCTTTGATGATAAAATGGTAGGTTTTGCCAACACCTGGAAGGCAGGTGGTGACCTTACCAGTTATCTTAAGGCTGCACTCATTGATTACAACAAGATGTCGCCAGAGGATTTGATGCGCCAGCAGCTGGCGGAGGAATATCCGGAATTCAGCCCCGAGGATTTAGCCGAATTGTATAGGGCAAAAATTATAGATCAATACAAGCTAGACCCAGATGTCTACAGCGAGCAGGAAGTGAAACGCGGAAAGCTGCTGTTAACAGCAGATGCCAAGAAGATAAGGCAAGAGTTAACGAACCGGCAGCAAGAGTACATCCTGAATGCAAAACCTCCCGAGCTTCCTGATCCAACCAAAGAGTTGGAGGCGCAGGCTCGGCAACAAGATGAAGATCGCCAAAAGGCGTTGGATATATATAAGGCCGCATTCGATAGCCATCAAGCTACCAAAGACCTGTTGTCAAACAAGGTGTTGACCATAGGAGAAGGTGAAGATCGGTTTAATTATGAAGTGGCGGACCCGAATAAGGTGCTGAGTATTTTGCAGGACCCCGTTCTCTGGGCGCAAACCGTTTTCAATCCGGACGGCACACCGCAAATAGAAAAGCAACTGGCCATGTCGGCCGTAGCGATCGACCACAAGGGCGTGTTTCGTGAAATCTTCAAAGCAGGCAAAGCGCAAGGCGCGAAGCAAGCTCTGGAGCAATTAGAAAATGCTAAGAAACCAGATGCCCCAGCAGCGGCATCGGAAAAACCACTCACACCCGCCCAGGCATTAGCTAAGAGCGGCATCCTGACGTTTGATAACTTTTAGGAAGCCTGCTACACAACTTTTATTCACTACTAATTTATTTTGCCATGGCAGCAGGTGCACAGGGCACGATGAACAAAGCGTTCGTCAGCGCTATATCATTCCTTGATCAGAGGGACATCAATCCAAATTTGCTCGACCAAAGCCGTGATGCGGAATTTACCGATATCATGAAGCTGGTGGGGCGCTACAAAGAAGCAAAGGTCCCCATCTATAACTATTTTGTCAACAACGATGTATTCGCCGATGGGGTAGTCTCCTCGGTGTCCAGCGGATACGGCACGGCCATCATGACGGTGGTCCTAACGTCTGCCAGCTCTGGATATGTACGCGTGGGAGACCTAGTCCGAAGCTCGAATACTAACATGATAGGGCAGCAGGCCTGGGTGAAGACTGTAACGAGTGTATCTGGCGTGGATACAATTGTCTTGCAGTCTGTCAACAACAACCCATTGTACGCCGTTGCTACTGATATCCTGGCCTTTTCTTCTAATGCATTTGGTGAAAAGTCGGATGCGCCGGTAAACCGTAAGTACGGCGTTACGCGGTACATCAACCAAGTGCAGATTTTCCGGGAAGTGGATGAGATCACGGATATCCAAAAGGTTTCCAAGATCGAAGTCTCCATCAATGGGCAACCGTATTACACACCGTTGAACCACATTTACAAGCTGAAATCCCTGAATGGGTTTATTTCAGCGCAGATGATCGCGGGCGTACAGTCAACCACTTTGTATGCTGATAGCAACCCTTATCTCGCGGATGCCAATGGTAACCCCATTCAGACAACCATGGGGCTGGATCAATACGTCACCACCTATGGGATTTCTGGGCAGGTAGCTACGCTTGGCACCGTCGGATTCACCGATGTTAACACGATGATCGATAACTTCATCGCCAACAAAGCGCCTCATCAACAGATGGGCTTCTGCGGTAGCCGCGCGAAACGACCCTGGGATGTCTGGTTGAAGAACCTTGGCTCTTCCGGCGTTACTTCAGTACGTCTGATCATCGATGGCCGTTCGGTTGATATGGAAGTAGATCACTTCCGGTACGGCAATTTTGAATTCGACTTCATTTACTTGCCGATCATTGACCATCCCCAGCTTTTTGGGCCTACGGTTGTACCGGATATCAACGGTTCAATCTACTGGGTCCCTAAGGATAAAATACGGGTAGAAGGCGGAGGTATGGAAGCCCGCTTGCAAATTCGTTATCTGCCCAAGCCAATGGCGGGCGGAAACAGCATGAGCAACGGGATCATTACCGAATGGCATACCGGCGCCTTGGCTCCCATCCCCACGAACAGTGTCATGGTATGGCATACCGATTGGTATACCAACCAAGGCCTGGAAGCGCTTGGGCTCAAGCATTTTCAAAAATTCCGTGTTGTATAAGCATATATCAGCAGCCCCGTAAGGCTGCTATTTTTCTCACTTTAACCAAAATTCAATGTTACGCGCTGTCAAAGGCTACAACGATCTATCCGAAGGGCTCCGCAAAAAGCTCAATGAGGAGCGGACGCTTGTCGGCAAATATGCTCGGTACAAATTTTACATCGCCCGCAAAAATCCCGATGGGCAACACAAGCCTGGCGAGGAGTACATCTATCCGGCCTTGTATACACTCACGCCTGTCACCTTTTCTATCGTGGAAGATAGGGTACCCAAACAGATTGGGCTCTATGATGGGTATGAGGTACATAATGACGAACAGGAAGTACGTTTCCGGCGTGTCAATTTGCGGGACCGGGACGAAGGTATATTAACCCTTGACATGAGTGTGCCGGAACACGTGGAGGTGTTCGAATACCTGGAGCTACACCCAAAGAACGAAAATGGATTTTTCCGGGATAAGAACATCCCGGCCATGTTCTGTCGGACCGATGAGTTGAAGGAAGCCAAGCAACGCCTTCGCACCAAAGAATTGCGGGGACAGGCTATGGTAGTGGCAACGCGTATGAACGAACAGGAGGTGAGAAATTTCGCTGCTGCCATGAACTGGAATGAGCTGGAGGATCACGAAATCCTGAAAGATAGGATGATCGAGATTGCGGACAAGGACCCTGAGTTCTTTCGCAAGTTCGTTGATGATCCCGCTAATGAATACAGGGCGACAGTCCGCCGCGCCATTGATGCGAATATTATTTCCTGGATTCCACTGGAAAGCAAGTTCACCTGGACATCCAATGGAAGTGTCATAGCGGTCCTCGATCGACAGGGCGCGGCGAAGTTCCTGGAAGGCATGGCGGAATGGCTCATCACTTCCAAGAACGGCCCAGAAACCTATAAGAAATTGAAAACGCTTCTTTCTGGAAAAGAGGTGGTTCATAAAGAATGATGATTCGGTTGAATTTTGGTTAGAGTCTCGCCGATGTCTTCACACTGGCGGGAATTTATCGAAAACAGACTTATGCCCGATCTATCGCAATACATATCGATTGGGGTGACGTTGGATAAGAGCCAGCCGACGCCCACGCTCCGGATAATTGATAACTCCAATTATCCCATGGGTGTCGCGCAGACCATCGCTGGAATCCTTTCTGTCACACAGCCGGATAACATAACCGTGGCGAATACCAACTTTTCCAGCCCCGACATCTATTGGGATAGCGGCGCGTTGGTGCCAGCAGACCTGGAGCTCCGTCTTGACAATTCCAACACTTTTCAACGCGGGGGAAGCGGCTACCGGATCACCTATACGGTACGGGCGCCTGGGTATTCCGATACGGTGTTGATGAAGGTTTTTCCATTGACCTATACGCCGCCCAGCATTGTCATTTCCAATAACTTTGACATCTTCACGCCTGATCTCAGTGTGCAAGATGCAACCGGATACACACAATCGTCGCAAGATTTCGTTTCGGTTGCCAGGAGCTGGAGCGCCGATATCATTTCCGTGTTAGGCGTGACGCAAACCATTTCAGGAACAGGGCAAGTATTCGATTTGAATTACTTGGGTAGCTACTACGATTCCCAATATGATATTACGCTCACCATCTTTCCGCAATGGCGGCTTCAGGGGGTATACAATTTCGTGACCATTATCGATGATCTCGTCGATACCCTCACGCTCTATGCGCAAATCCCTCCGACATTATCCGCATTGCAAGCATCTTTGGCAGCACTAAAAACACAACTGGATGCGGCTGTCTGCGATTGCAATACCTATATCATTTTATTTGATCGGTATAATCTGGCTTCCTCTATATATGCTCAGCTGGTAGCGAGGGGACAAAGCGGATCGCTGGCTGGACTCGATACGTATGTCTATCAGCTGGAGAAGATATTTAACAACAACGTCAACCCGACCTACGTCAATACCAATACGCTCATACCCCCCTACGACTGGGGCACCGGCAGCGGATCGGTGGCCTGGACGAATATTACTGGAAAACCGAATACCGTTACCGTCGAGTGGCTAGTGGGTGATGTCGGGTTCCCCGGACCTGGATCGACTACGTTTACGAACGCCAATCTGACCAACGTGCCTGTAGGCAGGGTGTATGTATTCAGAAACGGCCTGCCGCAATTCTCCTCTAATCCAGGTGATGGGGACACGTACTATTCCAAGAATACGGCAGACAATTTTCTCACTTTTTCATTAGCGCTTGCGTCCAGTGAAAAGATTATCGTCCTAATACTACCATTGTGATGAAAAAGATTCTTTTTATAGTACCACTTTTGGTCGCATTAGTATGCACAGGACAACAGATACAATATCTGGGGGGTCCTACCACGCAGATTTACATACGCGGGGAATTGCGTGTAGACACCGTAGTCTATTTTCCGCTACGCGATACCAACTTTACCCCCTCTCGAATTGGGGGGCTGGTGGTGAAGGGAACACAACCATATATTTGGACAGGTACGAAATGGACGGCCATGTGGACGGGGAGCCCCATTTGGGGACAGATTGAAGGTACGTTATCGGATCAAACAGATTTGCAGACAGCGCTCAACGCCAAACAAAATACCATTTCGGCCGGGTATGGTATTAAAATAGCAACGAATACTATTTTATTTGATTCGGCCAACGTACGGAAAGTCGATACGGTATATCGGCTCACGGATTCTACATTGGCATTTAAGATTAATGGCATTTCTTATTCCGTACTCCTTCGCGGAACAGCGGCGGGAGGTATTAACTCTCTTGTATTGAGTGTCCCTTCCGCTCTTTTCACGACGCCAGTCACGTTCAGCAATACGGGAGGGGCCTGGACCGGTACACTGAGTACGCCGAACCAGTCAGCCAATGCTTTTTTCGCTGGACCTTCGATTGGCTCGCCTGCCCAGCCCGCATTCCGGCAATTGGCCACGGCTGACCTTCCTACGGGCATTCCCAATGGTAATCTGGCGACACCTTATTTGAATTTTGGTATTGGGACCTCCGGTAGTGATGTTAATTGGAACGCCACACCGGTGAACCTCGGTGGCACTGCTACCCTCAACGTGCCGGATGCAAGCGCTTCGAACCGGGGAGCGCTGAAAGCCGTCGACTGGAGCTTTTTCCATGGAAAACTAGATTCGGTCCATATTTCCAATGACTCGGTATACAATTGCGCCAATGGTACTTGCACGTTACAGAGTGTGCTGGTCGACGCGCTGGCCAGAGCGTTGGGGTCCGCGCACCTTTTCGTAGGTAACGGGAGTAATATAGCGACCGATGTAGCGCTATCCGGCGATGCCTCTATCGTTAATACCGGCGCATTAACAGTAACGGGACTTAAAGGGAAAGCATTACCCAGCCTTACGCCGGGTGTCCTTCAATACAATGGCACCAACTGGCTGCTGAACAGCGCAGGCGTCACCGCCGCTTACAATGGGTTGACCGACAGCAGCGGCACCGTGAAACTGGGAGGGGCGCTGAACCAGAATACGGAAATCGATGATTCGACTACCGATCCATACTACATCCATTTTAAGACAACGCCGGCGCCGGGGGCCTCCTATAACCTCGGTCCCTTCCCGCGTTTTTTCTTCGGCGAAACGGTTACGGTGCCTACGGCGGCAAATACGAACTACATTAACGATACCCACGACAACCTCAACTCACCCATTGTCGTGTCCCGGAATGTAGCGATACCGGATTTCAATAACGTCCCCTTTTTGACGCTCACGTCCGGAGATGGTCTGCAAATCAATGGCTGGCTTTTCAAAAACTTCACGTCCGTGGCCGGCAAATACGAGCCGCGTCTAATGACCTTCAATAACCAGGATTCGGCTATCCAGCAACATGGGTACTACCACATCGCCTATATGAAACATGGGCGCATGACGGGATCAGTCTCCAGCGCTTATGTCTTCGCATATGAGAACGTCGACTCCTTCAGTCTCTCGAATAAAACCGGCAGCATGGTGAACCACGTGGCTTCGTTTGTCCTGGAGACCGGCAGCTTCCATCCCTTTACGGTAGACAGCGCATGGCATGCACGTATCGGCGATACTGGTTCCATCGGGAACATTACGGCGGATGGGCAACTGGAGCTGGTCAATGACCAGACCCCCTGGGGAGTCATCAATAAGAACAATCTAGGAAAAAATGTATTCAGGGGCAAAGTGACCATCGGGGGATTTTTTCCGGCGACCGACACCAGTCATCAACTGACGGTGATCGGTGATGCAAAGATCAACACCAATCTTTATTCGAATCACCTGCTTGGACTGGGGAGCGCGCCGGCCAGCAGCGCGCTGGGGACGAATGTCACCAGCCTCACGATAACGGGAAGCGATGCTTATATGAAATTAGTGCTGGTGACCTCCGGTGCGGTCTCTGGAAGTCTGGGAACCATTACCTATGCGACGGCATGGGCCAATACCCCAATTGGTGTGATCAGCTATGGCGATGCGATAACCGGTGCAGCGGTAGCGGGATCAGGCGGGGGATACATCGCCTATGGGGCGACCAGCACGACTCAAGCGACGTTGTCCGGAGTGATTACAGGAGCGGGGACGTATACTTTTTATGTACACACAGGAGGAAATTAGCAACCATTGAGGCAAAATACTATCATTATATGAAGGCATTACTTTTTTTCTGCCTATTTGTGCCCCTTTTGGCGGCTGGGCAATCGCAGGCGAAGCCCATATTGAAGGCGAAGATCAATATTGATTCAGCCGCGATCCATTATCCGAATTCTGTCGTGCATGTCAATGCCGACTCCTGCAAGGGGCATGTGACGCTAACGCAATGGCTGCAAATAAGCGGCCCTACCCGGGCGATCTTCACGCCTATTCTCGGTACTTCCATGGCTATTTCCGGGTTGCAGCCGGGCACATACCGTTTTCAATTATTCATCAATGGTAACAATGATGATACGGCCTCTGCTTATATCAATGTTAAAATGTATCCGCCTGTATTTCGTAAGCAGTAATGGAAACAGTGCTGCTTCAATATGGAATTCTAGGGGTAGTCGTATTGGGATTAAGCGGCTACATCTTGCGCATTGAATCTCGTCACCGCAAAGAGCGGAAAGAATGGCAGGATATTCAATCGAGTCAATTTAAACGAATGAATGAACTGGGCGATGAGACGAACGAAGTGATTAGGGAGCATACCAACATGTTGTCCGGACTCAAAACCCTATTAGAAAACAAAAAATTCAGATGACACCGTTGCTATTTGCATCCGAGATGATGCTGGTCGCGATCGCCACGATGGCCTTTGTCATATTCTGGGATTTGTATAGGAGCCAGGACGGAAGGCTTCGGCTGATCATGATGGCGTACATGCTGGTCGAAATATTAATTTATCTGGGATCAGGCGTTTTTTTCTGGATGACAGAAAAAGGATATACGCACATTAATATAGTTGCTTTCAGCCTCTTGGTCTTGCCTTTCAAACTAGCTATCAAAACCATTCTATTGATATGGGTCCGCTGGAACGATGGATTATAAATTATACACTATGAATACATCTTTTTTTTCGGAACTCGTTGCCCGACTCGGCAAGAGGAACCCAAAATTTTTCGATTACATCCAAGTGGCCGCGCTTGTACTGGGATCCCTGTCGGCTGCTTTCAACTTCATCGATGAGAGGGGCACCATGTTACCTCCCTGGCTAACCTGGATAAAGAGCACTACTGTCATGATTACCAGCGCGGTGACGGCCATTGTCGCTCAATTGCCAAACAAAGACGTTAACGAGTCAACCAAAAAATAATATATGAGTCTTAAAAGTTTTATCGATGGCATATGGTCGGCCATTAAAGGCCTATTCCATAAGCTGGAACAGGAAGAAAAGAAGCTCCTCCCCATCGTGATCACGGTGGTGCAGAACATCAAGAATTTCACGGATAGTCCTGTCGCGGATGTCATTACGGCCCTCATTCCAGGTGATGTGGATGACAGGATCAGAGAGAGGCTGGAAGATTATCTGCCCAAAATCTTGATGGAGCTGAACATGCTCAATACCTGTCAGGCGCTTCCGGATGCCAATGCACAGCTGCAATGCATTTTACAAAACCTGAAGTTATCCTCAGACTCGGCGAAGGATATCTATTATCATGGGTTGGCTTCGTTGATCCTGACGGACCTGTCGGATGGAAAACTTTCCTGGAGTGATTGCGTGGGGATCGCAGAGTACTATTACAAAAACATTTGGAAGGAGCAGCCGGCAGCGTAACTATTATATAGCGTTGATATCTTTCATTTGTTGCAGGCGAGAAATAACTCCGTCGCGCATTTCTTTCCCATATCCTTCGAATACATTTTCATTGAGCAAATGTATGACCCGATCATGGGGCATTCCATTTTGGACCAAATCCTTATAAAGTGTGATCCAGCATGGAACCATATTGTTATCATGTAGTTTTTCGAAAATAATGGCAAGCGGAATGCCTTGGCTATGATACATAGCTCCTATGCCGTTCATAACGGGCTTCCCGTCCTTAGTGATGCCGACTTGCTTCATGAGTTACAGGTTTTATGATGAAAAAGAAGCCAACCCTTTCACATAGTCAAGTTGGCTTCTGATAAAAAGAACTAATCCTATTGCTAGGCGTCTCAAAGATAAGGAGTTCCCTCGAATAACAAGAAAGCCCCATTGAAATGGGGCTCGATATCTCTAACCAAAGTAACGGTCTCTTGCTGAGACAATACTTATGGCAAATATAATATGATTAAATGACACAAAAGGCGGGAGCTGTAGAAACAGCCCCCTAGTTTTAAACTATAGACCCGTTGCGCTTATGAAGCAGCCCGGTCTGAGGCTGTAAATATATATAAAAAGGATGAAAGACAAAATAACAGCTGAACGCATCGAACAATTGCACCCCGATGTACGCGAGCGCTTCACAGATTTCATCAATGAAGTAGAACAAACACTGGGTGTCACAATTCGGATGGAGCCGCCGCTGCGGACGTTCGCCGAACAACAGGCCATTTGGGACAGAGGGCGGACCATGCCGGGGAAGATCGTAACCTGGGCTCCTCCTGGCAGCTCGTATCATAACTATGGGCTGGCCGCTGATCTTTGCCCTTTCAAAGCAGACTACAGTGACCTGGATTGGAACTATGATTTCAGCAAGTGGAAATCCATTGCTACAAAGCATGGCCTTACCTGGGGCGGCGACTTTCCCAAAGGGAAGACAGACCCGGATCATTTCCAATATACGGCGGGCCACAACTGGCGCGACTTGCTGCATAAATACGAGACGAAAGACTTCCTACCGGGGACGGAGTATGTGAAGCTGTGAAATAAAAGAAGGTCCCCGAAATGGGGACCTTCTTACGAAAAAATCAACATGCCTGTGGAGGGGATAAAGATACGGTTTTTTTAGAACTTCCGGCGCACGTCGTGGCGAACCCTGTCCAGTCTCAGCCCCAGCCCCTTCGATAAGTACCGCTCCGTCATGCTGGGCTTACTATGCCCACAAAGCTGCTGAATGGCGGCAAGAGCGATACCTTCCTGCCAGAGATGAATGCACCGTGTATGTTTGAAACAATAGGGGGTTAGCCGATCATCCAGCCCGTGCGGCTCCCGCACCTGCATCCGGAAAACTTCAGAATAAAACGACTCCCGGATGGGCTTCGGTCCTGGCGGACCGTCCTCTCCAAAGATGTAATATTC
>Ga0207676_10000112_pt1 | contig 73166 bp, 64 predicted proteins | sample KBSSwiS72_FD_184307 | JGI IMG/M metagenome (GOLD analysis project Ga0207676, IMG submission 184307) | Switchgrass rhizosphere microbial communities from Kellogg Biological Station, Michigan, USA - KBS Switchgrass S7-2 (SPAdes) (version 2) | ecosystem: Host-associated > Plants > Roots >...
GAGCGTGGTGATCGCGGCGCTGAGGCGATCGGAGGAGATCGTCGCCAGATCGGCAGTCATGTGCAGGCAGCTCCCGGCTCAAGGATCAACAAGCGACTGGACGCGCCAACCCCGATTGCGCGCGGTTGGTTCCGGTCGCTACTCGATCTTCGCGCCCGCTGAAGCGAGATTATGCCCGATGCATCGATAAGGGCTGTTGCGCGGTAAATTGCGCGGGCAAGTGAACCAGTTGCGCACCACTGCGATGGTTGGTTCGCCGCTGAAGAACTTCGCTTCCGACCCAAGGCCAAGTCAAAAAAGCCACTTCACATTAAGTCCAAGGTGGTGGTTGGGAAGTCGCCTGCCGCTGGGATTATCCGAGTCCGTGTCGAGATAGCGGTAGTCGAGCGCAAATTCATAGCGGTCGCGGAGCCGCGCCCAGAGGCGCGACGTGATATCCAGGCGGGTATCCTTCCGCCTGAAGCCCGTAAGCCGGTCCCGGCGATAGACAATACGATTATATTCGGGCGCAACGGTGAACCCGAACAGCCAGGGCGCGCGATTGCCCCACTGCAGGTCGTACGCGATCTCGGCGGAATAACGCCATGTATCCAGTGTCGCTGCAGCAGCGTTGCGTCGCTGGACGCGGAGTTGCGGGGTCAACGTTCCGAACGGAAATTGAGCGGAAAGCCAGAGCTGAATATCATGGTTGGTGGCGTCGAGGTCGGGTCTGCGATCGTTGCGACGCCCGATCGAATAGAAGAGGCCCGCCTCAAGCAGCGGATCGAACCGCCGTTGCCCGCCGAACGTGAGACCGTAACTCTCCTGTAGGAAATGGCCGCCGCGCCGTTCGCCATTGTAGAACCCCGCAACAGATAGGGCGAGCCGCCGTTTGGGCAGGTTGAAAACCGGGCCCGTGACGAGATTCACGATCGTCCGGTCAAGCCGGTTGAGCTTGGACTGGATGGTTTGAGTTCCGGTGAATCCAGTAAGCCAATAGTCATATCTGTTCGAAAGCTTGCGACGATAGCGCAGGCGCGTGCCGATCTGCGCACCGGCGTCATCGAAACGTTGATCGTTGGAGAAACCGTCATCATTGATATCATTGCGCAACGCGCTGACGATGGCGGGAGTATTGCTGTCATAATAGACGCCGCTACTGATTTCGCCGCTAAAGGCGTCCTCGGGATTGGCCAGTTCCAGCCGGTCTCCCTGCTGCTCGGCGCGCTCTATGAGGGTGGGAGAGGTCGCGGCGCCGGATACAAGCGCGATTTCAGCCGCAGACTCGGGGTAGAAGCGCTCCTGCCTGAGCGTGCTCGCGAGGCTCAGCCGCGCGCCGTTGCGGATATCGGGGGAGACCGAGGGCTCCTGGACAATCACCTCGCGATAGACCGCCATCGCCCTTTTTGGCCATTTGCGGCGCTGCTGATCGGCGAGCGCGAGACGCGCGCGGGCGGCCGCGTCGGTTCGCCGTTGACCGAGTTTGGTCTGTTCGCGTTCAAGTCGTGCTGCTGCATCAGCATCATTCGCAATCAGCGCGGCGCGCGCCGCCGCGAGCTGCGCGGCCGCTGCATCGAATTCACCGGCCTGCCCCATGAGGTTCGCCAGACGGAACCGTGAGCGCTCGACATATCGTGGCGACGGCGGCGGCGACATGGCGATGACGTTTTCGAGCAGCTTTCGAGCGTCAGCCGGAGCCTTTTCCTCAAGGGGTTCCGCCTGAGCCAGAACGCTTTCCGCCTTAACGTCGATGTGCCGTTGCGCGATTTCCTGCAAAAAGCTGGCTTGGTCAGGGCCGGCCAGTTCGCTGATCTCAGCCTCGGCCTTGGCGAGCGCGACGTCCACAGCCGCAAAGTCGCGTGCCCGAAGAGACGTGTCCGCCAGACGCAGGTGGATCCGCACTCGGTAGTCATCCGGATAGGGGCAGGAAAGGGTCAGCAGCTGCTGGTAGCGCGGCACCAGCAGGTCCGCCGGCGCCCCGGCGGACCGCAGGTCATCGACGCCAGTCAGCGCGTTGCGCGCATGGTCGATCGCTTCGGCGCGATCGATAATCGCGCGTTGCCGTTGGGCTTGGCGAAAAAGCCGGGGATCGGCGCCGGGTTTACCCGCCCGCGCTACCAAAGCCCGGGCGCCATCATAGTCTTTCGCGAGCAGCGCCGCCTGCGCGAGCCGGAGCGCGGCGCGCCTCGCAATCTGGTGTTTTTCCGGCGGCGTCGAAAGCAATCGACGGTAGGCGGCGTCGGCCGCTATTTCCCGCCCCGCCTTCCTGGCCGCGTCGGCGTTCCAGAGCGCCCGGGCCGTCGGATCCTTGGGAGGCGCCTTGCCATCCTCGGTTGCGACCACAGGTTCGCCGGGAAGATCCGGGCAGATCGCCTGCGCCGGCATCACCGCCAACACTGTCATCGACGATCCGATCAGGAGGTTCCACAGGCCGGACGCGTGGCGTCGCTTCGGGTGAATATAACGCATCAGGATCGCGCTCCTGCGTCCGAAAGACAAAGCCGGGAGGCGATCCGCGCGCGCATCAGCGTCTTCGGAACCAACGATATGGAGCGCGCTATGGACAGATCCGGAAGCATTACCCGATAGCGTGGCGCGAGTGATGCCGCGCGGGCGAAATCCACGGCGACACGCTGGTGGGTGCCGTCGACATTTCGGACGACGACCTCGAAGGTTTTGAGTGCGGGGTTGTCGCTCTGGATCGAAAGCATTACCGGCCCATGTGCCCTGGCGGGATCGATCGACGCCGTATCGAAAATCGGGGTTTCGCCCACGATCAGTCTGGAATTGCTGACTGCCGCTGGTGACGAGCACGCCGGCGTCAGGTAGGCGCGCAGCTCGCCGACGTCACCCTCGATCGGAATATTGGTGGGCGCGATTTCCCAGATCAAAAACCGCGGGGGCGCCCGATTAAGTTCTCCCGAAGCAAGATATTGAACCAACGCCGTCAAAGGGCCACCGCCGGATACGGAGACGTTAATGACGTCGGCTCCGGTCTTGGCCGCAAGGAAGCCACCGAAATTGTACCGATGCTCCAATGCAGTGAAGCTGGTGCCCGCAATGACGATCGCGGGCGGCGCGGCACCAAGCAACAACCCGCCGCCGCCCTGCTCCGTAGTCGCAAACGCTGGGGCAGTAGCGGCGAAAAAAGTCTGCTTGCAGCGCCGATTAAGCAGAGCATAATAGCCGTCGAAGGCGATGGGTCTGCCTGAGCGGGTGATGATGTACTGCTTCTTCGGCGCCGCGCGCATGAGGGAATCCGCATTCACCATCCGCGCCACCGCCTGCGCAGCAACAAATGCGCCATAGGGCGACCAATGCAGATCGGCAGGGGATGTCAGATAATCCCAGCGCACATGAGAACGGTTGGCTTCGCCGAGTATGTCTGGAACCAGGGCGCCCGCCTTCGTCAGCCGGTAGTTGATCGATAAGTATTGGATAAGAAGATTACGCGGATCTGGGGGACGGATGGCGGGTGTGAAAGCTGCCACTTTGCCTCGCGCCATGACAGCACGAGGCGGTGTGATCATAACGATGAGCCGGGTGTTGTACCGCCGGAGAAACTGGCTCAGCAACCCAACCACCTTTTCCGTTTCCGGGTGCAATTGTAGCGAGCCACCCAGCTCCTCGTGCCGAAACAGCCAGCCGGTCGCTCCTTCACTGAAGCGCTCAGCGTCCGGAAGACTCGCCGTTTTGACTGCAGCGGCGCAAAATGGATATCGCTGCTTTGCGGCAGGAATAATTCCCTTTGCGCCAGCCAATGTGGGCACTTGCTCGGCCTGCGTTAATGTTGCACCCGCTAACAAAGCCAAGCTGGCCAAGGCGGCAATCAGCTGGCGGGAGCGCTTGAATGGTCTCATTATTTCATCATCCGGAATTCAGGATGCTGCGACGGCTGCATCCAGGGCTGGCGCTGTTTGCGATCTTCGTGACGACCTGCGCTGCGGATACGGCGCATCCCGAATGGAACTGGCGCAGCGAACCGCTCTACCCGCTTCTGCACAAGCATCCAGCGCCGGCGCGCGATCGCAACGTCTCCTGCCCGGAGGCGCCCCCGGCGATTCAGGACATTCAAACGGTGAGCAAATATGGCGAGGCGCGCAGCACCAACAACAGCTCGATCGTCGATGAGGATGCGGAACGGCAATATCGCGAGGACATGAAACCGATCGAGGCGTTCAGCAACGAGATCGTGAAACGCGCCAATCACTTCGTCGAAGGTGACGAGACCGGCAAGGCTGATGCCGCTTGCGCGCTTGCGTGGCTGGATAGCTGGGCTCGCGGCGGGGCATTTCTCGGCGCAGTCAACCGGCAGGGCCAGTCGGTACGTAAATGGGAGCTGGCCACCTTCGCCACGACATTCATCAAGATCGCGAACGCTCCCGACCTCGATCCAGAGCAGCGTGAGCGCGTGCGAGACTGGATTCATGCGGTTGCGATCGAGGCGCAGCGCGATTTCTCGACGGGCACCGAGCTCAGGAGCCGGCAGAACAACCATCTTTATTGGGCGGCGTGGGGCGTCACGGCGGCGGGCATCGCCACCGGCGATCGCACGCTGTTCGATTGGGGCATCGATAAATATCGTTTCGCCATCCGCGAGATCCAGGACGACGGTACGCTGAAGCTCGAGCTTGACCGGAGGACGCGCGCCGCGATCTACCACATGTATGCGCTCCAGCCCCTGATCATGATCGCAGAGGCCGGCGAGGTGAATGGCATTCCGCTTTATGCCGAGGACGGTGGGCGGCTGCAGAAGCTGATCGATCTCAACATCGCGGCGCTGGATGACATCAGCGTGATCGGCCGCTTGAACGGCTTCGATCAGGAAAATCTCTATACCGAATCCGTATTGTCCTGGATCGAGCCCTATTATGCCCGGTTCAAGGATCCTCGCGTGGAAAAATGGCTTGATCGCTATCGCCCGATGAGCACGCGCCGGACCGGCGGGGATATGACCGCGCTCTACGCGCCGGCGCCGTGAACGCATCCGGTCACGCATCGGCGAGCAACGCCGCTTGCGACGTGAACCGGTGCATGACCAACCTGATCATGGCGATGATGGCGAGGACCGCACCGGCAGTGGCTACCGCGATTGGCCAGGCGAGGATGAGACCGTAATCGTCGGGCGCGCGGCGGACATAACCGGGATAGAAGAGCACCCAGACCAGCGGCGGCGCGGCTGCGATCAGGGCCGCCGCCAGCTTTGAGATGCTCGATTGCGGCAAAGCTGCATACAGCGCGATGCCGAATGGCAGGGACCACAGAACCAATCCGGTCGCGAGCTTGGAGTGCAGCGGCCCCGCCGCTACCGTGTCAAACAAAGCATCTATGGCAGCAGATACGTCATGGGCCCAATAGGTTGCCTGCTTGTCCAGCAGGCTGGCGCTCAGCGACTTGGCGATCTTACCATCCACGAGCCCGGCCAGGATGGCGTGGATAAGGATACTGGCGCTGACAGCGGCTAGAAATATCAGGGCGGCGACGCCTATGCGCCGCATGTCCGGCCGCCCCATGCCCGCCACATATAAAACGAGCCCCAAGCCAACCGGCACACTGGCAGCAGCCGGATCGAACGCGAACAGTGCCGATCCCAGCAACGCAGTCGCGATAGCGCCGTGCCGGTTCCAGACTTCGGCGGATAGATAATGCGCGCAAATGATGTAGGCGAACAAAGCAAGCGTGATCGGCAAGAGAGAAATCGAGCCGTCGAGCGACAACAGGATCATCGCAGTTGCCAGACCAACCGCTATCGCCGGGCTTTCCATTTCGCGGCGACCCGGGTGGCGAAGCGAAGTCAGCATCACGGCGGCGGCCGCGAGGATCAGCATCAGGTGAAACCCGCGTGTCCCGTTCATTCCGAACATGCTCAGCATCGGATAGGTGACAGCAATCCCGGCACTGGGGCTACCGCGCCACTGGATCACATCAGTCCGGTCGCGGCCCGAAGCGGTCAGCTGCGCGGCCAGAAGCACGCAACGTGATGAAGTCTTCTTCTTGTCGCGCAACTCATTGCGGAGAAGAGCCGAGCGGATGCCGTCAGCCGGGAAGGAAAAGAAGATGAGCTGGCGGCAATCGGCCTGCGCGCGTGCGACCAGCGTTCGTGGCGCGAGTTCAGGCGGCGTATCGCTTTCGATCGACCCGCGCTGGAGCGCAGTCAGGATTTCCGCGCGGATATTGCTCCGCTCCACCAGCGCATTGAGCGCAATCGCAAACAGCATGGTCAGCGCAGCCGCTGCGAAAACAGTAAGAGCCAGGGTACTGCGGCGGTGTACGATCGCGGAGTATGCCTGTTCCATCGCTAGAGCTCCATCTCGCTGAGCGCATCGAGCGTCTGCTCGGTACGCGGATCAGGCAGACCCAGTTTCTTGATTTCGGATTGTGCGGGCGGATAACCGGCCCGTGCGGCCTGGAGCAGATGCTTGACAGCATCTGCCCGTCCACCCGGGATTTCCCCGCGCAGCATGAGCATGCCGAGTTGGTAGTTCGCGTCATTCTCCCCCTGTTCGGCTGCAGTGGTGATATAGCGGACCGCATCATTGACCCGGCGCACGCCAGTGCATGCATCGAGGTGGCAGGCGGCGAGCAACATCATCGCGCGGAGATCGCCCTGCGCGGCCGCCATCTCATAATAGTGGACCGATCTCAGAATATCCTTGCGGACGCCGAAGCCGGCGGCATAGGCAACCGCAAGACCGCGATAGCCGGCTGCGCTGCCCTGCCGGGCGGCGACGCTGTAATACATGAAGCTTCGGCTCGCATCGACCGGCACGCCGTTGCCCGAGGCATAGAGCGCACCAAGCGCCGCGATGGCCCCTGGATCCCCATTGGCGGCGGCTTGATTGAACAGAGCAAGGCCTTCGCGTTCATTGCGGGTGCCACCCAGCGACAGCAGCAATCGCCCAAGCTGAAGTTGTGCCTTGATGCCGCCGCGCCCCATCGCACCACGCAACAATGTCTCAGCACGGGCGAACTGAGGATCGGCAAAGGCGCCGCTGGCGAGCGCCTGGGCTGCGGTGATCACGGTATCTTGATCCACGCTGCCAGCTGCGACGGCCCGGAGCGCCCAGCGTTGCGCGCGACGCAGATCTCGATCCACCACGGAGCGTGACGCATAAGCCCCCGCAAGATAGACCATGGCCTTGACGCTACCTTGACTTGCCGCCGATTCGATCAGGCCGATGCCGCGACGCGTATCCTGCGGAACCCCGGCTCCTTTGAGGAAGGCCAGACCATAGCGAAACCTCCCGGCGACGCTGTTCGCCTGAGAGGCACGGGCAAACCACATCGCCGCCGCCGCCGGATTAGGCGGCCCCATCATGCCCAGCTGTTCGAGCAGCCCGAGGCGATACATCGCGCCGGCGCTGCCCCGTGCGGCGGCGGTCTGATAGAAATGGATGGCGCGGGGCAGATCAGAGCGAACGCCGAGACCGCGCCGATATGTTTCCGCAACCTGGTAGGCTGCGCCGGTCGATCCCCGCCGGACCGCGGCTTCAAGCAAGCGGATCGAGCGCTGCGGATCGAAAGTTTTGTATTGCGGTTCGCGCAGAAGCGTGGCGAGGTTCACGGTCGCCTCCACTGATCCGGCGGCCATCACCACCTCATAAAGGCCGATCGCCCGACGTCGCTCCTCGAGACTGTTACTGGCGGACAGGTGATTGGCGATTGCCAGCATTGCGTGCAGGTCGCCATTTGCGGCTTCCTGCTGCTGGAGCCGCATTGCGTTCGTCATGAGGTCGCGGGATTCAAACGGGCTTATCGAGACCTCCGGATTCGCCTCGATGAGGCGGGCCTTGCGTTCGACGATCATTGAGGTGTTCAGCGGCAGCGCGTTGAGCAGTTCGAGGCGGTCAACCGCACCCTCGCCCGAACTCTCGGCATAATCCATCACGCTGATGGCTGCGTCCGCATTGCCTTGGAGCGAGAGCGTTCGCAGCAGCGCTTGTCCGCGCATTCGTTCACGGGGCATGCCCCGCAGCAAGCCCTCGCCCACAATCAGTTGCGCCTTCTGTCGCGTTGCCGGATCCGCCAGCGCCAATTTCAAGGCTTTGCGTCTCCCCTTGCTGTCCAGCACGGGAAGAACTGAACCGATCCGGATGGGCCGCAGTTGCTCGACTGCCGCCACCGCAGGATCGATTTTCTTGAGCTGCGCGACCGCGCTACCGAAGAGCGCGGCATCGTCGAGAGTGCGCGCCCTCTTTATGTCAGCGAGCGGTGCATCGACCGGATTTGCCTGACCCGATTGCATTGCGAACAGCGCACCGCATCCTATGACCCAGACCGTAGCGCCGAGAGCTATGCCGAGGCGGCGCATCAGAAGGTTCCCGCCAGCGGCGATGAAATCGGGTTTTCCTGTGGCGCAGACAGGAGATCCTCCTCGTCGCGGGTTTCGGTGATCGGCGTGACGTTCCGCCGCGGCGCGCCTTTGCGGGTCACTTCATTGATCACGGTCTTCATCGGGCAGGAGGCCAGCGCATGCATCGCCTTCGGCACGGCGGGGACTTCGTTCGAGATGAAGCCGGAGGTCACGAACGGGCAGCTATAGGCGACACGAGGGCTTGGGCATCCGCCACCGACGATCAGACCGGAACTCTGCATCCGCGCGACATCCTGTTCGACGATGCGCAGATCACCGAGATAGGCCCGCGCGCTGTTGCCGACGAGGCGGTTGTCGCGCAGCGCCACCGCGCGCAGCGAGGACATCCGGATCGAGCCTGAACGATTGTTGGCCACGGTGTTGCCGACGATCGACGCGGAAAGGACGGTCTCATAGGGATCGAGCACCAGGTTGCGCGGCTTGGCGCCGGGGGCCGTGACAAATTCGACTGTGTAGCCTTCCACGCCGTGCCCGTGATTGTTCCTGAGATTGTTGCTGTAGATGCCGACATCCCAGCTGTTGCGGATGCGGACGCCTGACCCGTGATTGCCGAAGAAGACATTGTGGGTGACGAGATTGCAGGGACTTTCATAGACCGCGAGGCCATCTGCATGGTTGTTGAAAGTGGTGTTGGCGGCGATGAAGTTGCGCCCCGAATAGCGGTCCATCATTAGTCCGGCGCCATGGTTGTCGAAGCTCACATTGCCGAGGAACCAGCTATTCTCGACATGACGCGATCCGATGATGCCATGTTTCTTCTGCGATCCGTAGGCCGTGTTGAAAGCGAACAGCAGTTCCGACGAGCGGTCATGCGGATCGATGCCGTAGATGATGTTGTCGCGATATTCGTTGCCGACGACCGCAACCTTGGACGCTTCGTAGCTGTAGAAGCCGTACAGCATGTTTTCGAAGCTGTTCTCGATCACCAGCCCCGTCGGGTCGGCAAGCTCCTGCACAAATCCGTTCAGCCAGGTGGGACCTGAGGATAGCGAGAAGCCGTAGGCCTTTCCGGCCGAATAGCCCAGGCTGAGGAATCGGCTTTCGGTGGCGTAGGTTCGCGAATTGCTCCAAGCGGCATAGAATGGCCTGACCGAATTGATCGTTTCGATCGTGCCATGAGCCGGGGAATTGGTTTCTTCGTTCCAGCCGACGATCTGAACCCCGACGGCGAACATCGTGCCGGCGTTGACGATATAGGTGCTGCGTTCGGCTGAAAGTCGAAGCTGGCCGACATCGGTGCCGGAAAGCACGAGGGTCGCATCCGATCCGATCAGCAACGGCACGCGCAGCGTATAGACCCGCCCCTGGCGATGAAGCGCGTCGCCCCAGCCCTGCGCCGCCAGGCGCGTGTGCAAGGTGGGCAGATCGATAACGCCGCCGCTCACATGCACGTAAATGGGATAACGGGTGCCCTGGCTCTTCATGACGATCGTCGGGCCGCCGATCTCCTGTTCGTCGAACAAGGCCGTCGATGTCAGGAATTTCTTATTGAAGCCGTTATTGGCGAGCGGCGCGACACGAACCACGGCGTTGCCGATCGGTGGTACCATCCGTCTCACCATCTCGGATTTATAAGGCTCAACATCGGGAATAGCGGGCAAACGCTCCCCAAGGCGGCGATCTTCCAGATCGAAAATGTCATAATGGGTGCGCCGAAGCAGCGGTGTCGGCACATCCAGATCCTGATCAGGTGTATCGGCCGTCGTGGTGCTGCTCAGCGCGCCAGTCGGATCAAGATATCGGGCCTGCATGCGCGCCAGCGCCCGGAACGTCCTGAGACGATCCAGATAATTCACCATCGTTCGCGCTTCAGCGGTGGCGGCGTGGATATCGCGCTTCTGAAGCAGGGCGCGGGCGCGCGCCGCCGCCAGCGCATCCAGGCCATCCTCATCGGTTGCAGCCAGGTAGAGTGACAGCGCGCGGGCACCCGGCAGATTGCGGTCCGCCACGAGGTGCGTGCTCAATGCGCTCACGAGCGCGAGCCGATCTTCAGCATCGGTCACGAAGACGATGCGATGCCGCGCCGCATCGGTCTGGTTGAGCGCGCATTCGATCATGCCGATCGCCAACTCGCGGTCGTTCAGCTGCTGGGTGGGAATGGCCGCGATCCGCAGTGCCTGCTGTTCAAGCCAGCCTTGCGGCATCCGATTGGTTGCGGCCACCCGTGCGACCGCGCGTGCAAGCGTCGACGCATCACTATATTGGTCAACCATAGTCTCCGCGCCCGCGATATCGCCATCGCTTGCAGCCGCTGCCGCTAGCAATCCGATAATATCGCCCCGCTCCGGTCCTACCGCGTCGTCGATGAAGTCGGTCAGCTTCTCCGCATCCGCTCCAAGCCTCAGGCGTGCGGTAACGATTTCCCGGGCCGCGCGCGAGCGCAAGGCGCTGTTCTTCGCGATCAGTTCAAAAGCAGAGAGTGCGCCGTCGATATCATCGAGTTTGACCGAAGCCTCGACCATCCGAGCGGCGGCCACCTCCCGGATCGGGCCGGACATGACGCTGATCGCTGGCAGCAGATTCTTGCGATAGCTCTCGACCTGCTGCAGCAGCCGGTTCGAGGCAAGCTCGCGTACGATCAGGACCCGCGCCATCGTTGCCATGTCGGCGCTCGCAATTTCACGTTGGGCGGCGACCGCCTCGTGCAGCATGTGCTGTGCGAGTGCGGTCGAGACCAGATCGAGCAGTGCCGGATCGCGTGCCGCGGACCCGGTCATCGCCTCCAGCGGAATGCCGGCGAACTCGATATCCTCATCGTTCGCCATATTGTCGGCGATGAATGCAAGCAGATGGTCCCGCCTGCTCCCAAGCGCGGGATCGATGGCAATCGCATAGGTCATCGCAGGGCGAAACTGCTTCAGGCGGGCAGCCTGCCAGGCCCAGCCGAATAGGGCATCGTCGAATGCGTGCCCCGTCAGATGCCGGCGTTTTATCCCACCCTCGCTGAAGCGCTTGTCGATCACGACACGCGCCACACGATGGAGGGTCGTTGTTCGTGCAGCCGGAACCTTGATCGATCGTGCGAGCCTGATCGCGACATCGGACGATGCATCACCCTGCATGTGCGCAAGAATCATTGCTAGCGCGGTCAGAGCCTTGGTGCGGGGGCGCGGCGCCAGCGTATCGATATCGTTATCAATTTGACCGAGCAGCATGTATTGGCGCTCGACACCCTCGCCATTGCGCCGCTGAAAATCAGCAACCCGCAGGGCGATGATAATCCGCAATGCTGGATTGGTCGTCGCGGTAAGCGCCAGTGTCCCGCTATCCACCGCACGCTGCGAGAGGGGACCGCCATCAGCGGCAAGCCCGTCGAACAGCTTGTCGACGATCTGATTGAGCAACATATCGACATCAGCGGGCGCGCCGCTGCTAATCACGCGAAATTCAGTGATGCGTCCTACGAGCGCTTCGGCTCCGGCCACGTCGGCGGCATGTAGAGCATCGGTCTGGATCTTCAGTTTCGCCAGCGCGGTCGAGGTCGCGGACTTGGACCGGTCCGCCGCCGGACGCGCCGGCGGCATTTCCATACGCGCCACCGCCAATGCCGCGGCGACGCAGACGACTATCAACCCTAGAGCGATGATGATGCGCAACTTGGATCGGGAAGGAGGTGCAGGAGGTGGGATCAGCACCTCTTCTTCGATTGGCGGAAACTCGGTTTCCACATTCATTGCGGCAGGCCCGTTTCGGCGGAGCTGCTCCAGAGATAGCGCTCAGGTATTTCCCATACGACCAGCCGTGGCGGCGCATTCCGGAAATCCGGACTGTCGAGATAGGTTTCCATTGGTTTGAGCGGACCACGTCCCTCTTGTGCCGCATTGACCAGATCGCTTTTGAAATAGGCTTTGAGCGCATCCTCGAAGCGCCAGCGCTGATTGAAGCTGTAGCTGGTGCCAACGAGCGTGATCGGCACCTGCTTCTGGGTCAGCAAAGCGTCTCCCAATGACATATTCGCATCATTCGCCTCACTCCCGCGCAGGTCAGGATAAAGATCGACGGCGGGTCCGGTAGACTGGAGCGAGCCGAGAGGCAGGAACTTCAGCAGATCGCCGCTGTGCTGAGATCGTCCTCCCGGGGTGAGGCGAAAATCGGCATGGGGCCAATCGGCACCGTCGATAAGGCCATGCGCTTTTGCTTCCCGAGCAACAGCAGCCGCTACCAGAGCGGCACCCCCCGGTGTCCAGTGCGTATCGGTGCGCAGGAACAGCTGGTCTCGCGCCTTGCCGGCCATCATCACCGAAAGCAGATCGGGAGCGGTTATGCCGGCGCTCCGGATGCCATTAAGCAATTCCGTGTAGACCGGCTTCAGCACCGTCGGGATTGGATGGTCCCCCGCCTTTTCGCCGTAGACCCGCAACTTGGAGGGCAGGAGCGCGACGACAAGGTCGACGTTCCGCGCGCGCAGCCGCGCATGCACCTCTCGGATGTAGGCCAGTTTGGGGGCGATGAGCGGTTCGATTTTGCTCGTCGGCGTGAATTCCTCGTCGGAGAATAGCCAGCCATCCTCGCCGACGACGACTCCGCGGCGCCCATCGCCGAACAGCATGTAGTTGAAGATGCCGAAGCCAGTGATTGCCGGATCGCGGATCAACAGCGACCCATCGAACTGCTTGCCATAGGCCGAAGTCCAGGACCCATCCGCTACCGGCTTGCCAAGCGTAACCGACCAGGTTGAGGGGTTTGCTAACGCGATCAATCCGGCGATAGTCACCGCGGCTATTCCGAGAACTCCGGCGGTGTTTGCGTCATAACGGCTGGCGAGCACGGCGATCCCTTCAGAACTGGAAATAGAGGAAGGGGGAAAAGCTATCGGCCGAAAGCTTGGCGACTGACAGCGTGAGAATTGCCAGCCACCCAGCGCTTGCCAGCGCCGGGACCGCGCGTGCCGATCGCTGCGGCACCATCCATCGCCCGGTGTTGATCTTCCAGACATCCAGCGCGCCTTTGGCAATGATTGCGTAAGCAATCGCCAGTGCGCACAGCTGGATAGTCTTGATCTGCCAGGCGACCACATCCGAAAGCGGCAGGCCGTTGGCGCCGATCATCCCGCGATACATTGCGAGCGCGTTGCCCACCGTCGGGGATCTGAACATCACCCAGCCGATCATCACGAACAGAAAGGTCTGGGCCCAGTGACGCGACAGCCCTGGCTTGAGCGATTGCCGGGGATAGCCGAGGCGGCGCTCGACCGCCATGATCGATCCATGCCACACGCCCCACAGGATGAAGGTCCAGTTCGCGCCGTGCCATAGCCCGCCGAGGACCATGGTCAGCCAGAGATTGCGAGAAGTCAGCAACTCGCCGCCACGATTGCCGCCGAGCGGGATGTAAAGATAGTCGCGCAGCCAGGTCGACAGGCTGATGTGCCAGCGCCTCCAGAATTCGGTGATCGACAAGCTGGCGTAGGGTTGGTTGAAGTTCTCGATGAACCGGAAGCCGATCATCAAGCCGAGGCCGATCGCCATCGAGCTGTAGCCGGCGAAATCGAAATAGAGCTGGGCGGTGTAGGCGATCGCACCAAGCCAGGCGTCGGCGAACGAGGGCTGGTCTTGCGTGAAGCAATAATCGACCAGCGGAGCGATCGTGTCAGCGATCAGCACCTTCATCGCCAGCCCCTGTGCGAAGCGGACAACGCCTTCGCCAAATTTCGCCAGGGTATGCGTCCGTTCGGCGAACTGATCGGCCAGATCCTTGTAGCGAAGCACCGGGCCAGCGACGAGCTGCGGGAACAGCGCCTTGAACGCGGCGAGATCGACCAGCGTCGCCGGTTCGGCGTCGCGCCGATACACATCGACGATGTAGCTGATCGCCTGAAAGGTGAAGAAGCTGATGCCGATCGGCAGCAGGATATGGTCGTAGGCGAAGGGTTTTCGGCCGGTCAGCGCCAGCAGACCGTTGAGCGAGTCAGCCAGGAAGTTGGCATATTTGAAGTAGGCAAGTGTCAGCAGCGCGACCGAAACGCCGACAAGCAGCCAGAATTTGCGCAGCTTCTCGTTGGGTTCGCGATGGATCATCCGCGCCGATATCCAGGCCCAGACCGTGACGGCGGCGAGCAGCGGCACGAAATCCACGCGCCACCAGCCATAGAAGATGTAGGAGCCGATCGTGATTGTGGTTGAGCGCCAGCGAAGCGGCGTCAGATAATAGACAGCCAGGAAGGCCGGCAGAAACCAGAAGATGAAGATTGTTGAGGAGAAGACCATCGCTCTGTCTTCAATGCGTCAAAGTGGGGCCGGCCGCGGCGATCACCTGTGGCTTCACACCTGGCAGCAGGAACACGCCATAGCTCGCGCCACGGCGAAGCTGGACCGACGGCACTTCGCCTAATTTGGTCTTGCCGCGGAATACCGCGAAGCCGCTGGCGACCGGATTGACGGCGCGGCTCCCCAATTTGCCCGGCGCTACTGCATCGACAAGGGTCGTCGTGCCATCCGGCGTTTTCAGCGAAACTGCAGGCCCGGCGGAGAAATTGTAAAGGACGATCAGCGCTTGCCCGAGCAGCGGTGCGGGCTCGGGAATCACGGAAACGCTCTGCTTGCCGCCGGCACTGGTCACCACCATCGAATAATGCTGACCGGCCTGGATTGGCCGGGTTGCCGAAGCGGTGCCCACGCTGAACGTGCAGGGACCTTGCATGATTGTTATGAAGCGGGTCGGCTGCGTTCCATTCGTATGCAACTTTTTGCCGGCGATATTTGCCTCGATCGGAGTGGGGACAGCCATGGCTCCAATGAGTCGCACCGATGCGGCGCCTGGCGGCGGCGGCGGCGCATAAAGACTATCGTCTCCCGCTGCCAGAGCCACGGTGGCCACAGAGATGGAAACGGCTATCGCGAGACTGAAACGTGCGATCAATTAGACCTCCTGTTCCCGGGAGCAAGCTGAGATCAATAGAAGGGGAAGAGCTGATAGAGCCGGATGCGGCCCGAGACTGGCTGGCCGATCCGCGCTACCGGGACCTCCCGGTTGAACCGGACGGTCACCGTGCCGGCCAGCTCGGGCACCTGGAGGCCAGTGCGCTGTAGCTTGGTGGGATCGGTGAAGCCGGGGAGATCCACGCGTTCGACGCGCCCCATCGCGGTCGTCGTATCGTTGAAGAAATTGATCGCGACCGGATCACCGATTTCGACCTTGCGGATGTCCTTGAGCCGCACCACTAAGGTTGCGCGCGTCGTGCCTCCGAGTGGCGCAAGGCTGATCACCGGAGCGGCCTTGGCAAGATTTTCGCCAAGCTGGGCTAGGCGCTCACCGACGACGCACAGACAGCCGCTGGTGAGATTGGTGACGCGGCCATCCACCCGTTCAAGCGTCGCAAGCACCGCGCCGGGTTCGACGAGGTCGCCCGGCCGCACCTGGAAACCAACGAGCACACCTGCTCCGGGCGCGCGCACGATCTGGCCCTGAGGACTGACGATGGCGCCGTCTCCTGAGACGATGAAGGTGCGGGTATACAGATTGGCAACGATGTAGATCGCCAGCGCGATACCTGCGCAGGCGATCAGCGCCAGTCCGACATTGCGTTTGATCGCGTCAAGCAGCGCCTGCCCTCGCGAGCGCTGCTGTTCCGGCAGCGCAGCGGCGCGCATCCGCGCACTGTTGTCGCGATGCACGACCTGTAGCACATCGCCGGCGCTGACGACCTCACCTGAAAGATAGGCGTCAATCACATAATGCAGGATCGCCAGCCGCTGCGGGGTCATTTCGGCAAAGCAGAGCCCGATTACCCCGGCCAGCGGATCATGATGGCGGACCTCGGCATCCGCGTCAAACGTCATGTCGAAGCCTTCGAACGCGAAACGAAGCGATACTGGGAAGACCTGTCCCACAACGACATCGTGATGGAATTCGGAGACTCGCAGGCCGCCTACCGACCAGTCACCGACGGGATAGTCCTGGCCGTCGATCGTGGCAGCGATTGGAAGTCGCAGGCGCAGATGCTGCCGTTGGCTGGCTGCTTCGTGCGTGATGCTAAGCTGTGTTGCCATGTGGGAGCCCTGTCTAGTTGTTGGTTGCGAGAAGGAGATCGAAGTTCATGAGCGCGGCCGGGGTAAGCACACGCATGTAGCTGCCCAACACGCCGAAAAACGAAATCAGCGCGCAGGCATGCACGGTGACAGCGCCGATCCGGTTCATGCGTTCGCGGCGGGAAGAAAGGGTTCGGGTCGCGCTCGTCTTCTGGCGCGTCCAACGCTGGCGATCGAGGCGGAAGAACACATAAGTCTTCACCATCGATCCGTAGATCTGGTTGTAATAGAGCAGAAAAGGATAGGTCCAGCTGACGTGGGATCGTCCGGCCAGCAGAGACAGCGTCTGGACAAACCGGGTGAACGCGACCCAGTAGAGATAGCCGATCAGCAAAACCGGATCGAGAAACACGGCGGTCAGGATCGAGGCGGCGAGCCCGGTAAGCGAGGTCCACATCGAAATTCGCTGATCAAGTATGGACCACCAGGTCCACCAGCTGATGCGATGCGGCCCGAGCGCCAGCGCGCGGCCGTTGGTACGCAGCATGTTCCCGAACCAGCGCACCATCAATTGTGTTGATGCAATGACGAAGCTGTCGTGGGGCGGATGCTCGATCGTGACGACGCGAACGTCGGGAATATAGAGCATCTTCCAGCCGTTGCGCAGCAGGTAGAACCAACTCGATTTGTCATCGCCGGTCAGGAATTTGAAGCGCCCGAGCCGCCAGTGATCAACCCAGTCAACTTCCACCTGGCGGACGAACTCGGGATGGGTGACGATCGAGGCGCGAAACGCGGACATGCGCCCCGTCAGCGTTAGCACCCTGCCTGACAGCCCCTGCGAGGACATCAGGATCTGGCGCTGTGCGAAGCGCATATTGTACCATTCACGGAAAATCTGGCGGCCGACCACCTCGCAGACTTCGTCGGTCGTAAACGCCCCCGCATCAGGATAGACCGAGAGGAACGGAAGGCTGCGCCGAAGCGTACCGGGTGCCAGGATAGAGTCACCATCGATGACGCAAACCACCGCATCTTCGGGGGGCGCGCGGCGCGCAACCGCCCGGAAGCCTTCGGCCAATGCGTCGCGCTTTCCGGTCCCCGCGATCCGAACGAACTCGAGATCGACGAGATCGTCAGCGCCGGCGATCGAACCATGCAGGGCCTTGATGATCCGCTGATCGCCCATCTCGACGATCGAGGCGATCACGGTGCAGCGCAAGCCGGAACGGACCGCCTCGGCGATCACGGACTCGTAAACGCGGCGCGTGGTTTCGCCATCAATGCGGAAGCTGGTGACGAGCAGGAAATTGTGGCTCGGCATCGAGGCCGGCCCGGCTCTCTCCACCCGGCGGCGCATGCGGGGGAACACGATGCGCATGTAGATAAGGCCGCGCACGACATTGACGGCGCCCCAGCCATAACGCCAGAGGCCGATGGCGCCGATCAGGAACAGATATTCGGGGGAGGCGGCGTCCCACCATTCCGCCGGCAACTGATAGGCCAGCGCGATCAGCACCAGCAGATAGATGCTGAGACCGAACATGCGGGATCGCCTCTCGTCCGGCCCGGCCTACCAGCAGAGCCCCTCATAGGCGCCTTTGGCCGTGCGCAAGGTGCGATCGATCCGCACGAGATCGATCACGGCCTTGCCGCCATTCGCCCCTCGCGCGATGTTTGCGAAGCGATCATCGGCATTGCCGATGACGAGCGTGTCGCCATGATCGACGGCCTCATCCACATCATCGACCATCAATTCGGCCAAATGGGGCATATAGGATCGAATGAAGTGCAGGTTCGCGCCCATAAGTCGCGACATATTGACGTTCTGATCGTAGATTTTGAGGCTGAAGCCCTTGCCGTACAGCTTCTCCGCCACGGTCACGAGCGGGCTTTCGCGCAGATCGTCGGTTCCGGATTTGAAGCTGAGGCCAAGCATGCCGATTTTCTTGCTGGGCGAGCTGTTCGCGATCAGTTCGAACGCGCGATCGATCTGAAGCGCGTTTGATGTCTGAACCGCTTCAAGCATCGGCGTGCGCACATCCATGCTCGCCGCCTTGTATCGTAGCGCGCGAAGATCCTTGGGGAGGCACGAGCCGCCGAAGGCCATGCCGGGTTTGAGATAGGCTGGCGAAACGTTGAGACGGCGATCGGCGCACAGCACCTCCATCACCTCGTGCGAGTCAATGCCCGCCGCTTTGCAGATATTGCCCATCTCGTTCGCGAAGGTAATCTTGGTCGCATGCCAGCAGTTATTGGCATATTTGATTGCTTCGGCGGTGCCGATATCGACTGTGCGCAAATCGCCGCTGATACCGTGGTTGATCTCCTTAAGGCGCGACAACGTCGTTTCGTCGCGCCAGCCGACCACAATCACTTCGGGATTGAGATAATCCGCAATTGCGGTGCTTTCGCGCAAGAACTCGGGATAGATGGCGATGCCGAAATCTTCGCCGGCGATCATTCCCGATGCCCGCTCAAGCGTTGGGATTACCGTCCCGCTCATTGATCCGGGCAGCATTGTTGATCTCATCACCACTGAGTGAAAACCGGATTTTGCGCTTATCGCCGCACCGATTTCCTCGCACACGGTTACGACGTAGCCCAAATCGAGATTGCCGTTGGGCAGACTGGGCGTACCCACGCAAACGATCGACAGTTCGCTGTTCGCGATCGCCTCAGCCACGTTCGAGGTGGCGCGCAATTGGCCACTTGCGACAGCATCGGAAATCAGCTCCGGCAATCCTGGTTCCACGATCGGGGCAGTGCCGGCGTTGATCAGATCGATCTTGGTCGGATTCGGATCAACCGCAATGATCTGATGCCCGCTACGACAAAGGCAGGCGGCTGTAACCGCCCCCACGTAACCGATTCCAAAAATGGAAATTCGCATTCGCTACCCCCAGCCAAACGATTAATGAAGTGTGCAGTGCACCATAGAATCTCGATGCTTGCAAGCAATTTAAAGTTGCAAGAATGTCCTAAACCGGAGCACATTGCGGCAAATAACATAAGTATCGTACGCCATAATCACTTTATAGACCGGCAATGACGCGTATATAGACCACAGATATTTGACTTAGTATTGAACATTAACGTTTGTTAATCATTTATTAAACGAATGTTAATATATACGTGCGGCAAGTAAACCATTTTACTGCAGACTTGATAAGTTCTAACGTATTATTACTTTAGTCTAATAAAGCCTTATCCATTGTTCACACCGCAGAGCAGCGAGGTTCTTGCTGCGACGCAATATTTTTTGGGGGATCCATGATCAGACCAGTCATTCTATCCGGAGGTTCGGGAACGCGGCTCTGGCCGCTTTCCAGAGTAGCGCATCCCAAACAATTTCACGCGCTGGCCGGTCCCGAATCGCTCTTTCAGGACACATTAAGCCGGACGTCGCACGGGGAGACGTTCCTTGCTCCCTATGTGGTTTGCAATGAGACCCATCGCGCGATCGTAACCGACCAGACCGCGGGCAGGGCGGCAACTTTGATTTTCGAGCCAAGCGCCCGGAATACTGCCCCCGCAATTTTGCTGGCAGCTATGCTGGCGGCGGAAGCGGATCCCGCGACGATATTGCTGGTCATGCCTTCAGACCATTTCGTATCAAATCCGGGCGCGTTGAAGGCTGCGATCGACTCCCTTATGCCCGCCGTTGCCGATGGCTACATTGGTACATTCGGCATTATACCAACCGAGCCCGCCACGGGTTTTGGCTATATCCATGGACAGCCCAGTGCCTGGGACGGCGTCGAAACCGTGGTGCAGTTCGTTGAAAAGCCCCCTCTAGAACGGGCCGTCGAGTTTATCGCAGACGGACACCATTACTGGAATGCAGGCATATTCCTGATGCGTGCCGATCGAATGCTGAACGAGGCGGCACACCGCCAGCCTCTCATGTATGCCGCCGTGTCCGATGCAATTCGCGATGCTAAACGGGCAGGCGCGGAAATCTGGCCTGACCCCGTCGCCTTTGACCGTTCGCCAAGCGATTCGATCGATTACGCAATATTGGAGGGTGCGGAACGTATCGTTGTGGCGCCCGTAGACATGGGATGGTCAGATATCGGCAGCTGGGACGCGCTCGCTCAATTCGGTCCCGCTGATTCACGAGGAAATCGGCTTTCCATGAACACACTGCCCCTCCTATGCGATGGATGCTATATTCGAAGCGACGGTCCGCTGATTACGGCCATTGGCGTAAGCGAACTGATCATAGTCGCTACTGCGGATTCGGTTTTGATCATGCCGAAGGGAAGCGGCCAGCAAGTCAAGGAATTGGTCGGAAAGGTAGCCCGGCTCCATCCGGATCGGCTTTGAGGCGGGGCAAATTGGCACCCTGGAAAGTTTGTGTTAACCTTAACGATCTAGATTCGGCGGGTCACAGCCGAACGCGAGGATTGTTGAGAGATGCCCTTCAGAAAGAACGTGCCTCGGGCAGAGCCTGATTCGCACCCGGATGGCCAGCAAGCTAGCGTGCCCATTCGTTTTGGCGCGCAACCCTATGCGGTGTGCGAACGGTGCGGTCATTTCGAACAGGTGCCGACGGACACGTGTACGGCATGCTGGTCTGACACGTTGCGCGTGTGTGGGCCGCAACCGTAGGCAACTCACTCTTCCACAAAAAAATACGCTGTCATTTTATGTTGCACGAACATGTTGCGGTGCAACGATTCTTATGCAAGCTTGCACATCAAAGGCATAGGAGAGGAAGGAGAAACGGCGGACTGGGGGGTCGGCTGAACATGGAACATTGCGGTTCGGATATTCGGCTGGCTACGGACCCGATGCCTCCTCGCCGTGAAAGGAAGCCCGGTAGTTCCGACCTTCAAGCAGCCAAGCTGGCTGCAATGAAAAAGGTAATGGAAGATTTTCAATCCGACGTCGTACGACATTTGGACAAATTGCATCAAATATTGCGCGAAGCGGGCGCGCAGACCGATGATGTGATTATATCCTCGCCGCCTGCGCTCGGGTCGGACGATCTGCGGACGATCAGGCAGGCTGTCGGCTTAAAGAGTGATCGTTGCGCCGAGCTTTTGCTGTTGTTGGTGCAGCATCCGGACCGAACTTTTGGCTACTCGGAGCTGACGGGTGATCCGATACCGACAAAGGCCCGCAAGAACGTCGTCCGTGTACATTTGACGCAATTGAGGACAGCTCTGCGAGAGCTGGGCTTTGAGGCAGCAATTCAAAACCATCGTGGATATGGTTATTATATAAACCTGGATGTCGCAGCCGAGATTCAAAAACTCTGGAAAAAATAGCACTCATAGATCTGCGGGCACAGATCAGCTGAATATGGTCGGTGGGTCGGGAAAGCAGTTTTTTATAGCAGCTGGAAAACGCCCGGGCCACACCGAGCACTCACTGTGATAGGCCCTCTCCCGTGTATCCAGCTGTGTATACGAAGAGCGCGTATCGTGATGTAAGCTCGCGTATACACATGAACGGTCTAAAGTGATTTCTACCAACATTTCAGGCCGTTGATCCTCTGCTCTTGATAGTTCATATAGTCTTATGAGAACATAAATAGAACGCTTTGGGAGCAGAGGGTCGCAGGTTCGAATCCTGTCTCCCCGACCACGAAACCCGCGGAAAAACGCGATTTTTCTAAATCTCGTAGGATAATCGGCCGGCGGCTCTCAGAGCTGTGTATACGCCGTGTATACAGAGAAGGTCCGGGGAGATGCCCTCTCAATCGGGCTCTGGGCCGAAAGAAGATTGTCAGATTATGGGCGAACAAAAGGGCAGAATTGCCGTTTGGATATTCACTCCTGAGCCGAAAGGCATCCACTCCGACATTGCTTGGAAGAGGGCTTTCCGATCCATACGTCGCAGCGTAAGGCATGGTTTCAGCCGTTAGGCAGGTCGCCGGGCCCGACGGTCGTCCTCATCGCGAGCGCGGGGCTTGCCCGAAGCGATTATCGCTGACTTTGCGGTACCAAAGTTCAGGATACTCCGGGTATGCAGTTGACGTGGTGAAGGAAAACAGCATCGTCCACGCCCAAAGCTTCGGCGGGTTGATGTCGAAACGATGACCCCGGAACTCGTACGTACGCGGGGCCGTATGTTCTGGGGATCTTAGCGCGCGCCGACGGGCACGCGCAGTGTTAGCCCGTAAGTTGCTGGCGGGCCGTAGATCGACGTCACGCCAAGGATGCCGAGGTTCAGGGCATAGGCGCGATAGGCTTTATTGAACACATTGCGTCCCCAGGCGGTTACGGAAATCCCCGTCGCTTCGTGGCGGTAGGTCAGCGATGCGTTGGTCACGTTATACGCCTTCTGGAGGGAGCCCAATCCGTTCGTGACTTCAAGGAACTGGTCATCGTACCAGACGCCATCGACCTGCGCTGCGACATTGCCGCCGCCGATATCGAGATTGTAACGGAGCAGGTAGTTGAAGCTGAAGCGCGGCGCGTTCGGAAATTTTGCATTCTTGATCGTGCTCTGCGGGAAGGTGCAGGTGAACACGCCCCCATTGTTCTGGCAATATTGAGAGTCAGGTGCACCGGGGAACACTTCTGGCGCTGTCTGCTGCAATGTGGCGGGGATGCTGTCCACTTTCGAGGTCTGCCACGTAGCACCGAAAACAGAGTCGAAGTTTTTCGAGGGTGACCAGAACGCTTCCATTTCCGCTCCGGTGGAGGTGGCGTTGCTGTTGAACACGTGCGGTACCCCGCCGGCCAGCGAAAAGGCCTGATAGTCGTCGTAGATGTAATGGAATACGGTGCCGTTGAGCCGCAGGCTGCGGCCAAGCAGGGTGCTCTTGAAGCCCGCCTCGAAGCTGTTGAGCGTTTCCGGCCGATGCTGGAAGTCGCGCGGATCGATCTTTGACGACAGTGACCAGTTGCCGCCTTTAATCCCGCGATTCCACGAAGCGAACAGCAGAGTATCAGGGTTCGCCTGATAATTCAGCGAGACGCGGGCGGCCCAGTCGCCATAATGTTCGCGGTTCACTCCGGGAACGAGTGCAGCAAGGTCTTTGTCAGTAAACAATGTGACCGGGTTGGGTTGTGGCGCAAAGGTTGGATCCTTCAGCACGCTGGCATAGTCGATTGCCTTGTCATCCTTTGAATAACGTCCGCCCAGCGTCAGCGAGAGTTTATCGGTAAGCTGAACGTCGCCCTGCGCGAAAATCGACCAGTTCTTGGACTTGATCTTGTAGAGTTGATCGACGGTCGGCACTGAGAAGCCGCCGTTGCCGGCAATGGCCAGATCAACGATTGGCACCCCGGTAACGGCGTGATGACCATCATATTTCATGTCGAGATAATAGGCCCCGGCCTGCCATTTGAGTTTGTCTGTCTCGCCGGACAGCCGAACCTCCTGGGAGAACTGATGGAATTTGACTCCGGTGTCGACATTGACGATCAGCAAGGGCAGGGCGTCGCCGTCCTCGGAATAGGACTTGTCCATTGTAAGGTAATTGGTGATCGCGGTCAGTTTGGCGACACCCAGGTTCCAGTCCAGCTGCCCCTGGTAACTATTCATCACGCGATCGAGATTACCGCGCCGTTCGCCGAAATGCTCCCAGGGTGAAGCCGCCGCACCGGTAATTCCGTTGATCACCCCGTTCTGGGCGTCGCTCAAACCCGCAGCGTTGGTGTCGCAGAATCCATTGGCGAGGAAATTGCAGTTCTCGAACACATAGCCGCCGGTTGCGACATGGTTATCTTCGGAATGCTTGTACCAGAGGCTGAGCGTCGCTTCGGCCGAGAGGTCTGCCTGCAGGTTGAGGCGCGCGGCCCAGCCGTTCTTGCCGCCGAGGTCCTGCCCGCTCCCTGGCAGGATGCCGAAGCCCAGCGCGGTCGCATCAGTATCGCGCGACTTGATATAGCCGTCCGCCTTTTCCACCCGCGCCGCGGCACGGAATCGTATGCCTTCGCCCAACCGCCCGCCGATGGCGCCTTCAAGCGACCAGTCATTGAAGCGGCCATATTCGCCCTGTGCGTACCCGTTGAATTCATCCTTGCTAGCGTCTTCGCTCAGATAATGGATGAGGCCGCCTGTCGCGTTCCGGCCGAACAGCGTGCCTTGCGGACCGCGCAGCACTTCGACCCGCTTAATATCGAAGAGTTGCCCCGAAATGGCGTTCATCGAAGCGACATAGGCGTTGTCCTGATAGACCGCGACGGGTGCTTCCAGGTTATCGGTGAAGTTGCTCTGCGAGATGCCGCGCAGGCTGAAGATAGTCAGGTTGGGCGACCAGGCATTGACTCGTAAGGATGGGACCTGCTGCGTGATCTGGGTCGTATCAGTAATGCCGAGGCGGTCGATCTGTTCGCCGCTGAAAGCACTCATGGAAATCGGCACCTTTTGTAGGCTTTCGCTGCGTTTATTTGCGGTCACGATAATTTCCCCGAGCGAGAGCTCGGCAGCCGACTGAGCGGTGGTTTCCGGTCCGGCATCCTGCACAGCCGCGAGCGCAGGAAAGCTCATCGCCGTGGTTGCGAGCAAGAGGGTAGCGTGCCGCATTGCGCGGAAATCGATTTGCATAATCGTAACTCCCCAAACCATAAGGTCGTATCGCACTGCCATCGATGACTTCGCGGGAGCGCTGCCAGAAAGCTATCTCACAGTTTACAGTGAATATCAATCCTGGTGCATTGTTGCTAAATAACAACAGTCTCGGCGGCTCATGAATGTGCAGCATCCCGTGCGACCATATCCCACGTCCAACGATTAAGTGATTGGAGTAAAATCATAATATGCGAAGGCTGCCGCCAGCACATGCTTTATAAATCGAACAATTCCCCCACGACTCAGTGATTGTTTAGTTTTTGACGAGGGTAGGTGGGATGGGGTCAGCGGGTTGCCGAATCGGGAAGAAGGAGGTGGATATTCGAGATTGTCGCGGACTGGCTTTCGGGTTCGCCAATGGCTGCATGGCTCTATGGCTGCGTCGGGGTGCCGGCCAGCTTGATCTACGGCTTACCGGGTATGGCCTGCTACTCAGATAGCCGAAGCGAGCCCCAACCCGGCACCTTGGTTGCCCGGTGCCTCCCCCTGCATCTCGCTCCGGACGAAATCAATGAAGGCCCGGACTTTCGACAGTGCGAAGTTCCCCCGGGGAAAGATGATATGCAACGGAATACTTTCGCTGACCGTGCTGTCCAGTAACGATTCCAGCTGTTTTGCCCTGATGTCGTCCTCGACAAGGAAGCGGGGAAGATAACTCACCCCAAGTCCCTCCAGCGTCGCCTCACGCGCCATGCGCACCGAGTTGCTCGTGAGCGGGCCGCGATTGACCGCAACCGTCACATCCTCGGACAGGCGCCATTCGCCGACCTTGGAGAGGTGGGTTTCGACGATGCAGGTGTGGTCCTTCAGGTCATTGGGCGTCGACGGCCAGCCTGCGCGTGCCAGATAGTCCGGCGCGGCGACAAGCGCCATCGGATAGGTGCGCAGCTGTACCGATTCCAGGCTCGCATCGAACGGGTCGCCCATCCAGAACGCCACGTCGAATCGCCCCTTCAGCATGTCGACCTTGCTGTCCGAGAGATTGAGGAACAGCCGAACGTCGGGATAAGCTTTGAGAAATCGCGGAATAATCGAGGTGAGGTCGAATAGTGAAGACACGACAGGCGCATTCACCTTCAATTCGCCACGTGGTTTGGAAACCATCCCGCTTATGATCTGGTTTGCCTCGTTCACCTCGTCGACAATGCGAGAGCAGCGCGCATACATTTCGCGGCCCGCCGGGGTGAGCGTGACTGAACGGGTGGTGCGGTCGAGCAGGCGAACGCCGATGCTTTGTTCCAGCTTGGCGATCTGGCGACTGACGGCTGCTTTCGAATAGCCGAGCAGCTTGGCGGCATTCGAAAAGCCGCCGGTGCTGACGACGGCGGCAAATGACATCATCGCCATGACGTTGCCGAGGTCCGGTTTGTCTTCCATTCTCCACTCCGTGTTGCAGGCGCGATGGCCTGTCAATCCACAGGGGCTCGCCAAGGAACATCAGCCTCAATCAACGTGGCCCACCAATTGTTACGTTATAGCAAAAATATCCGCAATATAAGATGCACTGTTGCGTTTTGATTGACTTTGCGCGAGGAGGTTGGCGATCACAGGGGGGACGGCCCGCGAGTCGAAGCGGTAAAATGGGAGTTTTATCATGGCCACGCAGCAAACTCAGGCCGCACAACAGGACCAGCGCAGCCAGTTTCATCCATTCACGTCGATAAATGACCTTAAGGCGGAGGGTCCTGTGGTGATGGCTTCGGGCGCCGGTATTCGGGTGCGCGATGTCAATGGCAAGGAATATCTCGACGGCATGGCCGGCCTGTGGTGCGTCAACCTGGGCTATGGTCGTAAGGAAATTTCCGACGCGATCGCCCGACAGAGCGAGCGCCTCGCCTTTTTTCACACTTTCAACGGGATGAGCAGCGATGTCGTGGCCGAATGTGCCGAGGCGCTGCTGGCGCGCGCACCAGTGCCGATGTCGCGCGTTTTCTTCGGCGCATCGGGCAGCGACGCCAATGAAACCCAACTCAAATTGATCTGGGTTTACAACAATTTGCGCGGCAAGCCCGAAAAGAAGAAGGTGGTCGCTCGTTGGAACGCCTATCATGGCTCGGGCGTAGCGACGGCCAGCTTGACCGGGCTGCCCGGCATGCACAACTTGTTCGATCTCCCTAAGGGGCCGGTCCTGCATGTCAGTGCGCCATATTATTACCGCAATGCACCAGACGGAATGTCCGAACGGGATTTCTCACGCCATCTGGCGAGCGAACTGGAAGACCTGATCGAACGAGAAGGCGCTGATACTATTGCCGCCTTCTTCGCGGAGGCGGTGATGGGGGCTGGCGGATTGATCCCCCCACCCGAAGGTTATTTCGACGAAATAACGCCAATTCTCAAGAAAAACGACATTCTGCTTGTAGCGGATGAAGTCGTGTCCGGCTTCGGGCGGCTTGGCACCTATTGGGGTAGCCAAACCTATGGCTATGAACCCGATCTCATCACGTCTGCCAAGGGTGTCACCTCGGGCTATTTCCCGATGTCGGCGGTGTTCATTTCGCCCAAGGTGTGGGACGTTCTCGAAGCCAATGCCGATAAAGTGGGCGTCTTCGGCCATGGCTACACTTATTCCGCGCATCCGGTCGGTGCGGCAGCGGCCCTGGCCGCGCTGAAGCTGATCGATGAACTCAAGGTGGTTGAAAACGTCGCTGATGTGGGCCCCTACATGATGCAGGCACTGCGCGACCGGCTGGGCCAGCATCCGCATGTCGGCGATATTCGCGGCAAAGGCCTGATGCTGGGCATCGAATTGATGAAGGATCGCGGAACCAAGGAAATTTTTCCGATAGCCAACCGCACTGGCAGGCAGGTTCTGAAGGCGGCCGCTCAACGTGGTTTAATCACCCGCGCGCTGGGCGACACGCTGGTGTTCGCGCCGCCCTTGATCCTCAACCGGGCCGAAGCGGACGAGATTGTCGACAAGTTCGCGCTGGCCATCGACGACGTGTTGAAAGCCTGATCCGCGGCGCTTTGGCGCAGTGGCCGGATGGCCCACAGGGCAACTTTGGGAAGGGTGGCATGGAACTGAACACCGCAATCGCCGGCATCGCGGTCGCAGAACAAGGCGCCGAACGCCTCACCCGAGGTGGCCTGATCAGCGCGATCCTTGTTGGCTTGGTGGGCGCGCTGGTGATTTTCGTCACCCCAGGCTTCCTTGCTGTCATCGCTCAGAAGACCGGCTTCGACAACGATCAGCTGGGCTATCTCGCGGCCTGGGATATCAACGCCATGGCGGTCACCATCGGCTTCAGCACCTTCGCGCTGGCCCGGGCGCCGTGGCGGGCGGCGGTAGCGCTGGGTCTCACGCTGATCGTGGTTGGCAACCTGCTCACGGCGGCCGTGGCCAGCTTTCCGGCCATGGCCGCGGCCCGCCTCGTTGCCGGTGCGGGGGAAGGCATCGCGATCGGTTTTGCCTTTGCGGCCCTCGGGCGGGCCTCCAATCCCGATCGCGCCTTTTCGATCTACCTCGTCATAGGCGCACTGCTCAGTTCGGCCTTTCTCTATGCGCTGCCGGCGATCCAGGCGGGGGCAGCCCCATCGACGCTGTTTCTGATCATCGCCGGGCTCAACGTCGTCGTCATGCTGTCGCTGCCCGGCTTTCCGGATGGCAGCAAGGATGAGCCCGATATCTTTGTTGGCGCCGGCAAGCTCGATATGCGCTACGCTTCGGGGGCGCTGTTGGGGGTGTTCCTGCTGTTCTTCGCGATGGGTGGCATGTGGAGCTATTCGGAGCGGATCGGCATGGCAAGCCGGCTGTCCGCTGATGTCATCGCCAAAGGCTTATCGATCGGGACGATTGCAGGAGTCGCGGGTGCTGGCCTGGCCGGCGTCCTGCCGCGTCGCTGGGGCCGTTCCTGGCCGTTGATCGTCGCCGGGGTGCTGGGGGTCGCCAGCTTTCTGATGTATCGCGGCCAGGTGGTTCCGAACAATTTTATCGTTGCCACCGTGCTGATGATGTTCAGCTGGAATTTTGCCCAGCCGCTGCTGTCGGGGATTTGCTCGGAAGCCTGCAGCCGCGGGCGCGTGGTCTGCGCGATGGGCTCGATCCAGACGTTTGGGACTGGTCTAGGCCCCGCCGCTGCCGCTGCGACGCTGGTCACCGGCTCGTTCTCGGTGATGATTTACTCCGCAGCCGTCGTTCTCGCGTTGAGCGTCGCCGTGACGATCGCCACAATCAGGCGCGGCCATCGGCCAGCGTGATCCGGACGGACGCCGGCATCCGCTTCCTTGCCTTATCCGAGTTGTTTTGCGTACCGTGCAGGGTTCTGCCAAGGGCCTCATAATCGTTTGTGCAGCGTGGAGCTGACGATAGGCATCGAACAGCAGCGATACTTCGGTCGCGTCGTCGAATCTGCCTGTCTTCCGGGGACGATCATTGACAACCCATATCGATCATTCACGGCGGAGATATCGCCGCCCCTGACTGTTCCTGCCTCCTGACTACAGGAACACAGCGCGCGATAGGCCGCCATCGACGGCGATCGACTCCCCCGTCACGCCGCTGCCCAGCTTCGAGCATAGGAAGACGATTGGATCGGCAACTTCCTCGACCTCCAGCATACGTTTGAGCGCTGCCGGATCGCCCGCCTCGCGCGCGATGATGGCGTCGACGGTCGTGCCTTCCTCCGCCGCCATTTCCGCGAACCATTCTTCGATGTGCTCGGTTCGGGTGACGCCAGGATGGATGATGTTTACGGTTATTCCGTCGCGCCCGACTTCGTCGGACAAAGTCTTGGTGAAATGCACCAGCGCGGTATTGCGCATGCCCGACAAAGCCTCGGTGCAGCGGGCTGTCAGTCCGCCCACATTGACGATGCGGCCCCAGCCGGCCCGGCGCATGTGCGGCACGCAGGCCTTGGCAGTACGAAAATAGCCGAACAATTTCGTATTGATGTCGAGCATCAATGCGGTTTCGTCCGCCAGTTCGATCGCGTTGCGGACCAGACCGCCCGGCGCTGCCGCGCAGTTCACCAGGATGTGAATCGCGCCGAATTTCGCGACCGTCGCGTCGACCAGTGCCTGCACTGATTCCTTCGAGGTCGTGTCGGTCGGCACTGCGATGACCTCACCTCCGGTTGCCCTGCGCAGGTCTTCGGCGGCGGCTTCGAGCTTGCTGGCGGTGCGAGCGGCAATCGCCACCTTGGCTCCGGCCAGCAGCAGCTTGCGCGCTGTTTCCTTGCCAATTCCGACCCCTCCGCCGGTGATCACGGCAACCTTGCCCTCTAGCCCCAGTTGCAGACACATTGTCGCTACTCCTTCTGTTCCGGTGCACGCACTGAAACGCGCGCTGCTTCGGCGCCGTCAAAGCTCGCGCGAATTACATCATTTGCGAAAATCGCGGTTGCTCCGGTGCAGGTGCCCGACGCGATCAACTGCTCGCGCCGCAGTGCATAGCCTTCGTGCTCGCGAAGCCAATTGGCTAGCCAGACGACTGCATCGAGCGGATTGCCCATCACATGCGCGGTTGATCCGTCGATCGCCTGCCCGTCGCTTCGCACCAAAGTGACGGGCATTTCGGCAAACCGGTTATCCCAATGCGACGACAGCTTGCGACCAAGCACCAGGCCGTGCGCCATCGAGTTGTCCGCGATAAGCAAGGGCAATGTCAGGTCGCTTGTCACGAAACGCGTTCGCACGATCTCGATCCCGCCATAGATCCCTTTAAGCGCTGCGCAAATGTCCTCGCGCGTATAAGGCCGGCTCTGCAATGGAAGATCGCTGCCCATCTGGAAGACCAGTTCGGCCTCAGCGAACATTTCCGCGCCGACGAAGGGGATTTCGCTTCGGTCCGAGCAAATCGCGCTGGCGGGAAGCCTTCCGACCGTCGGTTCGTTCGCGCCGAATGTTTCGCGTACGCCGGCGCCGGTCAGGCCCAGCTTCCAGAGCATCACCGGCATGTTCGTCGATGCGTTCACCCTACGCTGGATCGCGTAGGCCTCGGCGATTCCAGGCGTTCGCACGGGCAGAGCCGCCGCCGCTGACATTTTCGCCGCGGCGAGGAGGGCATTCTCAAGATCGTCGCAATCGCGTTGCACGAAAACTTCCCATTGATGCCGTGTTCTCAATTGTCGCACATATGCAACAAACAAACTTTGAAATCCAGTATTGTTCACATTATGAGGATACGCTAGTAAGGCCTGGACTCGCTGGCAGGGCAACTCGGGCCTGCCGCGGGACGATTTAGGTCGAAGGTGGAGTCATGTCAGGGCGGTCTGCAATATTCGCGAAGGCTGAGTCGCTTGGAAGCGCCCTCGCCAAGGCTCCGCGCGGCCTGATCATCGATGGGCAGTCGGTTCAGGCGCAATCAGGTAAGACTTTCGCCACGGTTAATCCCGCGACGGGCAAGGAAATCTGCCAGGTTGCGGAAGGCGGGCCGGCCGATGTGGATATTGCGGTCAAGGCGGCGCGCAAGGCGCTCGTCGACCCGTCGTGGTGTGATATGAGCGCTGTCGATCGCTCCAAACTGCTCAACCGTCTGGCGGACCTGATCGAGCGCGACGCCGCCGAACTCGCCGTGCTGGAGTGCATGGACAATGGTAAGCCTGCGACCCTGACTCAGGCGGTCGAGATCGAAGGATCGATCAAGACATTCCGTTATTTTGCCGGGTGGCCCACAAAGTTCGGCGGGGAAACTTTGCCCGTCTCGCCACGCAGCCGCGCCAAAATACTGAACTATACTTTGCGCGAGCCGGTTGGCGTCTGTGGACTGATCGTTCCGTGGAACTATCCGATGTCGATGGCCGCGTGGAAGGTGGCGCCGGCGTTGGCCGCCGGTTGCACCGTTATCCTGAAGCCTGCCGAACAAACTCCATTGACCGCGCTGCGGCTGGCTGAACTGGCGCTGGAAGCAGGCGTACCGCCGGGCGTGTTCAACGTGATTACAGGGTTTGGCGAGGCGGGCGCGGCGTTGGTCGATCATCCCGGCGTCGACAAGGTTGCCTTCACGGGCTCGACTGAAGTGGGCAAGGCCATCGTCCGCGGCTCGACCGGAAACCTCAAGAAGGTCAGTCTTGAGCTGGGCGGCAAGTCGCCGCAGATCGTGCTGCCCGACGCCGATCTCGATGCGGCGGCGGCTTCGATTGCGGCGGGGATCTTTTTCAATCAGGGACAGACCTGCACGGCAGGTTCGCGCCTTTACGCGCATGTCTCCGTCCACGACGACCTGCTTGCCCGCGTTGCCGATCATGCGGCGCGCCTGACGATTGGCAACGGGTTGGACCCGTCGGTAACCTTCGGCCCGCTTGTGTCGCAAGAGCAGTGGGACCGCGTCAGTTCCTATGTCGAAATAGGAAAGGCGGAGGGGGCCGATATCATGATCGGCGGCGGCCGCCCCAAGGCATTGGGTGAAGGCTTCTTCTTCGAGCCGACGATCATGGCCAATGCAGGGCGGGACATGCGGATCGTCAAGGAGGAGATATTCGGACCGGTGCTCAGCGCTTTGCGCTGGAACGATGCCGATGATCTGGTCGCCCAGGCTAATGATTCCGACTTCGGTCTCTCGGCCGGAATCTGGACCAATGATCTGAAGCAGGCGCATCGCCTGGCTGCTGCCGTCAAGGCCGGGACGGTGTGGATCAACTGCTTCAACCTGGTGGACAACGCAACGCCCTTCGGCGGCTTCAAGCAATCCGGTTGGGGCCGCGAACACGGCCGCCAGGCAATGGAACTCTACAGTGAGATCAAGAGCGTCTGGGTGAATCTCAGCTGAGCGCCAACGCCGTGCGTGTTGTAAAGTAGGAGCGGACATGAGCAGGACCTTGATAGTCGCGACCGATGGGCAGGCGGTGATGCGCACCCACGATGACGGCAACAACTGGTACCGGATAAACATTCGGCAGGATCTGGAATATGATGATCGTGTGCGGTGCCTGCTGGTCGATCCTGCCAATCCGGAGGCTTTATTCGCGGGCGCGGAAAAGGGCTTGTTCTATAGTTCGGATCGCGGGGTTCACTGGAGCCGGATAGACTGCACGTTGAATGGCTATGCGGTGTGGAAGCTGGTCGCCAGCGAAAAAGATCCCAAAATGCTCTATGCGGGCACTGGCGCGCCATCGCGTTCGATACTGTTCCGTTCGCGCGATGGCGGCAAGACATGGGAAAAGACCCCGCTCGAAATGCCGGAATTTTGCGCCGGGGTGAATCGTCCGCGCATGCTCGCGCTGGCTGTTGATCCCGATGATGCGGATGACGTGTGGGCGGGTGTCGAGGAGGGCGGCCTGCACCGTAGCCGCGACGGTGGCGACAGCTGGGAACGGATCGACACGAGTTGGCCGGAATTCGGCGGCAATTCGGACCTGCACGATATCATGATTCTGAAACAGGATGATGGCTCGAAGGTCCACCTCGCGCTGACCGTGATCGCCCTCTACCGCTCGGTCGACGGCGGCAAGACTTGGACTCGCCAATCGGCCAAGGAAAGCTGGGGCTTGCGCTATTCGCGCCTGCTGATGCGCAAACCCGGCAGCAACCGGGAGATCGCAGTTGGCATCGGGGATGGCACGCCCGGCACGCAAGCCGCGATTCTCACCTCCTCGGATGCCGGGCTGACGTGGGTTCGTGCTGATCTCGACACTCCATCGAATTCGTGCATGTGGGCCTTCGGTTCAAATCCCGCCGATCCCGATTTCATGCTCGCCGGCAGCAAATTCGGCTATCTTTACCGGTCGACCGATGGCGGGAGGTCCTGGGCCAAGGAATGGCGAGAATTCAATGAGATAACCGACATCGCTTGGGTTCCGGGCGTTCCTGCCGATCTGGGGTTGCCGCATGTCACAACCTGAAACATCGCCGATCCGGATCGAGAGGATCGCTCATATCGTCCTGTTCGTGAACGACCCCGAGGCGTCCGCGAAATGGTACGCCGACGTGCTGAACATGAAGATCGTCGCACGGGCCGGTGATGGCCCCTACAAGGGCGGCGTATTTCTGAGCTTCGGCGTGAGCGATCACGACATTGCCCTTTTCCCAGCGCCGGAAGACGCCACCAAGGCAAAGGAGTTCGAGCATATCGGGTTGCAGATGGCCGGAACGAGCATGGACGACCTGCGCCGCAATTACGCCTATTTTCGCGAACGCGGTGTCGAAATTGCGGAGATTCTCGATCATGGCGTCTCGACCGGCATCTATTTTTACGACCCGGATGGGCACATGCTCGAAGTGTTTTGCCAGCGCATTCCCGTTGAGGGCGGGGCGGCACAGGCCGAACTCCAGCAAAACCAGGGACGGGCCGATCTGATCGATCCAGCATCGCTTTGAAACAATCTTTTGGATGTCGGGCGCTGCGATTGCCGCCTGTCCCGCCGGCGTGATGCCGGATTGATTTTGGGAGAATGACATGACGACCTACGCACCGAATTTCGGACCATTCCACATTCGCAAATGGTTCAGCCAGGTTGAGGAGATCCTGGCGGGCGAGACCGGTGCCGCGGTCGATGGCGCGCCCCTGTTCAAGTATATGATCGGCGCCTGCATCAAAAACCCCTATGCAGGCCGCTTCGTAGAAGACTTGTCGGCGTGGATCGATGCCTCACCGCGGCTCGGCGTGGAAATCGGTCGCCGGCTCAATGCGCTGTCCGGTGGGGCCAAGATTGAAAGTTATGGCAAGGCGATCATGGTCGGGATCGACGGCGAGTATGAGCATGGCAATGCCCTTCTTACCAACCCTGCCGCCAATCCGGTTCGTGATGCGGTTGGCGGGGGTGCTTCATGGGTTCCTTCGACTGGCAAGCGCGGCGTTCCGGGCACCATTCTCGATATTCCCTTCGGTCATAAGGACGCGCTCTATGTGCGCTCGCACTATGACACGATGAGTGTTTCTTTCGATGATGCACCCAACCGCGACGAAGTGATCGTGTGCTGGGCTTTCGCCACCCGCGGCCGGCTGAATGCGCGGCTTGGTGGATTGAAGGCGGAAGACGCCGAAGGCAACGGGCTGACCTGAGCCATGTCCACCCAGCCAATTGTCTGTTCCGACGCAGCGCCGCAACCGGTCAGGCCGCTCGCAGGGGAGCAGACCAGCCGGATCGCCAGCGGCGAGATTAGCATTCATGTCCGCGAATGGGGCGATGTTGCTGCACCGGCGATAGTCTTGCTGCACGGCCTGCGTGGTTACTCCGGGACGTGGCGCAAGCTTGCGGCGGCATTGTCGGATCGTTGGCGGATGATCGCGTTCGATGCGCGTGGGCGGGGCGAGAGCGATTGGGATCCGCAGCGCAATTATTATACGGATGCCTATCTGGCCGATCTTGAGGCTGTGGTCGACAGCCTTGAATTGGACCGCTTCGTGCTGGTCGGCCATTCGATGGGCGGTACGACGTCTTATTGCTATGCGGCCAGGCATCCCAGCCGGTTGTCCGGATTGGTCGTGGAAGACATCACCGCCGGATCTTCGGTTGCCGGAGCGGGATTTGAGCGGATCGTGGCCGAAATGGCAGCCCTGCCGACGCGCTTTGGTGATTGGGCCGAAGCGCGGGCCTATTGGCGCAAGCTGCGGCCTGGCGTGTCGGATACCGCGATCGAGGAACGCCTGTTTGAATCGATGCGGGCGGATGGAATGGGCGGAGTGGTGTGGCGTTATGATGCCGAAGGTATCGCCGCCAGCCGGCTTGCTCCCCAGCCTGGACGCGTCGTCGATCTGCACCCGGTGATCGCTGCGATCCGCACGCCTACCTTGGTTATTCGCGGAGGGCGATCCGATTTCTGCGATCTGGCCAAAATCGCCGAACTCGAAGCGGCCAACCCGGCCCTGACCCATGCCAGCATCGCCGAAGCATCGCACTATGTCCATGATGACGCACCCGAAAGCTTCGCACGGCTTGTTGAAGGCTTCTTGGCCGGGCTCAAGGCGGCCCCAGGCGCTTCAGCCATTGGGGACCGAATGTCATGAATGCCCAGCTGGAACAGGATAACGTGGTCACCAGGCAGTTAGGCGCGGATCTGTTGCTGGACAGCCTGTATCGGGGGGGCGCGCGGATCTGTTTTGCCAATCCGGGCACGACCGAACTGGGGCTGGTCAGCGCGCTGGCGCGGGATGGGCGCCTGCGCTGCGTGCTCAGCCTGTTTGAAGGCGTCTGCACTGGCGCTGCCGACGGCTATGCGCGGGTTTCGGATGAAGTCCCGTTGACCTTGCTTCATCTCGGGCCGGGTTTCGCCAATGGCATCGCCAACCTTCACAACGCCAGGCGCGCGGGTTCGCGCATCATCAACCTGGTCGGCGATCATGCCACCTGGCACTTGTCCTATGATGCTCCGCTGACCGCGGACATCAATTCGCTGGCCAGCCCGGTGTCGCGTGAGGTGATCTACATAGCCGACGCGGGCGGCATCGTGGAAAGCGTGGGCAAAGCCTATTCGGCCACCAACGAGGCGGAAGGCGGCGCTGCGACGCTAATCATCCCAACCGATGTTGTCGACGCGCCGGCACCTCATCTTCCCGCCTCGGTGGAAGCTGTGCCTTATCATCCGATGCAGGTATCCGCCGACAAGCTTGAAGCGGTGGCGTCCGCTCTGGCTCATCCTGGCGAGACCATCATCCTGCTTGGTGGCAACGCCTTGACCGAAGCGGGGATCCGCGCCGGCGCGAAACTTGCGGCCCGGCTCGGCGGTCGGCTGCTGATGGAACCCTATCCTCCCATCGTTACCCTTGGCGGCAATCTGCCCCAGGTCGAACGGCAAGCCTACTTTCCTGATGACGTGATCGCGCAGATGGGGGACGCCCGCATTGTGCTTGCGGGAGCGCGGATGCCGATCAGCTATTTCGGCTATGAAGGCTGGCCCAGCCAACTCGTGCCGGACGAGCGTCTGGTCCATTTGGCTGAACCAGGCGAAAACGCCGTTGCCGCGCTGAATGCTCTGGTGAACCAATTCGATGCGGCAGATGCGCCGACGTCGACGACATACGAACCACCGCTGTCGCTACCCCCCGAAACAGCACTTTCCCCGGCTTCCGTGGTGGAGGAGCTGCTGGTCCAGCTACCCCAGGATGCGATTATTTCGCTCGAGGGATCGACGCTCGGCGGGCCGTGGCTGCGCAACGCGCATCGCGCAAAGCGGCACCGCGTGATGACTAACACGGGCGGCGCGATCGGGCAGGGGCTGCCCTGCGCAGTGGGCGCCGCCTTGGCTGCACCAGATGCCCGCGTGGTCTCGCTGCAATCCGATGGCAGTGCGCAATATACGTTGCAATCGCTGTGGACCATGGCGCGCGAAAAGCTCAAGGTCACCATTATCATTGCGGCGAACCATCGCTACGCCATCCTGCAGACCGAATTGAAACGCGCCGATGTCCCGCTCGATGATGAAATGGTCGCCAACCTGACAAAGCTCGACAAGCCGCGCATTGACTGGGTTTCACTGGCGCGGGGTTACGGGGTTGAAGCCGCCCGTGCATCCACCAACGCGGAGCTGGCCGTGGCGCTGCAACAGGGCTTGGCGCACGAAGGCCCGTTCCTGATACAGGCGGAATTGCCGTGAGCAACGATCGGCCCGTAGCGATCCTGACCGGCGGGAGCGGCGGACTGGCGCCCGGTATCGCCCAAGAACTTACGCGTGCCGGCTTTGCCATTGTGCTCACCGCGCGCGGCAAGGAAGCGCTGGAGCGCACGGTCGACGAACTTCGCACCGCCAGCGAAGCACCTGTCCTCGCGCTCGTTTCCGACGCGCGCGATGCGGCGTCAACGAGAGCCCTTGCCGAGCAGGTGCTGGGCCGCTTTGGCCGGATCGACGTTCTGGTCAACGCCGCGGCCAGTTCGGCCCCCATTGGCGGCGCCATCGAAGCGGTCGACGTCGATGCTTTAATCGCCGACGTCAACGTCAAGGTGGGTGGATATTTGCGTTACAGCCAAGCCGTCGCCCCGGCGATGAAGCGCGCCGGGAGGGGGCACATCGTCAACATCGGCGGGCTCACGGGCCGGTCCAGCGATACGCTCAGCGGATTACGCAACGCAGCGGTTTCGCACCTCACCAAGGTTCTATCCGATCAGCTGGGGCCGTTCGGGATTTCGGTCAACGCTGTCCATCCAGGAATTGTGCGCACGCCGCACCTGGAAGCGCTGCTTGCAGAAATGGCCGCTGAAAGTAGCAAGACTGCCAAGGACATCGAAGCCGAATTCGTCAACCAAATACCCGCCGGCGCCTTGCTGGTGCCAACCCAGGTCGGGCGGATGGTCGCCTTCCTGGCAGCGGCGAAAGATGCGGCGATCACGGGGCAGTCGCTGACCGTCGATGGCGGCTATTCGCGCGGCGTCTTTCTCTAGAACGATGGGAGTCGCGATGGACAGCGGATCTCGACAAGCTGGCGTCAAATACCCGCTTTCCATGCGCGTGCTGCACTGGCTCCGGGCGGCAATCATCCTGGGTTTGATCGCATCGGGCTGGTACATGGCCCGCTTCAGCGACCTTCCCGAAAAAGACGTACCGCCTGCGGTATTCGAGATATTCTTTCCCAATCACAAGCAATTCGGCGTGCTGGTGTGGCTGCTCGCGGTCGTGCATCTGCTCATCCGCTGGCAGAATAGGGCGCGTCTACCCCATTCTCCCGAGGGCCTGAAACCCTGGGAAAAGATCCTGTCGCATGTCGTTCATCGCTTGATCATGGTGATGACGCTGATCACGCCGCTGCTCGGCTATGCCATGTCGTCCAGCTTCACCCAAAGCGACGGGGTGCCGTTCTTCGTCTTCGGCAAGTTGCCGGAGCTGTTGCCGAAGAATGACGACGCCTTCGAGATATTCGAGGCTCTGCATGCCTATAGCGCGTATTTCCTGCTCTCGCTGATCGTCCTTCATATCGCCGGCGCCCTCAAGCACCGGTTGCAGGATAGAGGTGGTGAGACCGACGTGCTGCCACGCATGCTCTGAGCCCGTGCGTTTGGCAGGAGTTCCTCACCGATGACCGATCCGCTTCAGATGCTACGGCCCGAAACCCTTGACCCCGCTGGCTTCGAGGTGACCAATCCGGCCAATGGCGCACTGGTTGCCAGCATCCGCCTGTATCATATCGCCGCGCTTACCGAGATCATCGAACGCGCGGAAGCAGCACGTCATGAATGGGCGGCGCGCACCGCCAAGGAACGCAGCGATGTGCTGCGCGCCTGGTACGGCCTGATTTGCGAGAACACGGAGAGCCTGGCCCGCCTGATGACTCTGGAAAGCGGCAAGCCGCTCAATGAATCGCGGAGCGAGGTGAAATATGGCGCGGCATGCCGAGGCATTGCGCATTGCTAACGATTTATAGCATGTAAGACATTGATTTATAAATGGTTTACGATGCCGTGCTGTCAAATGCACGTTCCAATTTTTGGCGTTCCGGCTATACCATCTATGGTTTTACGTGTGGCATGCAGTGCGTCGATGACCAACCTGCATGGAAACGATGAGGAACGGCGATTTCAAGGAGCGGTCCATCCGATCTAGTTGGCTTGGCAGACATCCGAGCAGTTTCAGAAAGGACGTGCCATGAGCCTTCTTCTCACCAGTCTTGCCCTGAGTGGTAGCTTTCCAAACCTTCCAACCCCGGTCGCACAGCCGGTTGCATATGTGGCGTCATCGGCGCCTGCCCGAGGGGTTATCCGGGTCAAAAGCGTCTATGGGTTTGAGGAAACCGTGGCCCGCATCAAGGCGGACGTCGCAGCCAAAGGTATCCGCTTCTTCGACGAGATCGATCAGACGGCTTTGGGTGAGGGTGCCGGCATCAAACTTGCTCGCTCAACGCTTGTGCTGTTCGGCAATCCGCCGCTCGGCATCCAGTTCCTGACCTCCAATCCCTATGCGGGTCTTGATTGGCCGGTTCGTATGCTGGTCTTGCAGGATGCCGACGGAACGGTCTGGATCGCGTGGACCGATTTCAATTTCATCGCCAGCCGCTACCGCATCGAAAATCGGAGCGCTCAGCTCAAAATGGCGAGCGAGGTCGCGGCTTCGATCGCATCCGCGGCAATAAAGTGACTCTGGGCCAGGCATCAGGTCTGGCCGGCATTACAGGCTTCGCTATCGCGCTGCTTTGCGCTGGTCTGATGGGCTATGCGATCCAGCGCGGAGCCACCTGCACGGTCGCGGCAATGGACGAGATCGTGCACCATCGCCGCGGGACCCGCTTCGTGGCCATCGTCGAAGCGTCGATCTGGGTTACCGGCGGGCTGTTGCTGGCGTCCCTGTTTGGCGTGCTGCCGATGCGGCCGGCCAGCTATGCCGTAACAGGCTGGACCCTGTTCGGTGGCGTGTTGCTCGGCTACGGCGCCTATGTGAACCGGGCCTGCGTTTTCGGTGCCATCGCACGCATTGGATCGGGTGAATGGGCCTATTTGATGACGCCCATGGGCTTCTTCTTGGGTTGTTGGTTGATCGCGGCATCCGGAATGGCGCGCGCGATGCCATCCGGAGCGGCTTCACTGATATTCGATGCCGCTCGACTGTTGCTGCCGCTCTTTCTGGCGTTTGCAATCTGGCGCCTTTGGCAAGCGGGCTCGGCGGTCAGGCGTGGGCGTTTCGCTGCGCATGTCTGGTCTCCGCACCACGCAACGGCGCTGATCGGCATTACTTTCGTCATCATGTTGCTGACGGTCGGCGCCTGGGCGTACACCGATGTGCTGGCCCAGGTTGCGTATGGTATGGCGGCCATGGTTGGCTCGCGATTTGTTCTGCTCCTTGCCCTGTTCACAGGCGCGCTGCTGGGGGGATGGACTGCGGGGCGACTGAGCTGGCGCAAGCCATCCTTCGCGGACACTGCTCGCTGCCTGTCAGGTGGATTGCTCATGGGTGTAGGAAGTAGCCTCATTCCCGGCGGCAATGACGGATTGATCCTCATCGGCTTGCCGCTGCTGTTCCCCTATGCCTGGCTGGCGTTCGGCATGATGTGCGGTACGATTATAGCCGCGATGGTTGGATCGAGGCTGACGAAGCCTGCGGCGAGATAACCGCTTTTGAAGCAAAGAGTCTCCGATCCAGCATTTACGGCACGGCGATTCTGGTTAGAGCGATGGCATGCGGCGTTTTGACATCAGGCGTGCCCGCGCTCTTGCACGTTATCATGGTTTTACGGGCGTGATCTGGCGACGGCGGTTGGCGATTGGCATCGGCGCAGTCCTCGTCGGCTTAATGGCGTTATTGTACGCGCGCATTGCCGATGCGGCTAACCACGCCTTCCTGGAGATCGTGGATCGCAGCTGGTGGGCGCCGATCCTGATTACTCCGGCGGGTTTTGCAACACTCGTATGGATCACGCGCGTCGCGGCCTCAGATGCGCGGGGATCGGGAATTCCGCAAGTCATCGCCGCCTCGCGCGATCCTGTGCATGCGATGCGATCGCTCATCTCAATGCGCACGGCAGCGGTCAAATTCGTCATCATGCCGCTCGGGCTCCTCGTTGGCGCCTCGGCCGGCCGCGAAGGCCCGACTGTACAGATCGGGGCGACGATCATGGCCTATGCGCATCGTCTCGCCGGAATCCCATTGCGCGCATCCGTGATAATAGCCGGCGGCGCAGCCGGTGTGTCGGCGGCATTCAACACGCCCCTTGCGGGTGTCGCCTTTGCGATCGAGGAGCTTGCGGCAGCTTACGAGCAGCGGATGACGCTGTTGGTAATGGCCGCCGTCCTAATCGCCGGCATGGTCAGCCTTGGGATTGCCGGCGACTATGTCTATTTCGGAGCGGTTTCCCAGCATCTGGCCTTCTGGCCTGCACTGATCCTGTCGCCGGTAGCGGGCATTGTCGGCGGGTTATCAGGCGGCGTCTTTGCCCAGACGATGCTGGCGGCCTCGCAATCATCGCACCGTTGGATTTCAGCCGCGCGCGATCGGCCGCTACTGTTGGCCGCCGCCTGCGGCCTGATCGTGGCGGCGATAGGACTGGCAACCGGCCTCACCTGGGGAACCGGCTATAGCGCAGCGCGCGCGATGACCGAAGGCACCGGCGCGCCGCTCTGGTACGCACCCGCGAAGTTTGCGGTGTCGTTGGCAACCGCCGTATCAGGTCTTCCCGGCGGTATCTTCGCGCCGTCGCTTTCGACCGGCGCTGGCGTCGGCAATCTGCTGCGTCCGCTTTTCCCCGATCAGCCGGCCAGCGCCGTCGTGCTGCTCGGAATGGTCGCTTATTTCACCGGTGTCGTGCGCGCGCCGCTTACGGCGGTCATCGTCGTGGTCGAGACGACAGCCAGTCGTGGTTTGCTGCTTCCGCTCCTCGCAACTGCGCTCATTGCCGATGGCGCGGCACAGATGGTTGGCCGTGAGAAGCTGTATCACGGCCTCGCAAAGGGCTTTGAGAACCGATGATGGATCAGGCAGCGGCGCCGAACCGATTCATATAGCGCTGGGCGATTGCCTCGACCGGCATCACCATAAAGACATCGACGGTATTGAACTGACGATCGACCACGGCGCCATCGCCGACCATCGCGCCGACGCGGAGATAGCCCTTTATGAGCGGCGGGAGCAGGCGCATCGCCTGGCGGGGATCGTAGCCGCCTACGGGGAGCATTGCCATATCAACGCGATGCCCGGCGGGGGCGCTGACCCGCAGCGGAGCGGGTGCGAGATGGTGGTGGAAGAGGTAGGAGAGCGGGGCGGCGTGAGCTTGCGGGTCCGTGCCCGCGAAGCTTGCGCAGCCGAACATGCGGCTGATGCCGTGGGTCATCAGATACTGCGCGATGCCACGCCAGAGAAGCTGGATGGTTCCGGCATCACGGTAGGCGGGGGCAACGCAGGACCGGCCAAGTTCCAGCAACTCGCCGTCTGCGTCAGCAGAGGCGAGGAAGCCGCCAAGATCAAATTCGCCGGCAGTGTAGAAACCCTGATGGCGGGTTGCGACGCTCTGGCGGAGCAGGCGGTAGGTTCCGACAACGATTGGCTCTCCGCCTGCCCGATCCTCAACCAGCAGATGGTCGCACACTGCGTCGTAGGGATCGCGATCGAGGCCGGGGAAGCTCAGCCGCTCATCCGCGACGGCGCCCATGTCACCGTAAAATACATCCCAGCGCAACTTTTGCGCGGCGGCGATATCGGCGTCGCCTCGGGCGAGGCGAACTGTGAGATCGCGGGCGCGCGACGGTTCAGCGAGCTTGAGCATCATACTGTCTCCGGCAGTGCACGCACGGCTGGCGCGTGTCGTTGAGGGATAGTAATAAGCGCGCTCTCGTCGTCGTTCGGAGGGCACGCCGATGGAAATGCAGCAAGTCCGCTATTTCATGGCGCTGGCGCAGACGCTCAATTTCACGCGTGCGGCGGAGCAGTGCAATGTCAGCCAGCCCGCGCTGACACGCGCTATCCAGCAGCTCGAGCATGAACTCGGCGGGCCGCTGTTCAATCGCGAGCGTAACAATACGCATCTGTCCGAGCTGGGCCGGATGATGATGCCCTATCTGGAGACGGTCCATGCTTCCGCGCAGGCGGCGCGGCAGGCGGCGAAGGCGGCAAAGAAGCTCGAAAATGTCACGCTGACGATCGGCGCGATGTGCACGATCGGGCCACAGATCATCGCTGACCTGCTGGTGCGTTTCCAGGCGCAGTATCCCCATGTCGAGGTTTCGGTGGCGGACGACGGCGCGCCTGCGATGATCGAGAAGCTGGAGAAAGGCGATCTCGAAATCGGCATCATCGGCATTCCCGAGGAGTTGCCTGATACGCTGCATCAGGTGCCGATCTTCGAGGAGCCCTTCGTGATCGTGCTGCCGCCCAATCACCGCCTTTGCGCCAAGAGTGCGGTCACGGTCGCCGATCTCAATGGCGAGCCCTATGTTGGCCGCTCCAATTGCGAAGTCTTCCAGATTGTGACCGAGGATTTCATGCGGCGCGGCGTTTCCACCCGCACGGTGTTCAGCTCCACGCGCGATGACTGGGTCCAGGGGATGATCAAGGCGGGGCTCGGCTTCGGCTTCTTCCCGCAATATTGCGTGATCGATCAGGATCTGGTGGTGCGGCCGCTGATCGAGCCGGGCTATTCGCGAACGATCTATCTTGCGACGGTGCGCGGGCGGCCGCATTCGCCGGCTGTGGGGGCTTTCGTGAAGGAAGCCCGCCATCATGATTGGTCGGCCTTCGCCAGAGCCGCGTGACAACCATGGCATTCGCCATCCGCCAATAGATCCTGGCAGCTCTCGATTGCATTCAACGCTGCGGGGAAGCCCGCAAATACGGCGGTCTGCATCATGATTTCGATGATCTGGCCGCGCGTGCAGCCAAGATTGAGCGCAGCCGCCACATGTGTCCGGAGTTGCGGGAGTGCATGGCCGACGGCGGCCAGGGCAGCGATTGCCGCGAATTCCCGGCTCGCCATGTCCAGCTCCGAACGGGACCAGAGATCGCCATACGGAAACTCGATGGCCATGCGCGCGAAGTCCGGCGCCAACTCGGCGACCCGGTTGGCTGCCGCATCCCGCCCGCCAAGGCCCATTTGCTGCAATATTTCGACGCCGCGGAGGTAGCGATCCGACATGGTAATGATTTCCTGGATGGTCGGCGTGACGCTCCCGCATCCTCTCGACGGGGGCGCCACGCCGTGGGCACCGGCATAAGCGGCTGGGGCGGGTCGCTGCCGGTGGTGACTGGGCCTAATCGCGCGCCTTGACGTCCGCGGAGAGTAGTTCGGCCGGAACCTTGCCGGTGTTCTTCCACCAGTGTGAAATGCCCCCGGACTCACTCGCCACTTCGCCGGCTTTGTGGACGATGGGCACTGCGCAGGTGCTGCGATATTCGCTCATCTCACCCTTGACGGTGATGATGAGCGCCGGCCGGCCGGCGTGACTGTGAAGTGGAACGATCCCGCCCGGTTGTACGATCAGGCGGCGCAGCCGCAGATCGCGATTGTCCACGTTGATTTCCTTTGCGAGATCGACCGAGCCGATGACGTTGTCAGTCACCATCGACGGCATTGTGGGCGCGCCGGCGAGCGGATTCGCCTGTTCCTGGCCTTGCGGGCAGCTACCGGCGAAGGCAGGTGCGGCGGCGAAGGTGGCAGCGACAGCCGCGATGCGAAGAATGTTCGAAGCGTTCATATCCAATTCCTTTGCGTGACGATGAAAGGGGATCACGAGACCCGGAAGCCGTGGCGGTCGGGGTGCGTTGGGGGACAGATTCACCGCCGTCCGGGCCTCGTGACGATCCGGAAACTACGATCGTCCGCGCTTCCGGGATAATTGGATGACTGCATCGATTTGATGCAGGAACGGCATTTCAGATCATCGCGCGAGCCCGGCATCCTGAGCCCATCAGCTTCAGGAGAAGGATCAGATGAACATCCAGCCCATCGAACAGTTCAGCGCCGCGCCCGAGCTTTCGGGCCGTGTCGCGATTGTCACCGGATCGACCAGCGGCATTGGCCTCGGCATCGCCCGCGCGCTTGCGTCCGCCGGCGCGGACGTGGTCGTCAACGGCCTGGGCGACCCGACCCAGATCGATTTCACCTGCGCCGACCTGGAAAAGGAAAGCGGCTCGCGCATCGTCTATAATCCCGCCAACCTGCTCGATCCGGACGGGGCACGCGCATTGATCGAAGAGACGGTGCAGGGGTTCGGCCGGGTCGACATCCTCGTCAACAATGCCGGCATCCAGCATGTCAGCCCGATCGAGGAATTCCCCGTCGACAAATGGGATGCGATCATCGCGCTCAACCTTTCGGCGGCCTTCCACACCACGCGCGCCGCGTTCGGCATGATGAAGGAGGCCGGCTGGGGCCGAATCGTCAACATCGCGTCCGCACATGGGCTCGTGGCGTCCCCGTTCAAGGGCGCCTATGTCGCAGCGAAGCATGGCGTGGTCGGGTTGACCAAGGTGGTCGCGCTGGAAGGCGCGCGCCACAACGTCACCTGCAACGCGATCTGCCCCGGCTATGTCTGGACGCCGCTGGTCGAAAACCAGATCGGCGACACCGCCAAAGCGCGCGGCATCACGCGCGATCAGGTGATCCAGGACGTGCTGCTCGCCGCGCAACCGAGCAAGCGCTTTGCCGAAGTCGATGAACTTGGCGCGCTCACGGTCTTCCTCTGCGGCGAAAACGGCAAATCGATCACCGGAACGGCGCTGCCGATGGACGGCGGCTGGACCGCACAATGACGAGAAATGCCATGATACACACGTCACTCATGCCTGCGCTGGCGGCCTTCTATGCAGGGCCTGGCGCACGGCGGGTCATCCCGCCGCGCAGCCAAGCGACGCGGCCGATCCTGAGCTTGCGCCTCGGCAAGGGCAAACCCAGAGGCGTGCTCGCCGAGCTTTGCGAAGCGGGATGCCATGACTGATCAGCGCCCCCAGGTGGTGATCGTCGGTGCCGGCTTTGGCGGCCTCGCGGCGGCAAAGGCGCTCCGCAAGGCGCCGGTCGATGTGACGATCGTCGATCAGCGCAACCATCACCTGTTCCAGCCGCTGCTCTATCAGGTGGCAACGGCGGGGCTCTCGCCAGCCGACATCGCCGCGCCGATCCGGGCGATCGTCAAGGATAACGCCAATACGGCGGTGCTGCTCGACCGGGTGGATGGCGTGGACGCGAGTATAGGTCGCGTAAGGCTCGCCGGCGGCCGGTTGCTTCGTTTCGACTGGCTGATCCTCGCCACCGGCGCTTACCATAGCTATTTCGGACGCGACGCCTGGGCCGAGCACGCGCCGGGCCTCAAGACATTGGACGACGCCACCGCGATCCGGCGCAAGGTGCTGCTCGCGCTGGAAAGGGCGGAGAATGAGGGACCGGGCGACGAACGGCAGGCGCTACTGACTTTCGTCGTGATCGGCGGCGGCCCGACCGGCATCGAAATGGCCGGGGCGATCGCCGAGCTGGCACGCCGCTCAGTTTCGAAGGACTTTCGGAATATCACGCCGCACTGTTCGCGTGTGATATTGATCGAGGCTGGCGAACGAGTGCTGCCAAGTTTTCCGCCAGCGCTTTCCAAAAAGGCGCGTGAATCGATCGAAGGTCTAGGCGTTGAAGTAATGCTGGGCCAGCCGGTCAATGATATTGCAGCGGATGGAGTCAGCGTCGGCAACCGCTTCATTCCGGCCCACACGATTATCTGGGCTGCCGGAGTGCGCGCATCGCCCGCAGCCTATTGGCTGGGCGCCGAGTGTGACCGGGCAGGCCGGATCATCGTCGGGGACGACCTCAGGGTTCCGGGCATCGACCATGTATTCGCGATAGGTGATACCGCATCCTGTCCCCGTGCGCGAGGCAAGCCGCTGCCGGGCGTCGCGCCAGTCGCCAAGCAGCAGGGCAGGCACGCCGCACTGTCAATCATCCGGGCGCTCGAGGGCCGCACCGTCGCGCCCTTCCGCTATCGTGACTATGGCAATCTCGCCACCATCGGACGTCATCGCGCGGTGATCGACTTCGGGCGCCTGACGATGTCGGGCCCTGGCGCCTGGCTGCTATGGTGCGTGGCGCACATCTTCTTCCTGGTCGGCTTCCGCAACCGCTTCGTCGTCGGGGCGAGCTGGCTCTGGAATTATCTCACCTTCGAACGCGGCGCCCGGCTCATCACCGGCGACGCCGCCCCAACAGCCTGAAAGGAACGGGGACATGCGCGACATCATCAGGAAGGAGCTTCACGGGCTCGGCCAGCAGGTGCTGGTCCTTCAGGGGGGCGGCGCACTGGGCGCCTATCAGGTCGGCGTCTATGAAGCGCTGCACGAGGCAGGGATCGAGCCCGACTGGGTGGTCGGCACGTCGATCGGCGCGATCAACGCGGCGATCATCGCGGGCAATGCGCCGTCCGAGCGCATGGACAAGCTGCGGGCGTTCTGGAAGCGCGTCGAGCACGGCCATTTCTTTGATGACATGCTGCCGGCGATGATGTCCGCACCGCTGCGCACCTTCAGCGCGGTAGCCCAGGGCATACCGGCCTTTTTCAAGCCCAATGGCCTTGCGTTCCTGAGCCCGCACACTACGCTTGGTGCCGAGGGGGCCGCTTATTATTCCGTCGACCCTCTGCGCGAAACACTCGCCGATCTCGTCGATTTCGAGAAGGTCAATGGGGGCCCGACGCGGCTGACGGTCGGCGCGTGTAACGTCCAGACCAGCGAGATGGCCTATTTCGACTCCCGCGATACGCCGCTCGACCTCCGGCATGTGCTTGCATCCGGGGCGCTGCCGCCAGCCTTTCCGGCGGTGCGGATCGATGACGAACTTTACTGGGATGGCGGCATTCTTTCGAATACGCCGGTCGAGGTCGTGTTCGACGACAATCCTCGTCGGAATTCGATGGTCTATGCGGTCCACATCTGGAACCCGCACGGCCCGGAACCGCAATCGATCTGGGACGTGATGAACCGGCAGAAGGATGTACAATATTCAAGCCGCGCGGCCACCCACATCAAGCGCCAGCGGCAGATCCACAAGCTGCGGCACATCATCACCGAGCTTTCTCAGATGATCCCCGAGGATCGCGCGCGAAACGCCGATATTCGGGAGATGGCGTCCTATGGCTGTTCGACACGGATGCATGTCATTCGCCTGCTGGCGCCGGTGCTCGATTATGAGGATCACAGCAAGGATGTCGATTTCAGTCCGTCAGGCATCCGCCAGCGCTGGCAGGCTGGATATGACCACACCATGCGCACGCTCGATCGCGCGCCGTGGCGCGAGGAGGTCGATCCGCTCGAAGGCTTCGTGCTGCACGAGGCGATGGGCGGCGAGATGGTCCATACGCCGGCGGCGGATTGACCCGCACCGTGCATTGGCCCCTTGGCCATGCTAGGCATCGGAGCCTGGGGAAATCGGAATGACGCATCCGCTCGTAGCCGCTCTTGAGGACGTTGTTCGACGGGTGCGTGACCTGCCCGTGCCGCTCAGCGCCCGTTTGCGTGCAATAGCCGACGAGGTCCGAAACCAAAGTCCGGAGTTTGCGTCGGCCGTTGACGAGTTCGTCGGCCGTCTTGAAACAAGCCAGGCCGGCGATTCCGCGCCGCAGGTCGGCGACATGATGCCGGGCTTCACCATGCCCAATCAGGATGGCAGACTGGTCAGCCTGGAGGAAATTCTTGCCGAAGGGCCGGCCGTCCTCGCCTTCCATCGCGGGCACTGGTGCCCTTACTGCCAACTCAACATCGTCGGCCTCGCCGAAATCCAGCACAAGGTCCGGCCCGCCCGGATCGTGGCGATCTCACCGGAGCTTCGACAATATACGAGCAAGCTCAAGGCTGCGGCTGGCGCGGATTTTCCCTTCCTGAGCGATGTCGGCGGCGGTTATGCGCTCTCGATCAATCTGGCGGTGTGGGTCGATGATTTCATGGCGTCGCTGATCGCCAGCGCTGACTGGGACATCCCCAAATATCAGGGGATGGCAGCCTGGATCCTGCCCATTCCGGCGGTCTTCATCGTCGATACGGACGGCATTATCCGAACCCGCCATGTCGATCCCGATTACCGCCGCCGGATGGAGCTCGATGCAATCCTACAGGGCGTCAGCGGCGTCTGTGGCAAACATTCTTGACCAATCAGCCGAACGCACGAGGTTGAGCAGCGCTGAAGTTTCTCGCGATCGAGGCCGCCCGGCCACGCTGTAGACGGCAACAGTCCGACGCAAATCGAGCGCCGAACAGCGTACGCGTTTTACGCGTGACGAATGAAGCGCGCTCGCGGGCAAAATCGCAACGCCGAAACTCGCGACGACCAGCGCCTCGAGATCGCGGTCGGAATCGACTTGATGGGCGTCGTCAAGATTGATGCTGACCGCGTCGAGACGCGCGCGCTGGAGCTCCGCCTGATCGGCATCGGCATGAACCAGGAAACGGACATCGCGTATCAGCTCGACGTCGAGCTCAAGCTCGTTGCGCATGGCCAATTCATGATTTGTCGAGACAACGAGATCGAAGGATTCGCTGAACATCGGCCAGCTTTCAAGGCGATCCCAGCTTTCCCCGATCGAGCCCCCGAAGGCGAGATCGATGTCACCATTCTTGAGCCACTCGCTGATCTGGGCCCCATTACCGCGCCGGACTTTGAGCTGAAGGCCGGGGAAGCTTCGATGCATCTCCGAAAGCGGCTCCATCAGCAGCTCGAGATCGAGCGTGCGGGACACGCCGATCGCAAGCGTGGATACATCGCCCTTCTTGACCTTTGCGGCCAGGGTCTTCGCGCTCAGCGCGCTTTCGTAACATTGCGAAAGCAGCGGCAACATGCGGCTGCCGAGGTCGGTAAGATGGCTGAGCCGCCCCTCGCGGCGAATAAGCTCGCCACCCAGTTCATGTTCAAGTTGCTGGATCGCCCTGGTCAATGCCGGCTGCGTCACATTGCATTGTTCTGCCGCACGCGTGAAGTTCAGCGTGTTCGCGACAGCGATGAAATAGCGGACCTGCTGCATTTCCATGGCGATCCCCCTTGCCGCCCACTCCTTATTTCATCTGCGCAACGGATACTAGGCGCATGGTTTTGCCGTCACCCCCAGACGCCGCTTAAGAGCTGCGATCGCACTCCCATGGATCGGATCGGTATAGAGATTGCTCGCAATCGGATGTGATCCGCAGCGGATAAGGACAAGCTCTGCGTCAGGTTCGATATAGAGGCGCTGCCCGAACACGCCCAGAGCGGCAATCGAAGGACGGGGTTCGTGACCTATCCACCAGAAGCTTCGATAAGAGCCCCCGCCGCGGCCACCGTAGCGGGACTTGGCGAACAATCGCCGGTCGCCGCCAGCGAGCATCGCGGCGAGCAGGGTGGCCTGTGCGGGTTCCTGCAGCCACAGCGCGAGGCGGGCGAGATCGCGCATCGTCGCGTTCAACCCGGTGCCGGCGATCTCCATGCCGGCAGTGTCGAGCAGCATATAGGCTTCGTCGGCGCAACCAGCGGGTTGCCAGATCATGTCTCCGACCAATTCGGCAAGCGATCGAACGGTGAGCCGCCGCAACATCAGGCCGGCAACGTCCGCGATGGGGGTGCGGTACAGAAATTCGGCACCGGGCTCCGTGCCGGATCGCACCAGTTTGGGGAGCGCGGCCGCGACACCACCTAGTCCCCGTTCGGGCCGCCAATAGGCGGCCGAATAGATATGCACTTCGGCGTCGGGATCATCATAATTTTCGTCGAAGTCGGCGCCGTCGGTCATGTCGAGAAGATGGCGCAGGGTTGCCTTGGCAAATCCGGTGCCGGCAAGTTCGGGCAGGCAATCGGCAACAATTGTCTCGGGATCCACCATGCCCTTGCTGATCAACCGTTCGGCCACCAAGCCGACGAGCGACTTGGTGATGGAAAAGAGCATGTGGGGTTTGGCGGCCGTCATGCCATTTCCGTAATATTCATAGGCGATGTGCCCACGATGCAGGACCAGCAGTGCATCGGTGTAGGTCCGTTGCAGGAAATCATTCCAGCCGATCCGATTGCCCTCGCCATCATCGAAACGGAGGCTGTCCAGATCGACCGGCATGACGAAAAGCACGCGAGGCGCAGGGCTTGCGGAAATGGCGCGCGACGGCACCAGTTCGCGCGTATGTTGGAACGCCCAGCGCGAAAAGGGATAAAGTCGCCAATTCTCGCGGGTTACGCGGCGCTCGGCCGGCACGTCCGGACCGGGTCCAATTCCGGCACTTTGCCAATCGAGAGGAGACGGCAGGTTCACGCGGTGGAGGGATAGCGCAGACTTGCCCGCTTTTCACGCCGCCAGCGCCAAAAGACCCGCCATAGGCTTTCCGGCCGGTGTCCCAAGGCGTGATTGGCCGCGCCGATTTCGAATAGCAGCGCATATTGCCGCATCAGCGTCCGCCATGCTCCGGAAAGCGTCATACGGCTATCCCAGATGTGGGTGGCTTCCGCTCCTGCGCCATTGAACTCGACGATCGTGAACGCTTCGCCGCGCCGCACGGCTTCGAAATTAGTGAAGCGGATATCGAAACGTCCGAAGTGGAAATCCGGAATGCAGTCGGCGATCCTGTCGAAGCGCTCCCGCAACGCTTCGGTGATCCAGCGATTGCCGTTCCGGAAGATCGCGCCTCGACAATGATTACCGGCGAAGACGAGGCGAACGGGATGACCGGCGGGAGGCACTTCATTCAAGCGCTCCGCGAAGCGCGGCAGATAGAGTTGGGTGAGTTGGCCCGCACGGACGTCGCTGCGAATAAGCTGTTCAATCGTGCTGACGCCGTCACCCATCACGTGCGGAAAATATTTGAGCGTAAGCGAGAATATTTGTCCCCGGCTCTCGCCCGGTTTGCGGACGTAGAAAACACCCGCTTCTCCTTCCGCGTCGATCAGCTTCTGCAGGATCAGGCATTCGCCCTTCGGGTATGCTCCGAGATAGGCAAGCAGTTCCCGTTCATTATGCACCGGTCGCACGCCGGCGCCCCGGCACCCGATGTCGGGCTTTGCGACAATGGGGTAAGAGAGTCCCGCGCGCGCCATCCTGACCTCGGCTTCCACAAGCTGGGTGGCTGCCGCCCCGGCGCGGTAGAGAACGACATAAGCCGCAAGCGTGCTGCGTTCGTTGCCGCGGAGCTGATTGAAGACATCTCGCTTCGATTCGCCGACGAGTCCGCCCGCCGCCATGCGCGGATTTGCCAGCAAAGGAAGCCGCAGCCCGCCATGCCGGATCGCGAGCCAACCGATCCAAATCCACATCGGCAAATAGAAGAGCCAGGCTGGCCAAAATTCGAAATGCGACAATGCAGGGGCCGCGGTATCGAACGGCGGCATGGCACGGGCAATATGCGTTTCCTCACGCATAAGCGCGCACCTTCACGGCAGTTTGGAAAGCGCGGCTACGCGTCAGGCTGTTCCGGAAAAGCTGTTCGAACAGGTCGCGCTGAATCTGGCTACCGCCCAGCGACAGAAGCGATCTGCGGACCTGTCCAATAGCTAGAGCGGCCTCCCGCCATTGCCCTCTTGCATGCGCAACCAGCCCGCTCGCAAGGGCGCCGACAGGGGAATGGTCATGCGCGGAACGGGCTTGCAGTTCATCTCGCAGCGCGTTGGCACTTTCATCTCGACCCGCCCGCGCCAGGGCATAAAGATAGTGGAGATCAAGAAAGGCGCTGATGCGATCGGCGATACGTGGCTTGATGTGCTCCACGATGTCATCCCAACGTTCGCCGACATCCACGCCGTGCATCTCAAGCCGCGCAAGCAATGAGATCGCGTTGATCTGATCCTGGCAATGTTGTTTGCGGACGCCCCAGACCCGATCATCGAAGAACCGCAGCGCGTCGGACGGCTCGTTCAGTTCGAGCGCAAACAAGGCTGCATGCCACCAGTTGTGGGTCAACATGAAGGACGAGCAGCGGCTCCAGCTCGCGGCATGCGCCCGCAAAAAGGATCGGCCTTGTATCCAATCCTCGCGAGCGGCGTGGACATGAGCAAGCGCATGCTGCGCCCACGGGTCGTTCAGCGGATTGCGATCCAGTGCGCGATAGGCGAAGTGCTCCGCCCGGTCGGTCTCACCAGCCTGATCAAGCGCATAGGCCAGCAGCCCCGACGCAAATCCGCCCTCCGGCTCAGCCATGGCTGCGATCGATGCCGTCCGCACCATGCCGGGGATGTCGCCGACCCCAAGCTGAAGGATCTGGCAGAGCTTCGCGCTGATGAGGTCGTGCGGATATTCGCGCACCACATCGTGGAGCAGCCGGGTTGCGGCAGCGTCGTCGCCGGCGCCCCATTGCCCGATCGCGGCGATAATCTGGCGCTCTCGGACGGTCGCGAAGCGGGCCAGCGCTTCGGCTGCTGCTAGTCGGGGGGCTGCTTGGGCCTGGCCGTCACGGCTCATCTGGGTCAGGAAAAGCGCTCCGGCATAGGCCTGGGCCAGCGCGCAATCGGGATCATGGGCCAGCGCCTCGAAAATCACGCTGGCATGACAGCCGTGGCTGAGCAGTTCGGCGCCGAAGCGGTGAATGGCCTCAACCGCGGCAAGCGATCGCGTCGTGATCGCGATTTCGGCTGCGTCGATCATGCGCCGGCCCTCCCGAGCGGCAGCCAGCCGGCAATGATATCCCGGCTGAAGACCAGCAAGATCGCGGCGGACATCCAGACGCCGCAGGCAAGACCGAAGAGCAGCCCGCCGTCGCGCGTGCCGTCGGCGTTCAGGACCGAAACGCCCAGGGGCGTGAACAGATGGAACAGGATTGCTCCGGAGATCACCGCCAGCGCCATCAGCGCGCCGATCGGCCTCAGCCACTGTAGGTGCGGCAGCAGCGCAGCCAACAATATGATCGAAGCGATAAGTTCCGCGCTGCCGATCACATATTGCGAGAAAATACCGCGCGGCGCGAACAACCCCGGAAGTCCCAGGCCACTCGCCCAGGCATCAAGCGTGCCGAAGATATATTGGGTTTCAGGCGCGTTGGTAAACTTGAAGAAAAGCGACTGGATGAAGACGAACGCGATGTAGAGCGTGAGCGCTATCGGTGCATAGGTTCGGACCATGACGGCATCCTCCATTCGGTGTGGGATGCTTTTCGGTCCTGCCGCGGCGGAGGTGAAATGCGCTTCGGTCATCATTACGATGCGTCAAAGCTATTTTATGGTCGATGCCGGCCCGGCCATGGTGCGAGCTCTGAAATGGGAGGAATCCATGGAAGTTGGCACCATCGCTGATCTGATTATGGCGAAGGCCGCCGATCCGATCGCCACGTGCGCAGCGATAATTTTGGCCACGCTGCTGGCCGAGGATGCCACGGCGATTATCGTCGGTATTCTGGTCTCCCAGGCCGTTTTTCCGCCGATGGTAGCGCTGGCCGCGCTTCTGGCTGGCACGATCGCTGGCGACCTGATGCTGCACGTTGCCGGGCGCTATGCAGGCGATACTCGCTGGGGAAGATCAATCCTTGAAAAGCCCAGGGCAGTCGGATCGATGGATGCGGTACGCAGCGCGAGTTTTTGGGTGGTCTGGCTTGCGCGGTTCGTTCCGGGGATGCGGCTGCCGGTCTATTTCGGCAGCGGGTTCCTTCGCCTCGACTGGCGGGGTTGTTTTGCAATCATCGCACTCACCGGCTGTATCTGGACTCCCACGCTGTTCTGGCTCAGTCTGAAGGGCGGCGACGCGGCAAAGATCCTCATCGACAACGGCATCGGTCTTTCCGCCGCGCTTGCGGCAGGCCTTCTATGCGTCGGTGTGTTGATGATAGGGACACGCATAGGCCCGCGCGTTCAGCGTCAGGGCACCGTCTCTTGAAACGCCGCAACGCCCACTCCCACATCCGGATCCGAGGAGACATCGCATGACGCAGTATCGCAAAACAGCCGAAGCCGTCGCGGCGCTTTTGCCGGAACAATATCGCGTCACCCAGCAGAACGGGACTGAGCGACCGGGCACGGGAGAATATCTCCACAATAAGGAGCCAGGCATCTATGTCGACATTGTCTCGGGCGAGCCTTTATTCGCATCGACCGACAAATATGAATCTGGATGCGGGTGGCCCAGCTTCACCAAGCCGATAGAGCCGGCGAATGTCGCCGAACTCCGCGACATGAGCCACGGCATGATCCGCACCGAGGTGCGTTCCAGCAATGGTGACAGCCATCTTGGCCATGTCTTCGAGGATGGTCCACAGGATCGCGGCGGGCTGCGCTACTGCATCAACTCCGCCTCGCTGCGGTTCGTCCCTCGTGACGATATGGAACGCGAAGGCTACGGCGCTTATCTCGATCAGGTTCTCTAGTAAAATGGGGCAATCTCGAAGGCGGAAGAGCGCGACGAACCAGTCCGTCGGTTTTCTCCATCAAGCGAAGCGTCGCATCTTATTGACAGAAGAGCGTGATGCCGAGTGGCTTTCGCCGTGTATCCAGCCGTGTACACAAAGAGCGCGTATCGTGATGATAGTGTGCGTATACACATGAATGATCAAAAGTAATTTCTACCGAGATTTCAGGCCGTTGATCCTCTGCTCCTGCTAGCTCGTGTAAGCCCGTGAGAACATAAATATAACGCTTTGGGAGCAGAGGGTCGCAGGTTCGAATCCTGTCTCCCCGACCACAAAACCCGCGGGAAAACACCATTTTCTGAAATTTGTGGGATGATCGGCCGACGGGCTCTCAGAGCTGTGTATTTACGGCGTGTATACGTCCTTCGGCTTCGCTCGCCAGCCAGATCTGCCGCAGCTCGGCATCAGACAGCACCCGGGTGCGGATGGTCTTCCTCGGGTTCGCTTTGCGGATGCCGGAGAACACATTGCGGTCGACATGCTCGCGCTCAACCGGCCATTGGAAGAAGGCCGCGCCCTCCTGGCGGACCTTCTCGGCCATGCGGCGTTTGTTCTGGGCGACCAGGCCGTCGCTGATCTTGAGCGCGTGCGTCTTGGTGATCTCGGTGACGCACTTGCCCTTGACCGTCGGCAGGATGTAGCGCCTGAACACGCGATCCTTCTCGTCCCGGCTGCGTAACTGGCTAGCGACGAGCTGCATATATTTTTCCCACATGCGCTCGACATCGAGATGCTGCGCCTCGGCCTGCTGTCGCAGCAATTCCCGCTCTTGCTTCCTGACCTGGAGCTTTTCGTCGTGCGGATCCTCGCCCGCCTCGATCCGGCTGCGCTGCTTACCGGCGAGCGTCCGGGCGTCGGCCAGCGTCATTCGTTTGGTGCTGCCCAGGGTCAGCTTCTTGCGCTTGCCTCCGGCCCGGTAGGTCAAGCCGGAGCCGGTATAGCCCGCAGGCGTATGCACCAGGACGAAGCCCGGCACGCCGCCGAGGTAATGGTGCTTGATGCAATTGGGTGGCGATGCCGCCAGCTTTTCGATCTCTTTGACGGTGAGGGGTCTCAGGCGAGAAATAGTCATCGAATGCCACGTACCGCTGGGTAAAAAAGTGGTCTTTATAGCACATAAGATATTGATTTATCAATAATATGCGGCATATCGATGCGACTTCATCCATCGCTCAATCGCGCACGAGATTTGCTGGCCGGCGACGGTACAGAAGCCACGAGAGGCTGAGCACCCATCCGCCAATTACTGGGGAAAGGACCGACCGTATTGCAAGCGCAATTGGCTAGCGTTTTTGCTGCAGCGCACACATACGTGATTTAGCTCATATCTTGCAGACACAGTACATCCGAAGCTTGCCCCCGCTTTTCCAAAAAGAAGGTCGGTCCCTTCACGACCGACCAACGCGAAAGGGGGCTGATATGAGTGAACAGAAGACATCAACTCAGCGCAATGGCTATGTCCGCGCAATGGGTGGAAGCTTGTTGGGCTGTCTCGGCATCGCGGGGAGCTTTGCTTTGGCTTCGCCGGCCTGGGCCGGCGCCACCGTTCCCTTCGGCGACGGTCAGTCGATCACGATAGGAATGGGGGTCCGTGGCAGCCTGACCGAGGCCAGTCATGCCGCGCCGGATGGCGGCAACGATTATAATGCCAATCTGGACAGCATCAGGCTCTATATGGGCGGCAAGCTTAACGACCATATCGGTGCTACCTTCAACACCGAATATTCGGACGCAACCGGCGATATCAAAGTTCTCGACGCCTATCTCCAGTTCAATTTCAACGAGCATATCAACATCTGGGCCGGACAGTTGCTGCCGCCCAGCGACCGCTCGAACCTCGACGGGCCTTATTATCTGAGCAGCTACAATTATCCGGGCCTGGTTTCGCGCTACCCAGCCAAATATGCTGGCCGCGACGTCGGCGCGACGCTTTGGGGCAGTTTTCTCGACAAGCATCTGAGCTATGTCGTGGGCGTCTTCCGCGGCCATAACCGTATCTCCGGCGCCAGCAACGACGGCAGCAACCCGCTGTTCGCCGGGCGCGTGGCGTATAATTTCTGGGAGGTCGAGGACAATCCCGGCTATTATACCAGCAGCACCTATTATGGCAGCGCCAACATCCTGACACTGGCTTTCGCGGGCATGTATGAGAAGGATGGCGTAGGCACGGCATTGAACCCCGGCAATTTCTCCGCCTGGAACGTCGATGCGCTGATGGAGAAGAAGATCGGTGACGGCGGCGCGGTGACGCTCGAAGGCGCCTATTATCAATATCGCACGCAGGGCCGGTTCGACGTCGCGCCCGGCTTCAACGGTGCGGGGCCGACCGATAATGTCGGCGGCATTGCGGCCGGGGACGCCTATCTCGCCTCGCTCGGCTTCCTCATTCCCCAGAAGATCGGCCCTGGCAGATTGCAGCCGGTGGTGCGTTTCCAGGAGTTTGATCAGAAAGGCCTGCCCGGCCACGATCGTCAGTATGACGCGAGCCTCAATTATATCATCAAGGGGCACAATGCGCGCATTTCGCTCGATTACGCGCGCTTCACGTCAAGCGTAGGGCCAGACTCGCATCTTGTAACGCTGGGCGCGCAGCTTCAGTTCTGAGGGCGGCTGCTGCACAACGAAAGGCGCCGGCTTGTTCCGGCGCCTTTCTCTTTTCCAGTCATCAGCCGCTGCAATCTCTCAGCAGAAAATTGGATCGGGATAAATCAAACGTGCACGAGATGGGCGATGGTATCGGCGCCGTCGTCCGCAGTCTTGCCTTGCTTGACGATGCGGCCGCGCTGCATGACGAAATAGCGGTCGGCGAAGCTCCACGCGAAATCAAGATTCTGCTCGACGATCAGGATGGCGACCCCGAGCTCGGTGCGTACGCGCAGCAGCGCGTCCTCGATCTGTTGGACGATGTTGGGCTGGATCCCCTCGGTCGGCTCGTCGAGCAGCAGCAGCGAAGGCTGGCCTGCCAGCGCGCGGCCGATCGCGAGCTGCTGCTGCTCGCCGCCGGAAAGCACGCCCGCCTTGCGGCCGGCGATCTGCGCCAGCTTGGGAAAGAGTTCATAGACGAACTCGGGGACTTTCTTCGGCCCGGTAAAACCCTTGCGTCTGAGCGCCGAGAGCCCGACCTCCAGATTTTCGGTGACCGTCAGATGCGGAAAGACATGCCTGCCCTGCGGCACGAAGCCGATGCCGCCGCGTGAGCGGTCATGTGCGCTCATCGCCGTGATCTCGTCACCACGCCAGTAGATATAGCCGCCCGAGACTTTCACCTGACCCATGATCGTCTTCATCAGTGTCGTCTTGCCGACGCCGTTGCGGCCGAGCACGGCCGCCGCCTCGCCGGGGCGCAGGTCGAAGGCGACGTCCCATAATACCTGGCTCTTGCCATAGGCGGAGCTGACGCTGCGCAGGTTGAGAAGGTCGGTCATTTCGCCCTCCCGAGATAGATCGCTGCCACTTCGTCGTCAGCACGGATTTCGTCGAGCGTGCCTTCGCGCAGCAGCTTGCCCTGGTGGAGCACGACGACATGGCCATCGAGCTGGGAGACGAAATCAATGTCGTGATCAATCACGAGCACGGCATGTTTGCCGACCAGAGTCTTGATGATGTCGGCGGTCTGGGTGCTTTCGGCGGCACCCATGCCAGCGGTCGGCTCGTCGAGCAGGATCAGCTCTGAGTCGGTCGCCACGACCATGCCGATCTCGAGCCATTGCTTTTCGCCGTGCGAGAGATTGCCTGCGATCGTGTCGCGGCGTTCGGTGAGCGATACCATTTCGAGGATCTCTTCGGCACGGGCGCGCGCTTCCGCCTCGCCTTTGCGACCGAAGAAGGTCCACCAGCGGCGGTCGCGGGTAGCGGCAATGGTGAGATTGTCGATGACCGAAAGGCCCACCAGCACGCCCGGCGTCTGGAACTTACGGCAGATGCCGAGGCCGACGATCGCGTGCTCGGCCTCGTCCTGGATCTCCCGGCCACGGAACAGCACCTTGCCCGAGCTGGCCCGCACCCGGCCGATGATCGAATCGCACATGGTGGATTTGCCAGCACCATTGGGGCCGATCACAACGGTCATGCTGCCGCTCGGGATGGTCAGGCTGAGATCGTTGATCGCCTTGAAGCCATCGAAATCGACGACGACATTTTGGAGCTGAAGTAAGGGCGCCTCGCTCATGCCGCGATCTCCTCGGCGAGGGAGGTCGGTTTCGGCGCCGTTGCGTTGGCGGCCTTGCCGCGGCGCCAGCGGGCGAACATGTCGCCAAGCTTCTCCGGCTTGAAGGGATGATCGGGGCCGACGAGCCCGGCGAGGCCCTTGGGCAGCGCCGTCACCGAAAGGATGAACAACAGGCCGAGGCCGTAGAGCCAGAGTTCCGGAAAGGCGGTGGAAATCTTGTCCTTGGCGAAATTGACCAGCAGCGTGCCCGCCAGCGCGCCGGCGATGCTGTCGCGCCCGCCGATCGCGACCCAGATCACCATCTCGATGGACGGCACCACGCTCACCAGTGCGGGCGAGATCACCCCCGCGTGGAGGGTGAACAGCGCCCCCGATACCCCCGTCAGCATCGCTGCGACGGTGAATGCGACGACCTTATAGGGTGTCGGGTCATAGCCGAGGAAACGTAGCCGGTTGGAGCCATCGCGGCTGGCGCGGAGCAGCTTGCCGAAGCGGCTCCCCGTCAGCCAGCGCAGCCCGAAGAAAGCGGCGACGACAAGAAACAGCGTGAGGAAGTAGAGTCCCGTCGTTGTCGACGGCAGGTTGAGGTTGAAGCCCACCAGCGTGTGATAGTCGGTCAGACCGTTGAAGCCGCCGGTCTTGCCCTGCTGGCTGATCAGGAGCGTCGCGAAGGCAAGCGCGAGCGCCTGCGTTATCAGTGCGAAATAGACGCCGCTGATGCGACGGCGGAAGATCGCCCATCCGAACAGGGCGGCGATCGCCGCCGGAAGGATGAACACCATCAGGATCGATAGGACGGCGCTCTTGAACAGTGCCCACCACCAGGGCAGCGCGGTGAGGCCCGACCACACCATGAAATCCGGAATCTCGCCGGCGCCGAGATCGGCGAGTTTCAGGTGCATCGCCAGCGCATAACCGCCGAGACCGAAGAACACGCCTTGCCCCAGGCTCAATATCCCGCCCTCGCCCCACAGCAGCACCAATCCCATCGCAGTCAGTGAGAGCGCGAGAAAGCGCGCCAGCAGGTTGAGATCATAGGCGCTGAGCAGCCAGGGCGCGGCGACCGCCAGCGCAAGGGCGATGGTGCCGACGCCTTGGCCAAGGAAAGGAATGCTTTTCATGCGCTTTCCCTATTCCGCATCCAGCGCGCGGGATCGGATCGCGATCACGCCCTGCGGCCTGAACTGGAGGAAGATGACCACGAAGATGAGCGTCAGCACCTGCGCAAAGCTGACATCGACAAAGATCTGCGAAAGGGCGGTAATCATGCCGACCATCAGCGCTGCGATAGTGGTGCCGACGATGCTGCCGAGGCCGCCAAGAATGACGACGAGGAAAGCGGTAACGATGTAGCTTTGGCCGACGTTCGGCGTCACCGGGCCCAGCAGTGCCAGCACCACGCCGCCGATGCCGGCAGCAGCCGCGCCGAGCGCGAATACGAAAGCATCGACCTGACGGACATTGACGCCCATTGCCGCGGCGGTCGGTCGATCCTGGTTTACCGCGCGCACCAGCAGCCCGATCCGGGTGAAGCGCAGCAGTGCCGCCAGCCCGGCGAGCACCGCGATTGCGATCAGCATGATGAACAGCCGCGTGTAGGGAAGCGCAAGCGTTCCGATCATCAATGTACCGTCGAGCCATGCCGGCGCCGTTACCGAAACACCGGTCGCGCCAAAAAGGTCGCGGGCCGCTTGCTGGAGGATGAGGCTGACGCCCCAGGTGGCCAACAGTGTATCAAGCGGCCGCGACGTGAGTTTGCTCACCAGCGCAACTTCGAGCAGACCCCCAAGGATGCCAGCAACAACAAAGGCAACGGCCATGCCGCAAATGATTCCGAGCGGGCCCGGCACCCACAATATGGTGAGATAGGCGAGATAGCCCCCCACCATCAGGATCTCGCCATGGGCCATGTTGATCACGCGCATCAGGCCGAAGCTGAGCGCCAGTCCTAGCGCCGCGAGGATGTAAAGCGAGGCGACGCTGAAGCCGTTGAAGATCTGGCCGGTGAGAAATGCGAAATCCATTGCGAGCCTCGCCCTTTCAATAACTACCCTGCCTCCGCCCGATCCGTTGGGAGCTGCTCATCCGTCCAGCAACGGGCGGAAGGCAGGGTAAGGCCGCTCGACATGCGGCCTAGCCGTCAGATCTTGCAGGTCTTTCCCGGGAAGGCGACCGGATCATAGGGATCGGGGTCGACCGCCGCAGGCGAAGTCCAGATGATCTTGAACTGCCCGTCCGGCTGCGACTGGCCGATATAGGCCGTCTGAACGAGGCTGTTGTTGTCCTTGAACTTGACCTTGCCCATCGGGGTGTCGATCGCGTCGAGCGTCACGGCCGCAGCGCGGACCTTGGCCGGATCGGTAGTGCCAGCCTTCTCGACCGCTGCCTTCCAGGCGTAGACATCGACATAGCCGTGGATCATTGGATCGGTGATCACCGCGTCCTTGCCGAACTTGGCCTTGTAAGCCTCGATGAACTTCTTGTTCTCAGGCGTATCGAGGCTCTGGTAGTAATTCCAGGCCGTATATCCGCCATCGACCAGCGAGGGGCCCATCGCCATCGCTTCCTGCTCGGCGATCGAGAAGGACATCACCGGGATCACCTTCGGACCCATATTGGCGGCAGCCATCTGCTTGAAGAAGGCGACATTGCTGTCGCCGTTCAGCGTATTGATGATGATATCGGGCTTAGCCGCCTTGATCTTGCCGATCACGCCCGAGAATTCGGTGCCGCCGAGCGGCTGATATTCCTCGCCCGAGAGGGTAAGGCCGTCCTTCTCGATATGCTTCTTGAGGATCAGGTTCGCGGTGCGCGGATAGACATAGTCCGATCCCACGAGGAAGATCTTCTTGTAGCCCTTCTGCTTGGCCCAGTCATAGGCCGGCAAGGCCTGCTGGTTGGGCTGCGCGCCCGAATACATGATGTTGGGCGAGCATTCATTGCCTTCGAACTGCACCGGATACCAGAGCAGGTTCTGCGTCTTTTCGAACACCGGCAGCATCGCCTTGCGGCTGGCCGAGGTCCAGCCGCCGAACACGGTAGCCACGCCGTCATCGGAGACGAGCTTGGTCGCCTTCTGCGCGAATATCGCCGGATCAGAGGCGCCATCCTCGGTTACCGCATCGATCTTCTTGCCGAGCACACCGCCCGCCGCATTGATCTCGTCGATCGCCATTTGCGTCGCGTTCTTCACGGTCACTTCGCTGATCGCCATCGTGCCGGACAGCGAATGGAGAATGCCCACCTTCACGTCACCGCCCGCGGCGCTGGCGGTACTGCCGCTTTCTTCGCCCTTGTGGCAGGCGGCGAGCACGGCGGCGCCCGCCATCATCAAGGCAATTATCCTACTTTTGCGCATCATGGTCCCCATTTGCAGATCTCCCCGCGTCAATTGCGGCCACGCCCCATGGCGCGCCTGATCGATCGTCAAGGTGCTGCGGCGCAACATCATGGACCATGGGTAATTTGACGTAGAGACGATGGGAATGTCCTGGCTTTCCATAGCGGCTGATGATCTCGCGACTCGCACCGGCAGGAAATTGTGCATCGCAAAAGCCGTATTGGTATGACATGCTGCGATCTGTCAGGGGCGAGTCCGCGGCGATCCGAAGGCTGCAGGGTCAATACGTCATATGCCCCAGCGCAAGGCGTGGATGCCGGTTTAACAGGGCGAGAGGGAAGCGGAGGGCTTTCACGCTCGTGTATCGTGGGGATCATCTATTGGCGGCCGGCTCGGGTGGACGAGGGGCCACGGCGCACACCATACCCGCTGGGGTTCGGAGCCGCGGAAAGATCGACATGAGCTTCATGCGGCGCGGTCCCAACACCACGCTTTCGAGAAGCTATCAGACCGGATGCCTCAGGGTGCGTCTACCGCGCCGATTGGAGAGCGACCGGCCCTGCGCGGTGCTCATCAACACCAGCGGCGGCCTCGCCGAGGGTGACCGGCTCAGCCAGCACATCGCGTGGGAAACGGGCAGCCGCGGCATCGTCACCACCCAGGCCGCCGAGAAGGTCTATCGCGCGCTGGCGGACGGCTGCGAGATCGCAACGAAGATCGATGTTGCCGCACATGCGGAGGCCGAATGGCTTCCGCAGGAAACCATCCTGTTCGATCGCGCCCGCTTGCGCCGGGATATACAGGTTGTCCTCGGCGAGAATGCAAGCTTTCTCGGCGTGGAGGCAGTCGTGCTGGGCCGCACCGCGATGGGCGAACGGATGCGCGAAGGCATGCTGTCGGATTCGGTGCGGATCACGCGCGACGGGAGGTTGATCTATGCCGACAGGCTGCGTCTCGATAGCGCGGTGGAACAGCTCATGGCGCGCCGCGCCATCGGCAATGGCAGCTGCGCGATGGCAGTGATCCTGTACGTCGCGGCCAAGGCGGGGGCCTTGCTCGATCCCCTGCGCCAAGCGCTGGAGCGGGCGGGGGGGCTGGTCGCGGCGAGCTGCTGGAACGGCATCCTTGCCGTGCGCATGCTCGCGCCCGATGGCGCCACGCTGCGGCGCGATCTCGCCGCAGCGCTCGCCGTGCTGCGCAGCGGACGGCCGCTTCCCCGCGTCTGGAATTGCTGAGATGCAGCTGACCCCGCGCGAGAAGGACAAGCTGATGCTGGCGATGGCGGCCATGGTTGCCCGCCGCAGGCTCGAACGTAAGGTTAAGCTCAATTACCCGGAAGCCATTGCTTTGATTTCCGATTTCGTCCTCGAAGGCGCGCGCGATGGCCGCAGCGTCGCCGATTTGATGGAGGCCGGCGCGCATGTGCTCACCCGCGATCAGGTGATGGCCGGCGTTCCCGAGATGATCCACGACGTGCAGGTCGAAGCGACGTTCCCCGACGGCACCAAGCTCGTCAGCGTGCACCACCCGATCCGATGATCCCCGGCGAACTCCTCCCCGCCGCGGGCGAACTGGTGCTCAACGAGGGCCTGCCGGTGACGACCGTCACGGTCTCCAACAGCGGGGACCGCCCGATCCAGGTCGGCAGCCACTATCATTTCGCCGAGACCAACGGCGCGCTGCAGTTCGATCGCGAAGCGGCGCAGGGCCAGAGGCTCGATATCCCGGCAGGCACCGCCGTCCGCTTCGAACCTGGCCAGACCCGTGAAGTCACGCTCGTGCCATTTCGCGGGAGCCGCATGGCGATCGGCTTTCGCGGACTGGTGATGGGGGCGCTCGACTGATGGCCTACCGCATCTCCAGGGGCGCCTATGCCGACATGTACGGCCCGACCACAGGTGACCGTGTGCGCCTTGCCGATACCGCGCTGATTATCGAGATCGAGCAGGATTTCACCCTCTATGGCGAGGAGGTGAAGTTCGGTGGGGGCAAGGTGATCCGCGACGGCATGGGCCAGAGCCAGATCAGCAATGCCGGAGGCGCGGCCGACACGGTCATCACCAATGCCGTGATCATCGACCACAGCGGCATCTACAAGGCGGACATCGCGCTCAAGGCCGGCCGTATCGCTGCGATTGGCAAGGCGGGAAACCCGGATGTGCAGCCTGGCGTCGAGATCATCGTCGGCCCTGGCACCGAGGTGATCGCTGGCGAAGGCAAGATCGTCACTGCCGGCGGCATCGATGCCCACATCCATTATATCTGCCCGCAACAGGTGGAGGAGGCGGTCGCGAGCGGCGTCACCACCTTCATCGGCGGCGGTACCGGCCCCGCGACGGGCACCAACGCGACCACCTGCACCCCCGGCCCCTGGCATATCGAACGCATGCTGCTCGCTGCGGAAGGGCTGCCGATCAACCTCGCCTTCGCAGGCAAGGGCAATGCCAGCGCCCCCGCCGCGCTGGAGGAACAGATCCGCGCCGGGGCGGCCGCGCTGAAGCTGCATGAGGATTGGGGCACCACCCCTGCCGCAATCGATTGCTGCCTTTCCGTCGCCGATCGGTTCGACATCCAAGTGATGATCCATACCGACACGCTCAACGAGAGCGGCTTCGTCGAGGATACCATCGCCGCCTTCAAGGGCCGCACCATCCACGCCTTCCACACCGAGGGCGCGGGCGGCGGCCATGCGCCTGACATCATCCGGCTCGCCGGCTTTCCCAACGTCATCCCGTCCTCGACCAATCCGACGCGGCCGTTCACGGTCAATACGATCGACGAGCATCTCGACATGCTGATGGTCTGCCATCATCTCGACCCGGATATTCCCGAGGACATTGCGTTCGCCGAAAGCCGGATCCGGCAGGAGACGATCGCGGCTGAGGACGTGCTGCACGATCTTGGTGCGCTTTCGATCATCTCGTCGGACAGCCAGGCGATGGGCCGCGTCGGCGAGGTCATCACCCGCACCTGGCAGACCGCCCACAAGATGAAGGTGCAGCGCGGGCCTCTGCCGGGCGACAGCGGCGAGAGCGACAATCTCCGTGTCCGCCGCTACGTCGCCAAATATACGATCAACCCGGCGATCGCGCAGGGCATGGCGCATGAGATCGGCTCGGTCGAGGTCGGCAAGCTCGCTGATCTCGTGCTGTGGACGCCTGCCTTCTTCGGCGCCAAGCCCGATCTCGTCATCAAGGGCGGCATGATCGTCCACGCAATGATGGGCGACGCCAATGCCAGCATCCCAACGCCGCAGCCGGTGCATTCACGTCCGATGTTCGGCAGCTACGGCAAAGCGATGGCGGCCTCCTGCATCACCTTCGTGTCGCAGGCGGCAATCGATGGTGGCGTGAAGGAGCGGCTTGGCCTGTCGCGTACCGTGCTGCCCGTCATCAACACCCGCAATATCGGCAAGGCGAGCATGAAACTCAACGACGCAGCACCGGACATCCGCGTCGATCCCGAGACCTACGAGGTCCGCGCCGATGGCGAACTGCTTACCTGCGAACCAGCGACCGAACTCCCGCTCGCCCAGCGCTATTTCCTATATTGAGGGATCGGATGATGCTGATGCGCAAGATCGTCGATATCATGCCCGAGGTCTCGCACAGCGACGACAGCGTCCGGCTCGATCACGATCTGCGCTCCCGACGACGCATGGTGTTCACCACCACAAGTGGAGCGCCGATCCTCCTTGATCTCCAACGCCCCGCCCATCTGCGCGACGGTGACGGGCTGAAGCTGGAGGATGGCGCGATCGTGCGTGTCGAGGCCGCAGCCGAAGCCCTGCTTGAAATTGGCGCGCCTTCGGTGGCGGCGCTGGTCCGGATTGCCTGGCACCTCGGCAACCGGCACTTGCCGACCCAGCTTATGCCGGGTGAGGATGGCGGCAGGATCCGCATTCGGCAGGACCATGTCATTGCCGAGATGGTCGAGGGGCTCGGCGGGGTCTGCGAGCTGCTGATGGCGCCGTTCGATCCCGAGGGCGGTGCCTATGCAGGCCGAAGTGGCGAGGCGATCCTGGCCGGGCATAATCACCACCATCACGCGCATAACCACCATCATCATGAGCATCCTCATGGGTGAAGCAGCGCTCTACGATCTGCTCACCTGGATGTCTCCGGCATGGCCGGTGGGCGCGTTCGCGCACTCGAGCGGGCTCGAATGGGCGGTCGAGGTAGGCCACGTAACGGACCGTGCGACCACTCGGCAATGGATCGCCAACCTGATCGAACATGGCCCAATCCGTAACGACATGGTGTTGTTCGTCCATGGCTGGCGCGGGGCGGCTGCCGGTGACAAGCAACGCCTGTGCGAGATTGCCGAATTGTCGCTGGCAAGCCAGACCGGTTTCGAGCGCCGGCTGGAGGCAACGGCGCAGGGCAATGCCTTTCGCAAGATCGCCCGGGCGACGGTCGGGCAGGAGATGCTTTCGGACCTTGACCACGAGCTGACCTATCCGGTCGCGGTCGCCTGCCTGACCGCACGGCAGGCGATCCCGCTTCGGCAGGCGCTGACCGCTTATGCTCATGGCGTCGTGTCCAATCTTGTCTCGGCCGCGCAGCGGCTTGTGCCGCTGGGGCAGACCGATGGGCAGCTTGTCCTGCGCGATCTGCGCGAGACCATCTTCAAGGTCGTTGCCGCTATGGAAGCCCTGCCCGAGGGCGATCCATTCGATCAGATCGGGAGCTCTACTCTGGTCGCAGAGATCGGCTGCATGGCGCACGAAACCCAATACACGAGGTTGTTCCGGACATGAGCGAAACCAGCATGAGCCCCCTGCGTGTTGGCATCGGCGGCCCGGTCGGATCGGGCAAGACGGCCTTGATGGACGCGCTCTGCAAGACCTTTCGGACGCATTACGATATCGCCGCAATCACCAACGACATCTACACGCGCGAGGATGCCGAATTTCTGACCCGCACCGGCTCGCTCGTGCCGGAGCGCATCGTCGGCGTGGAGACCGGCGGCTGCCCGCACACGGCTATCCGCGAGGATGCCTCGATGAACCTCGCTGCGGTCGATCAGCTCCAGCGCAAATTCCCGGCGCTCGATCTGATCCTGATCGAAAGCGGCGGTGACAATCTCGCCGCGACCTTCAGCCCCGAACTGGCGGACATCACCATCTACGTGATCGACGTCTCGGCTGGCGACAAGATCCCGCGCAAGGGCGGCCCCGGCATCACGCGATCAGACCTGCTCGTCATCAACAAGATCGATCTTGCGCCGTTCGTAGGCGCCAGCCTTGAGGTGATGGACCGCGACGCCAAGAAGATGCGCGGCGAGCGCCCCTACGTCTTCACCAATATCCGCAACGGCACGGGGGTGCTCGATATCGCCCGCTTCGTGATCAAGACAGGCGGATTGCCCGAAAAGGAGCTGCTATGACATTTTCCAGATTTCGCCATCCTGCGGCCTTGCTGGCAGCTTCATGTGTGTCTGCCCCTGCTTTTGCCCATCCGGGGCATTTGCATATTTCGGGCTTTGCAGCGGGTCTGCTCCATCCGCTCACAGGGTTTGATCATCTCTCCGTGATGCTGATGGTGGGCCTGTGGGCTGGAGTGGTTTTCCGAAAACAGATGATCATTCCCCCGCTCGCCTTCGTCGCCTTCATGTTGGCGGGTTTCGCTTATGGTGTGATGGGCGGGGCGCTCCCGCTTACCGAGATGCTGATCCTCGCCTCGGTGACCGTACTCGGCGCGATCGTGCTGTTGGAGGTGAAGCTGCCGATCGTTACCGCAAGCGCGCTCATCGCGCTGTTCGCCTTCGCGCATGGGCATGCGCACGGTGCGGAGATGCCAGCCGACGCGAGTGTCGTGAACTTTGGTGCCGGCTTCGCGCTGATGACGGCGATGCTGCATGGCATCGGCGTATGGCTGGCGATGCTCGCTGGCCGTCCCGCAGTCCGCGTCATCGGAGGCGGAACCGCCGCGCTGGGGCTGCTATGGATGTTCGCCACCTGATGCACGCCCCGGCGCCCGCCTCAAGTCGTGTCGCCGTCAAGCGGCAGCGGATCGTCGGCACCCGGCGTCAGTATAATCAGTGGGTCAACAATCAAACGCTCGAGGATTATGCGCTGCGCTTCACCGCGCGGCGCGCGCGTATCTGGTCGCCCTGGTGGGTGGCCAACACGGCCATGGGATCGATCGCCTTCCTCGCTTGCGAAGCGATCGGCGCGACCGTCACGATCAGCTACGGCTTCGAGAATATGCTGGCTGCGCTGCTGGTGGCGGGCGCCGTATTCCTCATATCCGGTCTGCCGATCTGCTATTATGGCGCGCGCTACGGCGTGGACATGGACCTGCTGACGCGCGGGTCCGGCTTCGGCTATCTCGGCTCGACCATCACCTCGGCGGTCTACGCCTCCTTCACCTTCATCCTCTTCGCGATCGAAGCGGTGATCCTGTCCGCCGCACTAAGGCTCTGCTTCGGCATTCCGCTCGCCGTTGGCCATATCATCAGCGCGCTGCTGGTGATCCCGATCGCCGCCTATGGCTTCCGACGGATCAGCCGCTGGCAGAACTGGACCCAGCCGGTCTGGCTGCTGCTCCAGCTGGTCCCGCTTGCCTATCTCGGCGCCCATGGGAGCGAGGCGACAGCGCTGTGGACAGGTTATCAAGGCACCTCCGGCACCGTTCCGCTGCTCAGCTTCGGCATCGCCTTGGCCGTGTTCCTCTCGCTCTTGCCGCAAATCGGCGAGCAGGTCGATTATCTCCGCTTTCTCCCTGAGCCGGAAGTAGCGGGAAAGCGCGCCTGGTGGAGCGCCGTGCTGCTGACCGGGCCGGGCTGGATCCTCATTGGCGGGGTCAAGATCCTGATCGGCTCCTGCCTCGCGATCTTAGCGCTGCATTATGCCTTCAGCGCATCGGACGCCGCCAATCCGACCATGCTCTATTATATGACGTTCAACGGCCTCACCGCCTCCCCGACCATCGCCGTGGTGCTGACCGGCCTGTTCGTCGCGATCTGCCAGCTCAAGATCAATGTAACCAACGCCTATGCGGGCTCGATCGCATCCTCCAACTTCTTCTCGCGTCTGACGCACCGCCATCCGGGTCGCGTCGTCTGGCTGGTGTTCAACGTGCTCATCGCGCTGATGCTGATGGAAGGCGGCATTCAGAGCGTCGTCGAGCGCGTGCTGGCGCTCTACAGCAATTTCGCGGTCGCCTGGTTCGGCGCGGTAACCGCCGACTTGATGATCAACAAGCCGCTCGGTCTGTCGCCCAAAGGCGTTGAGTTCCGCCGCGCCTACCTTCCCGACGTCAATCCCGTCGGCGTCGGCGCCATGGCTTTGTCGCTGACGGCATCCACCCTCTGCTTCAGCGGCATGTTTGGAGAGGTAGCGGCCGTATTCTCGCCAGTGATTGGCCTCGCCACCTCATTCCTCGCCTCGCCCCTAATCGCCTGGGCTACGGGCGGCCGCTACTATCTCGCCCGCTCACCCGAAGCGCTGGGGCCGGGCGAGGTCCGCTGCACGGTTTGCGAAAACGCCTTCGAGCCGCCGGATATGGCGCATTGTCCCGTTTATGAGGGGCCGATCTGCTCCCTCTGCTGTACGCTTGAGGCTCGATGCCACGATGCTTGCAAGGAGCAGAAGCGCCTCGTCGAGCGGTTGGCCGCCCTGCTCCGTCGCTTGCTTCCCGCGCCACTGGCCGACGCCGTCTACCTCCGGGTCGTGCGTTTCCTGATCGTCTATGCGGTGGTGGCCGTGCTGATTGCGCTGGTGCTGTTGCTGGTCTTCTATCAGCAGGCCGGGCAGGGCGCTGATCCGGCGCGGTTGGCGATGGTGCTTCGGCCGGTGCTGCTGGGCCTTCTGGCGCTGGCCGCCTTCGCATCCTGGTATTTTGTTCTCGCCCGCGAAAGCCAGCGCGCCGCCGAAGATGAATCCGAACGTCAGTCGATGATGCTGATTGAGGAGATCGAGGCCCACGGCCGCACGGACGCTGCGCTCCAAAAAGCCAAGGAAGTCGCCGAGGCGGCCAACCTCGCCAAGAGCCGCTATATCGTCGGGGTCAGCCACGAAATCCGCACCCCGCTCAACACCATTTCCGGTTATGCCCAGCTGCTAGAGCGCAATCCGGAGCGGCATATGGCGGATGCCCTGCGCGTCATCCGCCGCAGCGCCACACATCTCGCGGATCTAGTCGACGGCCTGACCGATGTTTCCCGCATCGAAAACGGCTCGCTGCGTATCGAGCGCAACCGCGTCAATCTGGGCGAGCTCGTCAGCCAAATCGTCGACATGTTCCGATTGCAGGCGGTCGCCAAGGGCATCGTCTTCGAACATGCCCGCTCGCCTCATCTTCCCTCTTTCGTCTGGACCGATGAGAAGCGGCTGCGGCAGATCCTGATCAACCTAAGTTCCAATGCGATCAAATATACGCTGTCGGGCTCCACCCAGCTCAACCTGTGGTGGCGCAATCCGGTCGCCGAGTTCGAGGTGATCGATACCGGCGTCGGCATCGCGGAGAAGGATCTCGACCGTATTTTTGAGCCATTCGAGCGGATCGAAGCCGTGCGCGAGGCACAGGGCGTCGGCCTTGGCCTCACCATCACCAAGCTGCTGGTTGATATTATGGGCGGCCAGCTATCAGTGGAAAGCAAGCCCGGCGCCGGCAGCACGTTTCGGGTCAAGATGTTCTTTTCAGATGCTGCCGCCCCCGCTCCGCAATTAAGAGATGCCGTGCATGTGCAGTCCATCGAAGGCAGCCACCGCCGCATCCTTGTCGTCGACGACGATCCCGTACATCTCAATCTCGTGCGCGATATCCTGACGCCGATCGGCTTCGAACTCCTGTTCGCCGCCGATGGCGAAGTCGCGCTGGAGGCCGCGCGCCAGCACCGACCCGATCTCATCATCCTCGACATCGCCATGCCTGGGATCGACGGCTGGGAAACCGCGCGCCGGATCCGCGCGGACATCGATCCGGATGTGCCGATCCTGATGGTCTCCGCCAACGTGCATGATTTCCAGCGCACCCGGCGGCCCGATGACCCGCACGATGACTATCTGGTCAAGCCTTATGATGTCGAGGCGCTGATCCAGCGCGTCGAATCGCTGCTTTCGTTCGTTCGGAGCGATGGCTGATGGCGGCGCTGATCCTCATCGTAGACGATGATGCCGACACCCGTGACATGCTGCGCGCGGCGATTGCCGGCGCTGAGATGCAGCCCATCCTGGCTCAGGACGGCGCCGCTGCACTTGACTTATTGCGCGAGACGGCGCCGGACCTGATCCTCTTGGATGCGGTGATGCCCGATCCCGACGGCTTCGTAACCTGCGCCCGCATCAAAACGATACCGGAGGTGTCCCACATCCCGGTCATGTTCATGACGGGCCTTACGGACACCGAGCATGTCGTCCGGGCTCTGACCGGCGGCTGCGTTGATTATGTCACCAAGCCGGTCAATCTCGACGAGCTGATCGCGCGTATCCACGTCCACCTCGGCAATGCGCGACTGACGCGCAGTGCGCTCAACGCGCTCGATACCGCGGGGCGCCGCCTGATCGCAGCGGACGACGCGGGCGTAATTCGCTGGATGACGCCGGAGGCAAGCCGTGCGCTGGCCGAACTAGGCGCGGCGGATGACATGGGTTTGCCGCCGGTGCTCGTCCGCCTTGTCCAGGAAGCACGGCGCGCTCCCGACGGCGATGTGCCGAAGACCGCGCTCAACCTGGGCGGCTTCAGGCTGATGATCTCTTATCTCGGAGAAGCTTCGGTCGGCGAGCATCTGTTCCGCGTCGCGCCGAACATTGAGGGCATGGAGGCCTCAATCCTCCAGAACGCACTGGCGCTCACCCCAAGAGAGGCCGATGTGCTGCTCTGGATTGCGCGGGGCAAATCGAACCGCGACGCCAGCGAGATCCTCAACATCAGCGCACGCACCGTGAACAAGCATCTCGAGCAGGTCTTCATCAAGCTTGGAGTGGAAAACCGCGCTGCCGCTGCCGCGATCGCGACGCGTGCTCTGTTCAACCATGGCTGATTTCACGCGGATCGAGTGCGAGCATTGTTCAGCGAGCCCAAGGGGGAAGGGACATGTTGCGCCCGGACACAGCTCGGCCAGACGGTTCAGATGTCCGACTAGCTTTCGCCGTGTATCCAGCCGTGTACACAAAGAGCGCGTATCGTGATGATAGTGTGCGTATACACATGAATGATCAAAAGTAATTTCTACCGAGATTTCAGGCCGTTGATCCTCTGCTCCTGCTAG
>Ga0207676_10000115_pt1 | contig 71633 bp, 70 predicted proteins | sample KBSSwiS72_FD_184307 | JGI IMG/M metagenome (GOLD analysis project Ga0207676, IMG submission 184307) | Switchgrass rhizosphere microbial communities from Kellogg Biological Station, Michigan, USA - KBS Switchgrass S7-2 (SPAdes) (version 2) | ecosystem: Host-associated > Plants > Roots >...
CACTTCGGTTTCGTTAAGGCGGGCTGCTTCCTCAGAACTGATTAGGCCCTGTTCCACGGCCTTTGCGCGAACGCGCTCGACATCAATTCCGTGGCCATCGTCGGAGACTTCCACGATGACCTGGTTGGCCTGGTGATAGGCATTCAACCGAATTGTGCCCTGCACAGGCTTGCCGGCAGCAGTCCGCATCGTCGTGCTTTCGATTCCATGTCCGACCGCATTACGAACCAGATGAGTGAGTGGCTCGGCGATCGTGTCGAGAATGCTTTTGTCGAGATCAGTGTTTTCGCCCGTGATGACAAGTGAGACATCCTTACCGCACTGTCGTGCGACGTCGCGTACGACCCGTGGAAATCTCCGAAAAAGCTGTTCCACTGGCACCATGCGAATTTTCATGACCGAGCGTTGCAGGTCATTCAGGACACGGGCCTGGAAACCCATCGCATCGACGAATTTGCCGCGCACCGGATGCTTGGGATCATCTGCCACCAACTCATTGAGAGCCTGCTGCAACATCGATTTTCCGATGATCAGCTCGCCGACGAGGTTGAGAACATTGTCAATGCGTTCCGCATCGACGCGAAGGATGTTTTCGGGCTGGTGAGGCGTGCCGGATGGCGCTAGAGGATCGTGTGAAACCGATTCGAGGTTAAGCGCAGGTGCTGGCACAACGGGTGCAGTTGGAGCGATCGCAGTAGCGGAAGCCGCCTTGTTGGTTTTGGCTGCTCGACCTTCAAGAAGCTCTGATTTCACCTTCGAGGCGACGGTTGGAATTTTTGCTCTGGCTGAGACTTCCGCGATAGTCTTGGTCGTGGCCACGGCAAATTCCACAACCCTTCCGACACTGGACGAGCTGGCAGGTGGGAATTGTGCAAGAACGTCGCCAAGATTCTTGAGCGCCGAGTGCAGCAATTGGCGGCCTGCAATAGGCATTGCACATTGCGGGTCAAGAGTGACGGTTACGTGGACGACGGATCGTCCCTGCTCAAGAGCAGTGGTAATGGTCAGTTGTTCGTATTCCGTCCACTGGCTTCCAATAGATCTCTTAGTGTCGGATTTGCGGGTCTTTTTCTTGGCGGAAGGAGTGGCAGCCAGTTTGCGAATCATGGCTCGCAATGCCGACCCGTCGGGAACTTTCTTAGAACGGCGATAGGCGGCGAGCATGTCGGTGAAAACGTCGGCCGCTGCAAAGGTGACGTCGGCCAAGGACGCATGTGCGGACGCCGACTCGAGCGCCAGCGCATCTTCCATCTCGTGAGAAAGTTCGCTCAATTCGCGATAGCCGCAGGCCGCAGCGTCGCCTTTGAGCGTATGAACCGTACGACGGATGCTGCGCACGACTTCAGGATCGGCGGGTGTCTTCTCGAGCTGTAGCGCACCTTCATTGAGCGCTTGAAGAAGTTCTGCCGCAGTTTCGAAGAAAAGTTCGCGCAGCTCTGCTCCGCGCTCGTCCTTCCCGCTCATAAGCGCCCCTCGACCCGCTGATAAGCAGTTCCCGCATTGCGATGCACCATCTGAAACTTGTCGGTTAAGCCGAGCAAGCTCTCCGCATGGCCTACGAGGACAAAACCATTGGGGTTCAAACAGCGATAGAACTTGTCGATGAGCCGTTTTTGTTCGGCCTCGTCGAAGTACATCATGACGTTTCGGCAGAAGATCACGTCGTTACGCTGTGGCAAGAACTCGGTCTTTAGATTGTGAAAGTCGATGTGAACTAGTTCCTTGACAGCTTTCTTGATCGCGTATCGATCGCCTACCTTATCGAAGTAACGAAGCCGGTAGCTGTAGTCGACCGAAGCCATCTGCGTCTCGCTGTAGACACCTTCCTGAGCGGCCCGAAGCACGGAATAGCTGATGTCACTGGCCATGATCTCCACTCTCCACGGCGGAGGAATCAGCGGCTTGGGCAGAGGCATATCAAACGGTAGGGGATTTCGCAGATAGTAGTAAGCCAGAGCATCTGCGACTAGCATGGCAATCGTGTAGGGCTCCTGACCAGTGGAGCAGCCCGCACTCCAGAAGCGAAGCGAATAATCACGGCGCTCCTGCTTGTAGTGAAGCATGTCCTCAAGAATCGTCTTGTGAAACAGATCGAGCTGGGCTTTATTTCGGAAAAAACTGGTCTCGTTGACGGTGAGATTCTCGAGCAACCGTGCTAGTTCGTGTTTTCCGTCCTGGCTGATTAGCAACCGGTAGTAGCTGTAGAACGAGTCGAGCTGACACTCTTTGAGACGACGCTGAAGACGGTCTTCGAGGAAATGGGTGCGACGATCGTCGAAATGCATGCCGCATTCCTGATAGACGAGCGCCTGCAACAGCTTCAGTTCTGCTTCCGTGAGGGCGGGCGAGCCGATGGTGCTCATAGGGTTTGTTTCACCGGCTTCCCTGAGTTGCGGCGGATGCCTTGGCGTCGGTCTTCCCGCGACCGGCATCGTCGCCGTTTGAGTTAGCGGTTACCACGGCCGCGCGGAAGTCGAGCAGCTTGTTCATGTCGAGCAGCACAATGAGCCGCCCATTCATCTTCCCTAAACCGGTCACGCAATTAAGCCCGCCATCCTGAAATACGGCCGGTGGTGGTTCGATTTCCGCAGCAGGAATCTTCAGAACTTCCGAGGCAGAATCGACAATCAAACCCGAAAGGCGGCCTTTGTGCTCCACCACCAAAATGCGGTTGCGACGGTTGGGCGACGCGCTAGCTTCTCCAAAGCGCTTGCGCAGGTCGATCACTGATACGATCTTGCCGCGCAAATTGATGACACCTTCTAGGTATTCAGGCGCATCCGGGACAGCAGTAATCTCAGGAACGCGGACAATTTCGTGGAGAGACGTGATGGGTACGCCGTAAGTTTCCCGGCCTACCCGAAACCCGACGATATGAAATTCGCCACTCATTGATTTCGTACCTAAGATTGCGATCCCGCCGCTGCGTGGCGCGCTCCCGGTTTTGCTTTTTCGCTCATTCGCGATACATCATTGCCACGCAGAGAAAAACGGTCCATGGAGTCGAGCAGTTCACGGGACATCTTTGACATCTGCTCGGCCGAGGCTGCCAGCTCAGTCGATCCAGATGTTGAGGACTGCACCAATTCGCGCATGCGTTCCATGGCTTTGACAACAGCGCCTGCTCCGGATGCCTGCTCTTCTACTGCCGAATTGATCTCGTGGGTGATTTCGTTGAGACGTGTGGTCGCGCGAGCGATCTGCGCAGAACCATGGGACTGTTCGTTCGTTGCGGCGCCAATTTCCTGTGCAAACTTGTAGACCTCGGTTACGACATTCGAGATCTTTCGCAGAGCTGCGTTGAGGTCCTGGCCAAGATTGAGACCTTCGTTCACGATGGTGGTGCTCTTCTCCATGTTGTCGACGGCCTTTCGAGCTTCTTTCTGAATACTTTGGATGAGCTCAGAAATCTCCTTGGTCGACTGTGCAGACTTCTCGGCCAGCTTGCGCACTTCGTCCGCGACAACCGCGAAGCCGAGTCCGTGCTCGCCAGCGCGAGCGGCTTCGATCGCCGCGTTGAGTGCGAGAAGGTTCGTTTGCTCGGCCAGATCGTCGATGACTTCAATGATTTTTCCAATGTCGTCGGCGCGCGACCCTAAGGCGTCGATAATCTCGCCAGAGGAATGGATCGTACTGTTGATCCGGTTAAGCCCGTCGGTTGCTTTTTCCATGGTGCCGATCCCGGCGTGAACTTCTTCGCGCGAGCGGTTCGAAATATCGAGAAGGACCTTTGCCGTGTCGGCGACCCGCTGGATCGATGCGACCATCTGATCGATCGAGGCTGAGGTCTCGCTTACACTCGACGCTTGCACCTGGGTGCTCTTCACCATGTTCTGCACATTGACGCTCATCTCGTGCATGGTGCTGGTAACTTCATCGATCGCAGAAGCGGTCTGCAGACTGATTTTGGCGGATTCATCTGAAGCGCCGGCAACCTGGCTGGAAGCGCTCGCGACCTGAGAGGAAGCGTCGCGGCCGTTTTTGACCAGGCTGCGAAGACCCTCCACCATTCGCAGGAAAGCGTTGCCGAGCGTATCCGCCTTCGAGCGCGGCTGCACCTGCACCGTCAGGTCGCCACCAGCGATAGCCTCTGACACCGCGGCCATCTCGCGCAGGTAGGTGACCATGCTGTTGTAAGTACGCGCGAGCTCTCCGATTTCGTCAGCGCGCTGGATGTCGATATTGTGCTCGAGGTCCCCCGCATTGCCGATCTGACGGGTGACTTTCATCAGGTTCGTCAGCGGCTCGGTGATCGATTTGGCGCTGCGATACGCGATGACCGCTCCGAGTCCGAGTGCAAGCAAGGTGCTCAGCAGGGCGACGACTATGGTTGCGGTTGCTGCCGTCTCGTCCGAACGGCGGCGTTCTTCGACCAGCTTCTTGTTTTCCTGGTTGACCGTTTCCAATAGATCGTTGGAATTCTTGATCCACGACGACGCATCTTTTTGGAGATAGAAAATCTGCAGCTCCGCGACGGTGGCGTTGCCGCTATCGACTTCCTTACGCTTCTCGACTAAAGGGTTCCCGAATTCGCGGAGCCAGCTTTCTTCCTGAGCCTGAAGCTTTTGAAGTGCCGCTTTCTGCTGATCCGATATTGAGAGCTCGATACCTTTCTGAATTTTCGACCCTAGTAAGTGAATGCCCTCATTCATGCGATCGACTTCGCGAGTGTCGCCGCTCAACAGGTAGCTGTTCAGGAATAGGCGATTCTGCAGCATCTGGAATTTCACGCTGTCAGTCGCCTCCGCCATATCGAGCGACGCAGCCGCCGCAGCCTTGGCCACATGTTCGCGCTGAACCGCGAAGAAGTTCACGAGGAACAGGACCACCACCATCGCGAGGACGGCACCAAAATTGACATATAGTTTCTTGCCGATCGTCATCGCAGTCCTCCTTGGTGCGCTTACTGTTCCGCTGGGGAAAATTTAAGTTCCACCAAACCGGTGGTTTCTTCAGGGCCAGCTTCAAACCGCCATTTCTTTACGGCGTCCACAGAAGAGTTAGCGAGCAGGGGATGCCCTCCGACGATCTTCGCGGTCTTTACTGTTCCGTTAGGTGCGACCACAACTTGCAACTTAACGGTTCCGCTGATGTTCATCCGCTTTGCTAACTCTGGATAAACAGGTTGCGTCTTGGTTTTCACCTTGCGAGTGATCTCTTCTTGTGCCGCTTGTGCCGCAATCGGGGCCGGGGATATCGCGCAGATAGACATGCCGACGCCTAGTAGGCCGATGGCCGTCTTTCGCAGGAATGTTGGTCGAGACACAACTCCTCCTTGGGAGATCGATCCTCGTTGACCATAACTGCAACGCCCTCGCCACCTCCACATCAATGTGCATTTGAGCGGTTACTTTGGTTATCGCGATAACAGCATGAAAGCGAATGTTTTAACCGGATTCTCGTTACTCTAGATTTCGGGGAAAAGTGTCCAGACTGCGAGCCGGCGCAGCAAGACTCTCAGCTTGAGACAAGCGAGCCAGCTGTGACGAAGGGATTTCCCACTTTGACACTGCCTGTCCCCTTAATTCGCTTGACTCAAAATGAGATGACACTGTAGTTTTCCCTTATATTCAATCACTTAAGGGAAGTGTCTCGGAGCGAGTTCAGTCGTCTTCCGCATGCAAAGTGACCCAACCACCCTCGTAAAGGGCTCCGATGAAGCCTTCCAAAGGCTCTTACTGAGATTTTCCGAAGCGGCGGCGGGCGGTATGGACGACGTCGCCCTCATTGATCTGTTCTGTCAGACAACGCGCGAGTTTTTTCAAGTCAGCGGAAGCTACTTCTGGCAGCTTGTTGGACCTAACGAGCTTCGGGGTGCGGCCGCCGACGGAGTGATGGCCGAAAAAATTCTGGGCTACCGCCTGACGAACCAGATGCCGTCAGTGGTTCTTGAGACAGTCCAAAGCCGACGAACTCTGTACGTGAACTATTTGGATCCCGATAAGTATCCGCTGGCGGGCGAATTTGGAACGCGTGCCATTCTGGCAGCACCCTTGGTTGTGTGCAATGAGGTCATTGGCGCCACCGCCTTCCTCCACGATGCCGATCCGGGCTTTTTCAATGATGACCTCGCGGCCAAGGCCACGATCCTTGCGGGGCAGTTGGGGAGTTTGCTCGAAGCATCGAGGTTGAACAAGGTATCGCGGGAAGAACATCGACGCGCAGAGATTCTCGCCGAGGTTGCGCAAGCTCTGAATGCGGTTCCAGATGTTTCCGCTGTCCTCGAGGCACTCGCAGACCGTATACGAGTTCTGCTGCGTGCCCGAGTTGTATGCGTCCTGATGCGACGAGATGCCGTCTTCGAATTAAGCACCGTGGCTGCTGAATCCCCACAAATGGCGAACACGGTTCGCGCCCGTCACGGACGCACGGGGTTACGCTTTGCCACCGACCTTGCCGCCCGTGCCGTGGCGGCCGGAGAGCCGGTCATGGTTTCGGTATCGGCGGAGTCACTTGCTCTCGGGGAACTGGTGCCCTCGGGAATGCTGATTGCCGCGCCTTTTCGAACCTCACGCACTCACGGGGCAGTGCTCGTTTATCCGCGACAGCAAGGCGTGTTCACTGCCGACGAAAAATCCTTGGTAGCTTCAGTGTGTGGCTTCGGCGCCGTGGCAATTGCGAATGCTGAACTCTATGGAACGGCGAGAGAGCAGGCACACGAGCTTCACCAACTGCTTGAAATATCGTCGCAACTTGGCGGTATCGGCGAACTTGACCGCTTTCTTCAAACGTTCGTCATGCGTGCGGCAGACTTTCTGCGATTCGGTCGATGCTTTATTGGCCTGCTCGAAGAGAATGTATTTCGCGTCCAATGGGGAGCCGAAAACGGCGCCGCGCGTCGCGTGGATCTGACAATTCCCGAGGGTGTCGCGACAGAAGCTCTCAAAAGCAAAGATGTCTTCTGGACCAATGATGCTACGAAAGTTCCGGGCGCAAACCTCGATGCAATTAGCAAATTTCAGATTAAACAGTTGCTAGGAGTGCCCCTGCTAGCTTCCGACGGGCGAGTCTTCGGGATGTTCGGCATGTTGGACCGTTTAGACGGGCAGTCGATCACCGAAGAGGACGTCCGGCGTGCTCGCTCTCTTGCCGCGCAGGCTGCCGTCGCGCTGGAGGCAACCCGAAATCTCCATCTGTCGGATCAACATCGGGATCGGGCAGAAGCGCTGATGGGGCTGGCCCGGGAACTCAGTACTCTACTTCACCTTCCGGAATTTGTCCGTAACTTTGCCGCGCGTGCCGCTGAGTTGTTGCAAGCGCGTGCCGCCGCCCTTGTTCAATTGCAAGACCCAGCGCTCGAGACGGCGGTATTGCGCGGAGTGCCCGACCGAACCTGCATTGATTCCAATCTTCTCAAGCGTCTGAGTTACGCACTAGGTGGATCTGCTGCTGACCCGACAAAGAATTTTCTGTTTCTGTCGGCTCGAGAACTGCTTGGCACCGAGCTAGCGGAAATGCTCGGCTGGAAGGATTGCACGCTCGTTCGCATGACCGGAGCGTCGGGTGAACTGGTGGGACTGTTGTGCCTCGCAGATCGGGGTAAGCCCGTAACTGCCGAAGATCGTGGCTTGCTCGAAGCGATTGCCAGCCATGCATCCGTTGCGCTCGAAAATGCGCGTCTGTTCACCCGCATGGAACAGGCCAGCCGCCACTGGATGGAGATTTTCGACGCTATCACCGACTTTATCGTGGTTCACGATGAAGGGCAGAACATTTTGCGTGTAAACCGTTCGTTGGCGGATTTCATCGGGGTGCCGCCTTCCGAGCTGGTCGGGGTCAATATGAGGGCGTTGGAGGCTCTTTCCGCCAGTGCGCCCCACTCCTGTCCGTTCTGTCGCACCGGAAATGGGAACGACGATTACGTGTATCCGGTCATGGAGCGGACGTACCTGATTTCGACCTCTCGCATACACGGCGCCAGCACCGAAACGCTGCAGACCGTTCATGTTCTGAAGGACATTACTGACAGGCGAGAAGCAGAGCGCCGGTATCGCGAGTTATTCGACACGATCCAGGAAGGGTTGTTTTTCTCGACTCCCCAGGGGAGGTTCGTCGAGGTAAACGATGCTCTCGTGCGAATCCTTGGTTACAGCAGCCGCGAGGATCTGCTGCAGGTCGATATTCCGACGCAAGTTTATCTCAATCCCGATCGGCGGCACTTGATCGAAGACGAACTCAAGCGCCAAGGGACGGTTAAGAACTATGAGGAAACTCTGCAGCGCAAAGATGGATCGCTGATCCATGTACTGATCAATTCTTTCGCGGTAATGGATGACAAAGGGAAAATTCTTCAATACCGGGGTTTGATGCTCGATGTTACGGGATTGAAAACTTCACAGATTGAACTGCAACGGGAGCGGGATTTTTCGGACAAGATTCTCAATAACACGCAGAGTCTTATTCTCGTAGTGGATACTGCCGGACTGGTCAGCTACGCCAACAGACGGTGGCTCGATTTGGGGTTTGAGCAACGGCAACTCCTGGGCCGCCCCCTGTTGGATCTCGTATCGCCGCCTCGTCGGCAGGCATTGCAAGACGGACTTGCGGCCACCGTAGACGGCCACCAAATCGACAATATTGATTTGCACTTGCTCCGCGGAGACGGAAAAGTAGGGCAGTTTTCCGGCAACCTCAGTCCCATGCGCGACGAACAGGGGAACGTGTCGAGCATCGTCATGGTACTAACCGACATCACCGACGCCGCGCTTCTCCAATCGAAGTTGATGCATGCGGAGAAAATGGCTGCGGTCGGGCAACTTGTCTCCGGCGTCGCGCACGAAGTCAACAATCCGTTGACCGCAATCCTTGGGTTTGCGGACTTGCTCATGGAGAGCCCTGAGCTACCAGAAACTGCACGAAGGGATTTGCGCGTCATATTGCAAGAGGCGCAACGTACAAAACAAATCGTGCAGAATCTGCTGAGCTTTGCGCGGCAAATGCCACCACAGCGCAAGCCGGTACAGCTCAACACCATTTTAAGGCGTACGGTTCAGCTTCGGGCGTACGACTTCAATAGCCACGGAGTCGAAATTATCGAAAGGCTGCACGAGGATCTCCCATATGTTGTGGGCGATGCGCACCAGCTCCAGCAAGTCTTTCTTAACATCTTGAACAACGCTTACGACGCAGTGCGTGACACCGGGCGCATGGCGAAAATCGAGATCTCAACCTCATTTCAGGGACCAGTGGTCGAAGTGCACTTCAAGGATAACGGTCATGGAATCGTTCATCCTGATCGCATCTTCGATCCTTTCTTTACGACCAAAGAGGTCGGCAAGGGAACTGGTCTTGGTCTGAGCATCTGTTACGGCATTGTGCGCGAGCACGGAGGAGAAATCCTTTCCCACAACAACGCAGGTTCGGAAGGAGCCACTTTTACGGTGCGCTTGCCCGCTGCTGCTGACCAAGCCTCAGTCGGGGCTGCTGCTGGAGTTAAACAGCGATGAATCAGACCGCAACAAAGCCGGTATTACCACCGGTCCTGCTGATCGAAGATGAACCGGCCGTGATGGCGTACGTTCGGGCTGCATTGGAGCGAAGCGGTTATCCAGTTGTTTCCACCGAGTCCGGTGCTGAAGCTCTGCAAATTCTGCAGAGTGGAGAATTCATGGGCGTGGTTTCCGACATGCGCACTCCAGGCGGCGTCGATGGAGCCCAAGTGCACGCATGGATCGCGGCACATCGGCCCGAACTGGCTTCAAAAATAGTGTTCATCACTGGTGATCTCGCCAACGATGAGACGGTGGCGACCCTGCGGCAAACTGGAGCGCCCTGCGTCGAGAAACCGTTCCGGGTACAACAGTTCATTTCGGTCGTCGAACAGACCATGGGGAAAGTCTAGTGGGAAACGAAGGCTTGAAAATCCGCCTATTGATTGTGGATGACGAGGAAAGCATCCGCAAGCTGTGCGTCACGATCGGACAGTCTCTCGGGTTCTCATGCTCCGAAGCGGAGAACGCGGAGTCGGCGCTGGCCTTGCTGGAAGAACAACCGGCACACATGATTCTGACCGACATGGTAATGCCGCGAATGTCGGGCCTTGATTTCCTGGAACGCGTAAAAAAACTGTTGCCTCGAACAGAAGTAGCGCTCATGACAGGCCATGGATCGATCGAGACTGCGGTCAAGGCAATGAAGCTGGGTGCCTACGATTACATCGCAAAGCCCTTCGCCCAATTAGACGAACTTCGTTTGTTCTTGGGACGAATGGCGGACAAGATTCGCTTGGTCGAAGAGAATCTTTTCCTCAGAGAGCAAGTCGAGACTGAGGTCGATTTACACGGCATTGTTGGCGTATCTACCAAGATTCAAGACGTCTTGCGAGTGGTGTCGCGTCTGAAGGACACACGAACCCCAGTGCTAATCACGGGGGAGAGCGGCACCGGCAAGGAACTGGTTGCCCGAGCCATTCACTTCCGCGGCGGGTTCGCGAGCCGTCCGTTCGTTGCGGTGGATTGCGGATCGCTTGTGCCGACCCTGATCGAAAGCGAACTGTTTGGATACGAGAAAGGCGCATTCACCGGAGCGCTGAAATCGAAAGAGGGGTTGTTCAAGGCCGCGGATGGCGGCACCATTTTTCTGGATGAGATAGGGGAATTGCCGCTAGAAATGCAGGGGAAACTCTTGCGTGTGCTGCAGGAGAAAGAAGTGCGGCCGGTGGGAAGCAATCAGCGAAGCAAGGTGGATGTGAGAGTGATCGCGGCCACCAATCGAGATCTCGAAGCCGAATACAAAATTGGAGCGTTTCGCAAAGACCTTTATTTTCGACTGAACGTGGTTACGGTCCACCTGCCGGCATTGCGCGAGCGTCGGTCTGATATCCCGATGCTGACGAACTGGTTCCTGGAGCGGTGTGCGCCAGGACGCAGCATGCAGGTGACCAGCCGCGCGATGCGCGCATTAATGCAGTACGAATGGCCTGGCAATGTTCGTGAATTGGAGAACTGTGTGGAGCGAGCAGTTGCTTTGGGGGAAGGCGACCGGGACACCATTGACATTGCAGACATGCCGCCTTCAATCGCCGACCTGCCTCTGCGCCAGGAGAGCGGGGTCCATGCCATTCCGTCGTCCGGGTCTACTACAGATCTGGAGGATATAGAACGAGCCACGATTGAACGCGTGTTCGAGCAGGTAAAAGGGGATAAGGCGCTAGCCGGAAAGATGCTCGGGATCAGCCGGGCGACGCTCTACAGGAAACTAAAGCGCTATAACATCGGCGCGCGAGGCGCCGAAGGCCACTCGGCGCAATCTCTCCAGTAGATGAGATTTTTGACAAAACTGAGAATGGCGTCTCAAAGTGAAACTTGCCTGCCGACTCGCGCCGGGCGGGCAGAACAATGGCCCCTCTAACCCTATGTGCCTCAACCCAATACACTCAAGGACATGACCCTAGACTTTTGGCGTTCCGGGTGCACCTTATATCCATGACGAGCAGGTCGAGACTCCCCCAGAGTGCTCTTCCGAACTGGAAAAGCGGGGAATCTCGACCTCTCACTGTTTACGGACAAAGGATTCCAATTGTCGCAACAGGGTGTAGCTCCGGCGCGTTCTGCCCAATCGAGCATTGTGGGCCGGCTCGCGAAGTTTTTTCCAGAAGCTGCCCCAGTTCGGATCGGGGTGCGCGTGACGCGCCTTGGCCCTGAATCATACGGCGAAACGACCGTCATTGAATTTGGCACTTCACAAGAAGTTCTCTTCGCGCTCACTCAGCCTCTTGAGTTCGGGGACCGAATTCACCTGGAGAACGCCGACGGCTCTTTGAAAACCGAAGCTACGGTAGTTGCTGTGCAATACCACAATGGGCGGACCGCGTTGGCCGCTCGCTTTACCAGCGCAGTTCCCAATTGGATTGTGAAACCATGAAATCATCTTCATCACAAAGTCTTGATCTGGCCGAAGAGTGGCGCGCGTTTCGCGCCTTATATCCGATCTATGCCGCGCTCGTTCGTGAATTTGTTATCGAAGCTCCGGTTTGCGGTGATCTGGATGCAGGCATCGAAGTTCCTCCGAAAGAGTCAGTCGAACAGGCGCGTCAGTGGTTTCTGGACGTGGACGGGCGAATTCAGGTCCATCAACTCCGGCAATTTCTGCAGACCACTCCACTCGCGTCCGAAGAGTCGTTACGTGCGCTTCTTCAACATCATCTAGCGAAAGAACCCAAGACTCCTGCGGATCGTGACAAGGTTGATTTTCTTTTGGTTCAGTTTTTCTCACACTGTACGCCGTCCGGGCTTGAAGACAGCGATGTTGATCTCGATTACGTCGCTCACGTTTTGGATCCCGTTCTCGGTGAGGTCGATACAAAGCTACCTGCGAGCTTGAAACAGCTTGAGAACCTCTTACAGTCTGCCGCGAAATGCCGCCGTCTGAGCGAACTGTTGCATAGTGGAATTCTGGAGCAGGGACGTAAGTTGAAGCTGCAGAGTGGTGAGAATTATTTCGAGCCCGCGTCGATGGTGGCCTTCACACGCTTCAGTTTTATGATGCGGCGGGTGTTTTTCCGACTGATGCATGACGATCTGAACGCCATTCTTGACGGGTTGCGCGACCTTGAACATCGAGGCATTCAGTCGCTTGATTGTCGCCGCGCACAGTTTTCGGCTGACGAGCCGATTGCGCGTCTACGAATGATCTGTCAATCGTGGAAAGTGATGTTCCACGCGGAATACTCGTCCGGGCAACCTCTGCGGATGCTCGTGGATATTCGTGCTGCGGTCGATGATGCACTCGGACAAGGTAGTTCGCCAAAGCCCAAGGCAGCAGGCGCGAAAGCGGCAGGCGCCGCAGCAGGGCGTTCTGCGCGCGGGTTTGCGGCAAAAACTGCAAGCGCTCCCGAGTTTGAAGTGGCGGCAGACCCGTCTCACGCTTCGGATTCTGGCAAAGAGAGCTAGTTGGAAGGAAGTAAAGCTTGGACCAGGCCAACGTATTGATTATTTCCGACGATCCGGCGTTTTCAAGGGCGGTGACCAGCCGCTGGCGCGGAGAGGCGATTGTCCCGGCGTTCACTCTGCTGGGCAGCAACCCGCACCGGGCCGTCGACGGCGTTTTTGATCTTGCGATTGTGGGAGACATACCGACGATGTCTTTGGCGTCATTGTTGCGATCGTTCGCCGCTGACTCCAAGCCGGTGGTCTTGGTGATCGACAGTAACGCGGCGTTCGCCACGATCAAGCAAGAAATGCCGGGAGCTGTGGTCTTGCAACGGGCTGAAGGTTGGAGTGACGCGTTGGTGAGTGTGTGTATCGAGATACTCCGTCGAATCGAAGCAGAACGCCGAATGAACGAAGCTGAAACGATGCGTTCCACCCTTGAACGAGAGGCGGCTCTGGGGCGGTACATGCTCGAGATGCGACACAGTCTGAACAACGCTCTGACGTCGGTGCTGGGAAACTCGGAACTCTTGCTTCTCGAACCTGGCGACCTGCCACCCACGATGATTTCGCAACTGGGAACAATTCGAAATATGGCTCTCAGAATTCATGAGACTGTGCAGCGTTTCTCATCGCTCGAAAAAGAACTGACGTTTGTGGAACGCTATCAAGTGAAGGATTTGCCTTTGCGGCAAGCTGCAGTTGCCTGCGACTAAAGCAGGCTTGAAGTTTAATCCTCCCCTGAAGTCGCCGATCGGCGGGCGTGAAGCCATGCTTTATCGGTTCAATCGAAGGGGAAGATATGCATCGCCTGTCTGTTGGTTCGACCATTCTGGAGCATGAGCTTTCAGAATTGCGTCTATTGGTCGAGCGCCAGTCCGGGGTGCTGCTTCAAGATTCCGACCAAACGCTACTTCCAGCGGTGACAGCCCACCTTGAATCTCGTCAATACTCTTCTGCGACCGAATTCTTGGAGTCTCTGCGGCAATCAGATTCTGAAGTCGAACAATTCCTGGAATCGCTGCTAGACCCAACTGCGGGGTTTGGAAGACATCCGCTGGCGTTTTCGACATTCCGCCGCGTCGTTCTACCCGAACTGCAACAGCGAAAGACAAACAAAAGTCCCAAAACACTCAGGATGTGGAGTGCGGGCTGTTCAACTGGAGAGGAAGCTTACGAGATTGCGATCTCAATCTGTGAGGCAATCGACGGCGACACCGGTTGGACCGTACATGTCGTGGGTAGCGATATCCGCCGTTCTGCGCTTCGAGTTGCCGAGCGTGGGCTCTATCCACGGCACGAACTTGTGGATCTGCCTCGTGCACAGCTCCAGAAATACTTCTCTCGCGTTGGAAACCATTTGCTCGTGAAATCGCGCTTGCGGAATCTGGTCGCTTTCACCAGCATGAACCTGGCACAACCTTCGTACCTGGGTCGCTATGACTGCATTTTTTGCGTGGATGTGTTGTCACAGTTCTCGATGACGCAGCGCGTCGCGCTCGCGCAGCGTATGCAACTCTATTTGGAACCCGGAGGCTATTTGCTGTTAGGAGATCGCGAGAGACTACCTTCCGGCGACGTTCAACTCCTTGCGCATCTCGAAAGAGAATACGTGCTGTATCGCAAGCCGATGGCGGCTGCGGCAAACCTCTAGACCTTCTTAGGCGATCAAAAATTCCTTGGTTCGAAGCTCCTTGATCGTGTCACGCAGTTTCGCAGCTTTCTCGAATTCAAATCGCTTGGCCGCTTCTCGCATGTCGCTCTCGAGCTTTGCGATGTAAGTGTCGACTTCCTCTTGCGACTTGAACTCCGGGACGCCATCCGCTTCCATGCTGGTCAGGTCGGTATAGTCCGCCGCAACAATCGAAGCAAGCGACATACTCAGGGGTCGAATGATTGACTCCGGCGTGATTCCGTTCGCCACGTTGTACGCTTCCTGAATAGCGCGGCGACGGTTCGTCTCGTCCATTGCTTTCTTCATCGAGTCGGTGTTGCGATCTGCGTAAAGGATGGCGCGACCGTTCAGATTACGTGCACAACGCCCGATCGTTTGGATCAGCGAACCCGAGGAGCGAAGAAATCCTTCCTTGTCGGCGTCCAAAATCGCAACCAGCGAAACCTCTGGAAGATCCAAACCTTCTCGCAACAGGTTGATGCCAATCAGAACGTCAAATTCACCCTTCCGGAGATCACGCAGGATCTTGACGCGTTCCAGCGTTTCGATTTCCGAATGCATATACCGGCACTTAACGCCGACTTCGGCATAATATTCGGCAAGGTCCTCGGCCATGCGTTTGGTAAGAGTGGTTACCAAAACGCGTTCACCACGCGCGACGCGGTCTCGTATCTCGTGCAGCAGATCATCAATTTGGCCCTTAACCGGGCGTATTTCGACCGGTGGATCGATGAGGCCGGTGGGACGTATGATCTGCTCCACGACGACTCCCGCCGATTTCGTCAGTTCCCAGGGCCCAGGCGTCGCGGAAACATAGACCATCTGGTTCATGCGATGTTCAAATTCTTCGAACGTCAGCGGACGATTGTCCAGTGCAGACGGTAATCGAAATCCATATTCAACCAAGTTTTGTTTTCGTGAACGATCTCCGTGATACATCCCGTGTAGCTGTGGGATAGTCTGATGCGACTCGTCCACAAACATAAGATAATCCCGACCGAAATAGTCCAGGAGCGTGGGCGGGGGTTCGCCGGGAAGTCTTCCGGTGAAATGTCGTGAGTAATTTTCGATCCCGTGGCAGTAGCCCACAGACTTGATCATCTCCAGATCAAACATCGTGCGCTGATGAATGCGCTGCGACTCTACGAGTCGTCCTTGCTTTTCGAGTTCTACTTCCCACCACGCCAGTTCTTGCTTGATCGAATCGATGGCTTTGTCCCGAGTTTCCGGCTTCATCACGTAGTGGGTTTTGGGGTAGACCGGTAACCGGACATACTTCTGTTTCACCGTCCCGAACAACGGATCGATTTGCGACAACGATTCGACCTGGTCTCCCCATAACTCGATGCGATACGCCATGTCATCGTAGGTTGGAAATATTTCAATCACGTCACCGCGTACCCGGAACGTGCCGCGTCGAAATTCGCCATCGGTACGTTCGTAAAGAATCTCGACCAGCTTCCGAGTGATATCTTCGCGCTTGATCTTCTGTCCCTTTTCGAGGAACAGCAGCATGCCGTAGTAGGCTTCAGGAGATCCAAGGCCATAAATACAGCTGACGGAAGCGACGATCAACGTATCGCGGCGCTCGAACAGGGACTTCGTTGCCGAGAGGCGCAGCTTGTCAAGCTCGTCATTAATGGTGGATTCTTTTTCGATGTAAAGATCAGCCGCCGGGACATAGGCTTCTGGCTGGTAATAGTCGTAGTAGGAGACGAAGTATTCGACCGCATTCTGGGGAAAGAAACTTTTGAACTCGTGATACAGCTGCGCGGCGAGAGTTTTGTTGTGAGCCAGAACGAGCGAGGGCCGATTGGCGTTCTCGATGACTTTGGCCATCGTGAAGGTCTTGCCAGAACCCGTTACGCCAAGCAGCACCTGGTGCTGCTCACGATCGAAAACACCGCGCGTCAGAGCCTCAATGGCCCTTGCCTGGTCGCCAGCCGGTTTGTATTCACAGACGAGTCTGAAGTCCATTTGGGTTAGCCGTTCGCGACCGAGTTGCACGTTCTGATGGGTATCAGAGTGGAATTTCGGGCCTAGCGAATCTAATTATTATAACGTGGGCGAAATGGCAGGATTTGACATATTGGGGTACGAAAAAGAGTGTGCACTTGCATGCTGCGGCGAGCGCTATTCGTACCGCAAAGCGTCGATCGGATCGAGTCGAGCCGCCTTCCGCGCAGGGTAAAAACCAAAGAAAATCCCGACGGCCGCAGAGAAAACCGCTGCAGTTGCGATAGCCGTTGTCGAGACAAGCACGGGCCATCCTAGGGTATGGGTGATCATGTAGGACGATACAAGCCCGAGCAGAATGCCGATCACTCCGCCAATAAGACTAAGCACAATGGATTCGATGAGAAACTGCTGCTGGACGTCCGCCTCAGTCGCGCCGATTGCCATGCGGATTCCGATCTCGCGGGTGCGCTCGGTCACTGATACCAGCATGATATTCATAATGCCGATACCGCCAACCAATAGCGAAATACTTGCGATCGATGCGAGCAGAATCGTAAACAGACGCGCTTGCTGGTCAGCCAGTTCTGCAATGTCAGCTAGGTTACGGACCATGAAATCATCGTCTTGACCGCGACGAATCCGGTGACGGTCGCGCAATAGTCCGGTGATTTGCTGCTGCGCGGCGTAGCTGCCGTCGCGAGATACCGCGGACACCATGATCCAGCGGAGCCAGTCCTGCCCTGTAATCTTCTTTTGAAGTGTGGTTAACGGAACAACAATGACGTCATCCTGATCTTGGCCCATGGCTGCGGACGTGCCCTTCGCGGCGAGCACACCAACCACTTTGAATGGCAGGTTGTTGATGCGAATCGTCTCACCAATCGGATCCGTGGCGCCAAACAGATTCTTCCTGACCGTTTCGCCGATCACGGCTACGTTGGCGGCCATTTCCACGTCGTTTTGCGAGAACGATCCACCTTCCTGGAAAGGCCAGTTTCGCACCTCGAAGTACTGCGGTTCTGTTCCGTTGATCTGCGTTGCCCAGTTGTCGTTCCCGAACACAACCTGCGCGGACGCCTGGCTTCCGGGAGCGGCAGCCTTCACTGCGGGAGATTCACGCAGAATTGCAGTCATGTCGTCGTAGACGAGTGTTTTGGTTGCACCGTAACCCATGCGCATTCCGCCGCGGGTAACCGAACCTGAACTGACGAAAAGAATGTTGGAACCCATCGCCGCGATCTGCTGTTGCGCCTGTTGTTGAGCGCCTTGGCCCACACTTACCATCGCAATCACTGCACCCACGCCGATGATGATGCCGAGCATCGTGAGCGCTGAACGCAGCTTGTTGCGCGCCAGCGCGCGCATTGCGATTCGAAGGATAGCTGCTAAGTTCATCGACTGTCAGTCCTCAAGCACCGGCATCTGGCGAAGCACTTCAGCGGCGACCGGCCTGTCTGCCACGAGTTCGTCCTCGCGGATTTTGCCATCGCGAAATTGAATCGTTCTTTTCGCAAACGTCGCAATATCCGGTTCGTGTGTGACCAGCACGATTGTCAAACCCTTGGCATTTAATTTTTGCAAAACATCCATAATCTCGATGGATGTGCGGCTATCGAGATTGCCGGTGGGCTCATCCGCGAGTAAGAGAGACGGTTGGTTTACGAGAGCCCGGGCGATTGCGACACGCTGTTGTTGTCCTCCAGAAAGCTGGGAAGGGAAGTGCAACATTCGCTCGCCGAGGCCAACGAGTTTGAGTGCGTCCTGCGCTCGCGTTTGGCCTTCAGCCCGACTGATGTGTGCATAGAGAGTGGGCAACTCCACGTTCTCAAGGGCCGTTGTTCTCGACAGCAGGTTAAAGCCTTGAAATACAAATCCGATTTTCTGATTGCGAATGTGCGCGAGCTCGTTCTTTGACAATTTGGAAACGGCAATTCCGTCGAGCAGATACTCACCTGAACTTGGTTTGTCGAGACAGCCGAGGATATTCATGAAGGTCGATTTGCCGCTGCCACTGGCGCCCATAATCGCGACAAACTCGCCGGCGCGTATCTCGATGCTCACGCCGCGCAGGGCGTGCACTCGCGTTTCGCCTAACTCGTAATACTTATGAATGTCGTCTGTACGAATGACGATTTCGCTTGGCTTTGCAGCGGGTTGAGTCAGATCTGGACGAGAGGCGGTGACCATGGTTAGCGCCTTCCCGGTGTGGCGCCACCCATGCCCGGAGGCCGTGGACCCGCCGCAGCAGTTGCGGCTCCGGTAACGACATCATCTCCGCTTTCGAGCGTGCCGTTTAACACTTGCAGAACTTCCGTGACCGTGTGGTCGGTGATACCGGTGCGAATGCGCACCGGCTCAAGGGTCTTATCAGGACGAAGTTTCCAAACCACGGCGACATCAAGTCTTGGAGTGCGATTTTGCGCTTGATCTCCGCCGCCGGCGGCTCCTTCTCCTTGCGCTCTCCTTTGCCTGGCCGCTGCGCCTGTGCCGGAGTCGCCTCCAGAAGCAGATTTCGCCTGCTGATCAGCGCCCGCTAGGCCAAACTTCTGATAAAGCGCACGAATCTCTTCCGCAGGAAGGTCGGGTTTGAATCGTAAGGCACCGTTCGGAACGCGCAACACGTCCGTCGCGCTTGCGACCGGTATCGTGATGTAAGCAGTCATGCCGGGAAATAACTTAAGTTCCGGATTGTCGAAATCGATGACCGTGTTGTAAGTCACCACATTCTGGACAACCGTAGCGTTCATACGTACCTGTGAAACACGTCCAGAAAACGTATCTTTCGGAAACGCATCAACCTTAAAAGTTACAGGTTGGCCAGGGCGAATAGTGCCTACGTCGGACTCGTCCGTATTCGCATAGACCTGCATCTTGGTAAGATCTTGCGCGATGGTGAAAAGAGTTGGAGCCTGAAGCGAAGCCGCAACGGTCTGTCCCACGTCGACGCTGCGAGCGATTACAGTGCCATCGATTGGCGCATGAATCGTGGTGTAATTCAAATTTGTTTGCGAAACCTCGACCGCAGCTTCCTTTTGTTTCACTTGGGCTGCAGCCTGGGTGATTTGTGCTTCGGCCGCGGAAACGGCCGCTTGGGCAGAGTCGGAGTTGGCGCGAGCCAAATCAAGTTGCTGGGGGCTCATCACGCCAGCTTTTGTTAAGCCCTCGGTGCGCTCGTAGTCTGCCTTCGTCTGCAATGCAGTGGCTCGCGCTTTTTCGAGGTTAGCCTTGGACGCGACAAGATTAGCCTGTGCATTCGCAAGGTCTGCCTTTGCTTGCAATAGGGCACCTTGAAATAGAGACGGATCGATCTGCGCGATGATCTGACCTTTTTTTACACGCGAGTTGAAATCCACCAGTAGCTTGGCGATCGTTCCTGAAACTTGTGAGCCTACCTGGACAGTCGTAACAGCATTGATCGTGCCGGTCGCCTCGACCACTTGTCGGATGCTTCCCTTATCGACTTTGGTGGCAAAGTACGGCGATTTGTCAGTTCCCTTCGCCATGAAGGCGGCAAACAGCCCGATGGCGACAAGAACGCCAACGATCACTGCCCCGACAATCCAGCTACGCTTCTTCACTCAACCCTTCCTTGCCATGTTTTGGGACCCAGCCTTATCTCACTTGATTTGATTCGCCACACGTAAACGTGATTCGAAATTAGAACATGTGCTGTCTGTAACTTACACATTTTACACAACTTTACAATGTTTCTAGCTGATGAAACTGAAAGAAACTTATGACTGCTCGATCAGGCATAATTATATGAAATCGTATTGACGTTATAAATGAATACGTATATTTATGAAAAAATGATGCAGTCATTATTGAAACCGAGGGAAGCGGCGCAGATTCTGGGTGTGAGCTATCCCACACTAAAACAGTGGGTTTACAAAGGGAAGTTACGCACCGTGAAGACTCCCGGTGGTCATCACCGGATTGCTCAGGCAGAACTCGATCGATATCTGCACCGGGCAGGCAAGAAGCCAGGGCCAGGTTTGCGCGCGAACTATCGTCGGATAAGTGGTCGAAACCAACTCGTCGGACGGATTGTCGATGTAAAGACGAGCGGATTGGTCGGGCAGGTTGTAATCTCCATCGGCGGACAGCACATCACGTCACTAATCACCGCTGATGCCATTCGCGAGATGGGGCTGAAAATCGGTGAAACCGCAGCTGCGCTGATCAAAGCGACGGAAGTGATGATCATTCGCGTTTGAAATAATTCAAAAATCTATAAGGGGACCACGTGAAAAAAACTTGGCCGATTTTTTGTCTTTTGATCCTTGTCTCAGTTGCTCCCGGATTTGCTCAGGAAATTACGGTTGCTGCTGCGGCGGATTTGAACGCCGCCCTCACTGAACTAGGCGGCCAGTTTGCGGCGACATCTGGTGTGCAGGTCAAGCTGTCGTTCGGAGCTTCCGGAAATCTGTCTACCCAAATTCAGAATGGAGCCCCGTTTGATCTGTTCTTCTCAGCGGACGAAGATTATCCGAAACAGCTGATAGAGAAAAGCCTCGCTGAAAAGGATTCGCTCTATCGCTACGCGATCGGGCGGCTCGTCCTTTGGGTTCCAGCTGATTCGCCTCTCGATATCGAGCACAAAGGAATACAGTCGTTGCTGGACCCGAGTGTAAAGAAAATTTCGATCGCAAATCCGCAACACGCGCCCTACGGTCGGGCTGCCGAAGCCGCAATACGACATGCCGGTATCTACGATCAGGTCGCACCTCGGCTTGTGCTGGGGGAAAACGTTTCGCAAGCAGCTCAGTTTGTGGAATCAGGCAATGCTCAGGCGGGATTGGTCGCGCTGTCTCACGCTCTAGCACCAGCGATGAAGGGGAAGGGGAAATATTGGCAGGTGCCGTTCGACTTTTATCCCACTCTAAATCAGGCTGCTGTGATTCTGTCGCGTTCGCAGCAAAAAGAAAAAGCCGCACAATTTTTGGAATTTCTTCGAAAACCCGAAGCCACGAAAGTGTTGCGTCGCTATGGGTTTACCATTCCGGATGCAGGTAAGTAAATGAACTGGGGAGCATTCTGGTTAACGGTGCAACTTGCCTCAGTCGTTGCCGGAATACTGTTTGTAGTTGGAATACCACTAGCCGCCTGGATCACGTTTTCGCGACGCAGGTGGAAATTTCTGGTCGAAGCTGTGGTTGCCTTACCCATTGTGTTACCCCCAACCGTTCTTGGTTTCTACGTGCTCATTGCATTGGGAACCAAGAGTCCACTCGGTCGATGGTGGGAATCAACTACCGGACATACGCTGGCCTTTACATTCGAAGGCCTTGTGATCGGGTCCGTGTTATACAGCTTGCCTTTTGCCGTCCAACCGTTTGCAGCTTCGTTTGCGGCGATCGACCATCGACTGATCGATGCTTCACAGAGTTTGGGAGTGCCTCGGTTAGCCACATTTTTTCGGGTGGTGCTACCACTATCGAAGCCGGGTTTGGTGAGCGGTCTCATGCTCAGTTTTGCTCACACACTGGGTGAGTTTGGTGTTGTCCTGATGGTGGGTGGCAACATTCCTGGTGTTACGCGTACCGTGTCGGTTGACATATACGATCAAGTTCAGGCAGGAAACTATGCGTCTGCCAACCAGACCTCGCTTGTTCTTTTATTGATATCTTTCCTGACCCTCTCAATTGTGTACGGAATCAACCGCGGCTCCCATTCGGTGTGGCCATGGAGGTGATGCATCCTCCAATAGCAGGCCAATCTCCTGGACTGTCGTTTCATGCCAGGTCCGCGTTGAACCCTGAATTCAAACTCGATGTTAACTTCAACGTTCCGCCCGGAATCACGATTATCTTTGGGGCATCTGGAGCGGGCAAGACCACCATCCTCGATCTCATCTGTGGGATTAAAGTTCCAGATTCAGGGCTGATTTCGACAGGAGACGCGATTCTGTTTGATTCCGCTCAGAATATTTGCCGGCCTATCTGGGATCGACGCGTCGGTTATCTCTTCCAGGACTTGGCACTTTTTCCCCATCTGACGGCCCGCCAAAATGTGGAATACGGAATTCATGAGTTGAATCGAAGCGAGCGGCATAAGCGTAGTTCACGGATGCTTGATGAATTCGGCGTGAGCGGGGTAGAGGATCGACGACCCTCGCGCCTTTCAGGTGGAGAACGGCAACGGGTTGCTTTGGCTCGGGCACTGGTGCGCGAACCACGCGTCCTCTTGCTGGATGAACCATTGTCCGCGCTCGACCGGCCGACAAAGTCCGCGATTGTCGAAGACTTGCGGAGGTGGAACCGCGAACATGAAATCCCTATCCTTTACGTCACCCACAGTCATGAGGAAGTCTTTGCTCTGGGAGACCGGGTCATCATTCTGGACAAAGGAAAGGTAGTTGCCCAAGGAACACCGCACGAGGTCATGCGGGCGCCCCGATTGGAAACGGTTGCCGCACTCACAGGCTTCGAGAATGTTTTCGACGTTGTGGTGTCTTCCATACACGCCGATCGAGGAACGATGACATGTTCTCTGGCAGGCGTTTCAGTTGGGATCGAAACTCCGATGGTTCAAGCCGAGGTGGGGTCGCACTTGCGCCTAGGTATTCGCGCAGGCGACATTCTCCTCGCAAACGAGCCGCCTCACGGTTTAAGCGCGCGAAACGTGCTTGCGGGCAAACTGATCGGACTTGAACGACGCGACGTTATTGTTTCAGCGCGTGTAAATTGTGGAGTCGAGGTGGAGGTGCATCTCACTATCGCAGCGCGGGAAGCACTAGGCCTCAGACTGGGCGGCGAAGTATGGCTGGTTGTTAAGACACATTCGTGTCATTTAATGTCCGAGTGAAGTCATCGCAGTTGGGCGTCTTCAATTTGTTCGATGCTAATCACTGCCGCCCATTGTCCCTCGCGGGCCTCCATGAACTCTATGTTTCCACCCAGGATTTGAGCCACTGCTTGCGGGGGCAAGTCGCGATGGTAGCCAAAAAAGCGTGACTTGAGATCCTGCCATGCCCTCCACCTGGCGAAGAGAGGGTGAGAAGGCTGGAATTTGGTGGAAAATACGAACGCGACGTCATATCTGCGGCGCTCGTCTGCGGCGGCCATCACTTGTTCCGCCGAAAAATCTTCCACTCGAACCACCTGAAGCGGACGGTCGACATACCCCAAATATGAACGGGAGAACTCATCCGATGCTGGCCAGGCTGTCAGCACGCGAGAGGAAGGGAATCGCTTTTCGAGAAATTGAGCGGCACGCTGGTGCATGACGATGTAATCGCGGTACGCGAGATTGTCTTCCAGGGAGAATCCGTAGGGCGGAGGCCAAAAGAGGGAAGCCGCAAAACTGGCGATGACCATGGCAAGAATTGCGACCCATCGTTGGACGCGCCGCCAAAGTGTCGACACGGCGGTCAATATCACGAGAGGTACAACCGGCAACATATAACGGGCGAGCGCCGCGCCTCCCACTATCGACATGAACACAACATACACAAGCCCTACCGCCAGGAAAACTAACTGCGTCGGGATGGCGATTCGCTTCCGCAGTTCATGCAAGTCTTTGAGGGCGGGGCGATACATGGCAAGCGCCATAGCGGCGCTGAGAATCCAGAGATGCAAGTACCCGAAGGTCTGCCACAAACGAAGGCCTAGCGCGATGAGAGCCCGCAGAGGATTCAATGTGGATTGCACGTTGTATCGGAAGTATTCGGGATTCCCCAGCAGGTAACCGGTCACCCGATAGTGATACCCATACCACGCGGCAAGAATAATGAACGGTACGATGAGAGCAAGAAGTCGTTGCCCACGATTCTTCGAACCGTTTCCCGTTTGTGGCCATCGCGCGCTATTTAGACAAACACTCAACAGTTCCCACGCCACCAACGCCAGCGGAGCCAGGATGGCGGTCTCCTTGGTGAGAGCAGCGAGCGACATCCAGAACCCGATGGCCCAGGGACGATTCTGGATGTAAGCGTGGAGCCCCCAGAATGTAAATCCTGCTGCCGCCAAGTCCACCTGGGCCAGCGAGCTTTGCACGAAAAAGACGGGATAGATGGCTGTGCAAAGCGCTGTCGCGATCGCGACCTGGCGATTTGCTACCACTTCCGCCAAGCGTACCAGTCCTGTGATCGAAACTGCGGCGATCACTAGCATCGCGACGCGAGTCGTCACAAGCGAGTAGCCCGCGATCTTCCAACATGCCGAAAGATAGGCCATGATCACTGGAGGATGTGCGTTGGAAGGTGTCGAGTGGGGAATTAGCGTGCCCGAAAGAAACAAGTCACGTGCTGCGGGAATGTAGTATCCGGCCTCGTCCCAGAAATAGGGAAGTCGCAACAGGGGAAAGTGCAAGATCAGGATAACGGCAAACGAAATCGCGAACACAAAGGCCGCTGGCATCAAACGCGCGGCTGATTGATCGCCTGACTCGATACCCTCCATTGTCTTTGCCTTTGTCAGCCTAGTGAACCGGTCCAGTTGGGGCGCGAGGATCAAGTTTGATCTCGCCGAATGCACTCTCGTAGTTGGCCACATTCTGTTGCAGCAAAGACATCAGGGCTTTTGCTTGTTGAGGACTCAAGTAGATACCTTGAAAGTTCCGAATATCGACCTGCGTCTCGGATTGCTGCTGAAGCGTGCCGAAGACGAGAAAAAAATCCCACACATTCACGCGGATCTGAACACTGTTCGAATACGACTCGCGGTATTCTGCGCTATTCACGAGAGAGACATTAGGCTGCGTCGGAATTGACATGGGTGTCAGTGTATCGGCTAAAGGCTCACCCTGGGAAGAATGTCATCTAGTGCGCCCGGCACTGCGCAAATGCAAAAATACACCTTGGCGAAATTTATAATCGCCCGCCTGGCAAACAACATGAAGGTCATCCTCGTTCCAACGGCTCTTCTGTTGACCGTGCTTTGCACTCTGAACGCGAGCGCAAGCGGCGGGACGTCATCTGTTCGAACGCAAGACACAGTGATTGTCGTTGACTCTGGCGCCTACGGGCCGAGGATTGTGAGTGTTGGCCACAGCGAGAAGGTTCATTGGAACAATCAGGTAGCGGATGGGCTTATTGAATACGCCCAGTTGAAGAGTCGCCGAGTGCGCCTTGCCTGGAGTTTGAATTCCGGCGCGAGTCACGCAGACTCTCGACGCGCAAGCTTCGTCTACGAATGCTCGGCCCCGCGTCTAAGGCTTACATGGGAGTGGACGGCGCGTGCCGCGGCCGGTCCTATTGAGCACGACGTCCGGATCGAGAATCGATCTGGCGAAGAACTTTGGTTGTTGCTCTCGCCCGGTGTCCAACTTAGTTTCGCGCTTCCAAAAAATGATTCGTTCCAACACATGTTCGTAGAGAAGGGCGCGGAAACGCCCTCAGCCGCGGGTACTCACATGGTAGATGTGACAGATGGATATGAATGGAGCGGAGATTCCAGCACCTATGCAATCAACCGGCCTGACATGCCGCACGAGATCGTGCCCTGGTTTCTTGTTCAACAAAAAGGTTCACCGAAACTGGGGGTGTACGTGGGTATAGAGTTCAGTGGGCGGACCCGGCTGTCGTTGGAAATGAACCAGAGAATGCTGCATATCGGCGCGGGACTCAATCTGCAATCAGGCTCGACTCGAACGCGTCTCAAGCCAAACGAAACCTTCATCGCGCCCACGATCTTTATTGGCGCGACAACGACTGAGGTTGATGTCACGAGCAATGTCCTCCGTCGGTGGATCCGACAGGTTTTGACGAATCCACAGACGTGGGCCGATCAGCGGTATCCATGGCTCGTCAACAACAGTTGGGGAAGCGGCATGGCAGTTGATGAAACGCTGGCGCGGCGAATGATTCAAGACTCTGCGGAGTTGGGGCTTGAAATGTTTCACATCGATGCAGGATGGTTTCGCTCGGTGGGCGATTGGCGCCCCAATCCTGAGAAATTCCCGCACGGTCTTGCAAGCTTGGCCGACGAAGCCCATGCGCGCGGACTGAAGTTCGGCTTGTGGGCCGACTGGGCGCAAGCCGGACTAGGAACAGGCTCTGGCGCATTGAATGTTAACAATCCTGAAGTCCGAGGATGGTTGCCCATCGATCCATCTGGAACTTGGAAGCCCGAGCCCTTCAAGGGAGAGACCATCGACTTAAGTGTTCCCATGGCCAAGGCCTGGGCTGAACGCGAGACAAACCGCATCGTGGCTGACTATCGGCTTGATATGCTCGAACACGACGGCTATCTGGTATTGCAAGGTTGCACAAAAACCGATCACCCTCATGCGCCGCCAGATCCACTTGCAACACGCCTTGAGCCCGAGGCCAGTTGGACTTTTGCTCGCAGCGCGAACTCCACAGACGTCAGTTATCACTCGACGCGGGCTTACTACGAGATCCAATCGAAGCTGCGAGAAAATCACCCTGGTCTGTTGCTCGAGGTGTGCAACGACGGTGGTCGCATGGTCGATTTTGGCAGCGCGGCACATGCCGACTACTTTTCGATTACGGACACCTACGATCCGCTTTCCAATCGACGTGCGTTTTACGACACTAGCTGGTTGCTCCCCCCGGCTATGCTCGAGGCCTACGTGGAGCGTTGGGCTACGCCCGACCTCGGAACATTTCGATACATGTTGCGCAGTGGCATGATGGGGTGGTTTTCACTGATGTTAGACACCACATCATGGAACTCCGAGCAGCATGCCGCGGCAAAAGAAGCGATCGCGCTATACAAGGAGAAGTTGCGGCCGCTGATCAGGGATGCAGACCTCTTTCACGTGTCGTCTCGGCCTGACGGTGTGCACTGGGACGCGATGCAGTATTTCGACCGCCAGAGACGGCGTGGAGTTCTGTTCGCATTTCGCGGATCCACGATGATGGAGATGTCCCACGCGTTCCTGCTGCAGGGTTTAAGACCGGACTCGAGTTACCATCTTACTTTTCACGATCATTCATCACCGGATCGCAGCGCCCGTGGCGCAGAGCTCATGACTACAGGGCTGATCATTAGCTTGCCCCAACCAAACTGGTCGGAACTCGTTTTTCTCGACGAGATCGAATAGTTTGTGACGCCACATCGATCAAACGCTGTTGCGCGACAGCGTTCGACTATTTTGTATCTGGAGTTGCCAGGGACGCTATCAGTTTGTCGGCTTCCTGCATCGAGCTGTCGATGCTCTTCATCACGGCTGTGACATCAGTGTTGATGCTTGCTGCGGTGCCCTTCAGCGATCCTATCGCGCGCGCATTCAAATTGTGTTTTAAGAACAGCACTTGATCGTGGAAGGCGGTCAACACAGGCGTCATTTGGCTTTCCGTCTTGCGCATGGCTTTCATGTAGACAGCCTGCCGATCTTTCGCATCGCGAAGCATCGCCGCGCTACGATTCTTCAGCCCGGCATTACCCATCTCATCAATTTCCTTTTGCCATTCAGAAAACAAGTCGTTGCTGACCTGGTCGATTGATTTAACGCGGTCCCGGAGTTTGTTGGCCTGCCCTTCGGCCTTCTCATATTCGCTGTTTAGTTTCTTGTACGATTTTTCGAGGTCGCCGCCCTTGAATCCGGTCAACTCCTGAAATGTTTCCATCGTCGTTTTAAGCTGCTCTTTAGTCTGCTCCTGATCCTTTTTGGAGTCTTTGACGCGCGCTACCAGAATGTCTCTTTTTTCCTTGCCGAACTTCTGCATCGTCTTGTAATAGGCAGAGGTGCAAGCGCTCATACACATCGCCAAACAGACGAAGACCAATAACCGACATCGACCCATGCAGCCTCCAGGACACGAGTCGCATTCTACCTTTAGGAAGTTGATTGACGCGAGAAGGGAGGGTTCGGGACACACCTTCCGCGATGCGGATTGGGTTTTACCAATCTGTGGGAAGGTCGCGTAAGTTAGGGTAGAGAGAGCGTGACTCGCCTGCCGCCGTTCCGCTTCGGCAAAGTCTAGGACGGGTGAAACGGCAAAAAAACCGTGCCGCTCCTCAAACCACCAGACCATATTAAGATTTTCAGCTTTGATTGGCTATCGGGTCATTTCTGTAGGCACAAAGCCTTAAGGGACCCTGACGCTCGACACAACCCGATCATGGTCCACGTCATAGCCCAAATTCCCATAACTGTTTTTCCACACACGTCCGACGATTTTATTTGACACGAACAGTCGCGCAGCCAATTATGTCTGAGGCGACACTCAGATAAGCATTTCCTTCCCCAACTAGTGACGCCGGTAAAAAAGTTTGAGAGCGAGATTGAGTGACCGTGTCGCCGTGCTCTTCCCCTAGGCGACGCTATCGTCTCAAGCTGCATAGCGGGTATTACTACGCCAATTCCTGGCAATTCCAACGACAAGGCTGATGAAGACGCTCAAAAAGGATCCCTCGATGAAAAAGTTTATGGTGTACCTCCTGCAATTGTGGGTTGGTCTCCTTATGGGGAATGCTTGCTTTGCGCAGATGTACACCGTGACGGATCTCGGTACGCTTGGCGGGTTTAATTACAGCTTCCCCAGAGGCGGAATAAACGGCTTCGGGCAAGTGGCGGGCTATTCATATCCGCCCGCCGCTGACGAACACGAGCTTTTCTTCAACCACGCTTTCAGAACAAGCCCCAACAAGGCTATCGATCCCGCCACGGACGACCTCGGAACCCTCGGCGGTTTCCTCAGTTTCGCTCTCGGCATCAACTCCTTTGGCCAGGTTGTCGGCAACTCCACCCCGACTTCAAGCTTCAACTTTTCTCACGCCTACCGAACCGCGCCCAATAAACCCATCAATCCCGCCACTGATGATCTGGGAACTTTGGGCGGTAGCAGCAGTAGTGCGGCAGGTATCAACCTATTCGGTCAAGTGGTCGGCTCCGCGTCAGTCAGTGGGGACTCAGCCACTCACGCATTCCGCACGCGAGCGAACCGCAGCATCAACAGCCGGAGAGACGATCTTGGAACGTTGGGTGGTTCGACCAGTTTCGCAACCGACATTAACTTGTTCGGCCAAGTCGTTGGAGTTTCGAGCTTAACGGGCGATACGACTTCGCATGCATTTCGTACGCGCGCCAACAGCCGCATTAATCCGGCCACGGACGATCTGGGCACGCTCGGCGGCACGGTCAGCAGCGCGGAAAGCATTAATATTTTCGGGCAGGTAATCGGCTCTTCCACTCTTCCGGGCGACACTACTTTCCACGCGTTCCGCACACGCCCTAATCGTCGTATCAATCCCGCCACGGATGACCTGGGCACGCTTGGTGGTTCGTCGAGTGAACCGTTGGGAATTAACTCATTCGGACAAGTCGTCGGTGACTCCACTACTGTCGGAGATGCCGCACTGCATGGTTTTCTCTATAGCGGCGGCGTGATGCGCGATCTCAATGATTTGATTCCAGCTGGTTCTGGTTTTGAGCTTGGGTTCATGACCGGTATCAATGATGTCGGCGAGATCTCTGGACAAGCGATACTGCTCGACTCCTTTGGAAACACCTTTTGTTGTCATGCGGTTCGACTCACTCCGATCTACAGGGCGACCGTCCATGGGCCGGTGAAAGCGGGCGGCGCGACAGTGTTTTCAGCCAAGTCAAGACGAAACGTTCCTGTTCATTTCAGCCTTACCCAGTACAATGCACAAACCTGCACGTTGCCGCCCGCGACCATCACAGTAACCAAAGCGATAAATAAGAGCGTGAGTGAAGTCGACGTTCCAGACACGGCCTTCCAGGTCGATCCCACTGCCTGTCAGTACGTTTACAACCTTTCACCATACAGGCTGGGTACTGGCACGTACCGGATAGACCTCAGCATCGAAAGAATCATCGTTGGGAGTGCGGTATTTTCGCTTCGCTAGAAAACCCACTACTTCATCGCAATCCCGTGCGGACGTGCCGGTCCAGTGGGGAAAGCATTGTTGAAGTCGACGTCGAAACGCGGGTCCAGTTTCAAGTCGTCCTTGTGCACGCGTATGACGTGAACGTGGTGATCGCCCTCAAAATGAATTTTGCCGAAGTTGTCTTCGTTAAGGAAGTAGTCGGTTACGACCAGCCGCTTGTCATCATCAGTCAAAGCGATTGCGTGCGGGCCGGCATCCACTCCCAAGCTGACGATACCCGTCTGGTAAGGATGCTCGGGGTCGCTCACATTAAGCATGCCGATCTGCCCAGCTTGAAAAGACGCGAAGAGTAGTCGATCGCCACTCTGCGGCATGGCCAAAAGCTGGACCATCCCGCCGCGAATTGGAACCTCAATGTGAGGAGCTATATCCTCGCAGTCGAAAACGACTTTTGCCGTGCCGGTCTTCGTGTCTACCAGATATACGAAGCCGTCAAACATACCTGCCGTGAAAGCTCGTCCTTGCCGGTCGGCAGGAATGAGCTTTACATCCATCGTTCCTATCGCGTCGGGAATTTGAATGGTCTTGACGACCTCACGAGTTTTGAAATCCCACACCCGAATCGACCCGCGAATCTCGGGATCACCAGGGAAGCTATCTAACGTGCTCGCTGGCATGATGAAGTCTGAAGTCACCATCAGGTTTATCTCTGTCCGAGCCGAGATGCCATGTGGGTTAAACCCGTGGTGCGGGGGATGAACCGGCCATTCCTTGACCATCTCGAGGTTTCCGTTGAATTCAGCCACACGCCCGGGTGTTCCTCCGGTGTGTGAGCCCATCTGCGTGATCAGAAAGCCGCCAGATTCGAGAGGCAAGAAGTCGTCCGTGATGCTGGACCGCGATCCGCTAGCGGAGGATAGGAACCTAGGGTGACGCGCGTTGGATACATCAAAGAAGAAAATTCCATTCTGTCCGCGCAGCAAACTTAGCAAGCCTCCACACGCCAGGATCTTCTTGTCTGCGGAGAGATGACAGTGGTGCGGTTCATTGCCAACGTTCCCGGGTGGCGGTACGGGAACAGTTCTGACCACTTTTCCGTAGCCAGCGGAATTCTCGTCAAAATCGATGACCGCAAGAAAATCCGGCGCCATACGTGCCTGATCTCCTGCCCAGATGTACAGAGTTTTGGCTCGGTGTTTCTTGTGGTGGTCACGATCGGCGCGATCATGAGAAAAGGCGGTTCCGGCAAGAAACAGAACTAAGAAGAGGGCTTTCAACAACGTGCGCCCAATACAAGCATTCGCTCTAATTTTCATGGCGATATCCTCGTCGGCCGCGTTACTCGCTGAGTTCGAGTTTGTTGTGATTCGGGGTGCGAGACGCTCGCTCACTCTTCCGTAAGGCGGCTATGAGGGTCAATGCCCCGGGCATTCCCTGAGGGTGGAATGTTGATTCCTTCGAACAGAAGGGGTATCCGCGCTAATCGAAGATGGATGATCGGATGAAAGCCGCACACCCATTCGTCTGACGTAAACCGGCTCAGCCGATCTTGCGTGAACGGCGCTGGCGTTTAGGTTGCGGACTGTACTTGTGACGATCGTATATATCGATAGCAAACAAGATCGTCACGATAGCGGCGAAAATCGGAAAAAAGAGGGAGTAATCCACGGCGACACGCTCCAGGATTGACTGTGCGTGTGATGCCCAACCGGGAAAAGGGTTCGCTACATCTTCGTATCGAAGCTAATCTGCTGATGCATGGTGCGAAAGGGGGGACTCGAACCCCCACGGTTTTACCCGCCAGATCCTAAGTCCAACCCATACTTTTAAAACCCCTATAATGGCGCGTGTTTACAAGCACTCGGATTCTTCCACCGAGTGGTCTTGTGTCGTCCTGTTACGTCCTATTTCAGTGTGATGGGCAACAGTTGGGCAGCCTTTAGGCCGTTCCGGGTTAGGCATGATTCTGGTCACGGTTTGCGTCCAGAAGGGAACCGAGTAGTTGGTGTAATGGCGATTTTTCAACAGTTAGCGCACGCGAAGGCGTGCTAGGTGGCTATTGTTTCTTCCAGTTTCGACAGCAAAACCACGCGACCAACGGGCGGCTTGATCGCAGCCAACAGTAACCCGTGGTACCGGCAAGTATTGAGGCCACGATGGTTGATCATGCAAAGCCGCCGATCCCGTTGGTTTCGAGCCATTCGCGATGACGTGTCTTATCCAGACTGGAACACACTTCTTGTCCGAAGCGAATCATGAAACACCCTCCATCACGGGCGCGGATGTGGCATCCTCAGCAGCCAGAAATGTCTTTCGATCATTCTCTTCACTGTGCGAAATTGTTGGCGCGCGGAAGGTCTGGAATTGAACCAGGTCCTTCGTAAAAAGCAGATCGAGAGTCCAATCCAAAGCAACCCGCAGTTTCTTTTCGAACCGCGGAAGCTTGCTGAGATAGATCGTGCGCCACATCCACCACGCCAGAAAACCAGCGAAGTTGAAACCGAAGATGTTGGCAACTCCCGTGCGACGGCCGATCGCTGCCAATTGACCAATCGTGGAGAACGAGAATGCTTTGAGATTCCCGCCACGCACACTCGCGATCAGGTTTTTGGCGAGGGTCTTGCCTTCGCGCAAAGCGTGTTGAGCAGTAGGCGGATGATATTGGCCGGTTTTGCCATCTGGCACCAAGGCGCAATCGCCAAGCGCCCAAACACCTGGCCAATCGGGCACGCGCAGCATTTCATCCACCTTTAACCTGCCGCGCTCTTTCATACAAGGAAGTGATTCAAGGACGGGATTCGGAGATGTGCCTGCAGTCCAAATCAGGGCCTTGCTGGCTATCGGTTCACCGGCGCTCAGTTCTACGTGGCTGTCAGTGACGGCTGTGACACGCGTGTTGACAAGGATCTCCACACCTCGCTCGGCAAGTTTTGTTTCCGCATAGCGCCCCAACTTCTCGCCGAGTTCTGGCAGAATCACTTTCCCTGGGTGAACAAGCACAACTCGCAGCATGTTTTCGCGCAATTTGGGATAAAAACGCACAGCTTCGCGGACGAAATCATTAACGCCGGCTATCGTTTCCACCCCAGCGAATCCTCCTCCCGCTGCGACGAATGTCAACAACGGGCGGCGCAGATCGGCAGAACATTCAGTGGCGGCTTCTTCAAGATGGGCGATTAAACGATTGCGAAGGTGAATCGCGTCGCCAAGCGACTTCATCGTTAGTGCTCGTTGCTCGAGTCCGGGCAGCTTAAAGAAATTCGTTACGGATCCGAGGCCGATTACAAGATGATCGTAGGGTAACACGTGATGATGATGATTGAATCCATGAGAGACCTGCACGGTCTTTTTTTCGAGGTCGATACTCTCCACTTCGCCCGCAAAGAAATTGATTCGCTTCAGAAGTTTTCTAACCGGGTTCACGATGTTTGAGAGGTCGAGGTCGCTGGCCGCAACCTCATGCAACATAGGGGTGAACAGAAAAAAATTGTCGCGGTTCACGAGCGTGATTTCTATATCCGGATCGCGTGCCAGCGTGTCATCCAAGTGGATCGCCGCGTGGAGCCCTGCAAAGCCGCCGCCGAGGATCACAATCCGTGTTTTCTTTCTTTCTGTCACAAAATCCTCCGGCACGCGAGATCCCGCCTAAAATTCCGCCACTTCGCAGAACACCTTGATTGATCCGTTAGGGTTTGCAAGTTTTTTGAAGAGATCCGGGTAGTTCTCCAAGCCGCGCACCGGGTCAGTCAGCAGTCGATTGAGCCAACCCGAATATTCGGCCTCGGCCTGAGCCATGTCCCGGACTCCCATTTCGAAATACTCGCGATTCGCATTGACCGTCCCCACCATGACTTTATTACCGAGAACGAAGTCGAGATTGATGCGATCGGCAGGAATCTGCACCATGCGGTCGCCCCCGGTTACGCTTGAGAGCACTAGAACGCCGTTCTTTCCGAGTGCTTGCATGCTTTCGAAGACCACGCCGGAATTGCCCGTAGCTTCAAAAATTAGATCGAATGGCCCGAACTGCTTTGCGCCTTCAACAACGGGCACCTCCTGCGTGATCACGTAGCGTGCCCCAAGTGCCTCGATCAGTTCCGCGTTAAGATTTGGTTTCGCGTTGCGTGCGAATGTGGTGACTTCGATTCCGCGCAGACGAAGAGCAAGTGTCGCGAGCAAACCAATCGTTCCCGCGCCCATTACAGCCGCGCGGCGAGGTCGCCAAACCTTCAAACGACGCTGGATTTCATAGGCTTGATGGATGCCCTTCTCGACCACCGTGAATGGTTCGAGCAACACTCCTACTTCTTTCAGCCCCTGTGGCACTTTCACGATGAACTCGGCATCGTCCACGTAATACTCCGTCAGGAAGCCGTGTCGCAGGTTAATACCTCGTTCGAAGTAGGTATCGTCCGTTGTCATGTCATTGGTGCCGATCAAGTCGTAGATGCTTCGGCCAGGCCGACGAACCGTGGCTACCACATAATCACCTGGTTCCAGCTCGGTGACATTCGGGCCGACTGCTTCCACTTTTCCGAATCCCTCGTGGCCTACAACCAGAAAGTTGAATCCCGAAGGCGCAGCGCCATATTCAGCCGCGTTAATCTCTTTATCCGTTCCATCGACGCCGACTCGCAAAACTTTTACAAGTACTCCCCGACCGTCAGAAACATCCTCCAGGGAAGGTCTTTTGAGGTCTGCGAGATGGACACTATTTGGCTCCCCCGGAAATACACTAATGGCTTTCATTCTTCGTCTCCCTCTTGAAATTGCTTTTGGATCAATCGGCGAATACCACGCCGTGTTCAGGTGTGCTGCGCTCCCTAGATTCACCGCTCTGCTGAAGCAACTTGGCTACGAGTCCGGTCCAACCCGTCTGATGACTTGCTCCTACTCCCCGACCGGAATCACCATGGAAGTACTCGTGAAACTGAATGAGATCGTTCCAATTAGGATCGGCTTGGAACTTCGAGATCCCGTGATAGACGGGCCGCTCGCCATTCGGATCGCGGAGAAAGATGTTCGCGAGACGTCGTGAGATCTCACCCGCAACGTCCTGCAAGGTGAGCATATTTCCTGAGCGCGCTGGGAACTCCACCTTAAAATCGTCCCCCAGATAGTGATGGAATTTCTGCAGTGACTCAATGAGCAGGTAATTCACCGGAAACCAGATGGGGCCCCGCCAATTTGAATTTCCCCCAAACAGGCCTGTGCTCGACTCGGCAGGCTCGTAGTTCACTCGATACTCCATTCCGTTGGCGACAAGCGTGTACGGATGTTGTTCATGGTGCTTTGAGAGTGCACGGACGCCATAGGGCGAGAGAAATTCCTGCTGATCAAGCATGATCTGGAGCACGCGACGAAGTTGATCTTTCCCTACAATCGACAGTAGTCTTCGCTCTTCCATTCCAGGAGTGCGCATGCAGGCCACGTTCTTAACAAGATCGGGCCGGTTATCGATAAACCATTCCAGCCGCCGCTTGAAGCCCGGTAAGCGTTCCAGTATTTCTGGCTCTAGGGTTTCCACCGCAAACAGTGGGATCAATCCAACCATCGAGCGAATCCGCATTGGGTGCTTACGGCCGTCCGGAAAGCGCAGTACGTCGTAAAAGAAGCCGTCCATCTCGTCCCAGAGTCCAATCCCGTCGTTGCCGCGATGGTTCATGGCGTTCGCGATGTAGATGAAATGCTCCCAGAACTTGCTGGCAACATCCTCATAGGCTGGATCTTCGCCGGCGAGTTCGAGGGCGATGGTCAACAGGTTCAGCGTGTACATCGCCATCCAGCTGGTTCCATCTGACTGCTCGAGATAGCCGCCTGTGGGTAAGGGAGCACTGCGATCGAATACACCAATATTGTCCAGGCCCAGAAAGCCGCCTTGGAAGACATTCATCCCGTCGGCGTCCTTGCGATTCACCCACCACGTGAAGTTCAGCAAAAGTTTATGAAATACACGCGCAAGAAACGCACGATCACCTTTGCCGTTTCGCTTCTTGTCAATCTTGTATATGCGCCACGCGGCCCAGGCATGCACGGGCGGATTGACATCGCCGAATGCCCACTCATATGCCGGTAGCTGCCCATTGGGATGCATGTACCATTCGCGCAACAATAACGCGAGTTGGCTTTTTGCAAATTCACTGTCAACAAGTGCCAGCGGCACGCAGTGAAAAGCTAAGTCCCACGCCGCATACCAGGGATATTCCCATTTGTCTGGCATCGAGATCACATCCGAGTTGTAGAGATGAGCCCAATCCTTGTTACGCCCATTCAGCCGCTCGGCTGGTGGTTGCGGATTCCTTTCGTCGCCCTCGAGCCATTGTTTCAGTTCGTAGTGATAGAACTGTTTCGACCACAGCATGCCTGCGAAGCTTTGCCGCATCACGTTCTGCGCGTCCTCAGAGAGGTCCTGCGGAACTATGGTGCCGTAAAACTCGTCAGCTTCACGCTTTCGAATCGTAAATATTTCGTCGAATTCACCGAAGGCCGCCTGAGCAATGCCGGTGAAGTCAACATCAGTAAGCCGCAAACGAATCGTCACACTCTCGCCGGCGGGAATTTCGAGTTTGTAGTGCGCGGCGGCTTTGGTCCCGTTTCGTTCCGAAACTGCATCGTTTCGCCCGTTCACGATGTAGTCGTTAATTCCATCTTTGACGTAACGAGAAGGGTTTTCGGCTTCAAACAGGCGTTTGCGATTTGTTTCGTTCTCGGTGAAGAGCTGCTCTGGCGATCCGTCGCAATAGAGCCACCGTTTCCCTAAGTCGGGATGATCAAGCTCAACTCCTCCCATCACCTCCCGCAGCCTCGGACTCGGATCGTTACCGCCCCACGACCATGTATTCCGGAACCAGACTGTCGGCAACAGTCGCAGGGCCGCAGTTTCCGGCCCACGGTTCGTGGCGGTGATCTTGATCAGAATGTCTTCAACGTCGCCTTTCGCATATTCAACGAACACATCGAAGTAGCGATCATCCTCAAATATGCCGGTATCGAGGAGCTCGAATTCGGGCTGATCCTTGCCGCGCCGGCGGTTTTCCTCGACTAACCGGCTATATGGAAACGCCGCGTGCGGGTACTTGTAGAGATATTTCATGTATGAGTGCGTGGGAGTGCTGTCCAAGTAGAAGTAGTATTCCTTTACATCCTCACCATGATTGCCCTCGTTTCCAGTGAGTCCGAACAACCGTTCCTTGAGAATGGGGTCGCGTTCGTTCCACAGGGCCACGGCAAAACAAATGAACTGATGACGATCCGAGATGCCGGCCAGCCCATCCTCATTCCAGCGGTAAACCCGGGAACGAGCATGATCGTGAGAAAAAAATCCCCACGCGTCGCCATTCGGACTGTAGTCCTCGCGGACCGTTCCCCAAGCGCGCTCGCTCAGGTATGGCCCCCATCGCTTCCAGTGTTTCAGGCGATTGTTGGACTCGATTAGTCGCATCTCTTCGGCAGTCATCGCGGCCTTTTTCACAGGTCGCTTCCCACGCGCGCACTCAAATGTTGCGCGGCGCTAATCTCGTTCCTGTCGTCTGATTGACGGTGGTTCAATGCTTCGAGCTGCAGGGGAAATTCTCGGTATTCCAGTTCAAGCAGCCCGTTTCTGCTGACTGCGAGTTGAAGGATGCCTTTGCTCATACGCGTTCTCTTATTTCTCTTCAATCAGAATTGCGTGCCCGTCGGGATCACGAACCAGAAATGCTCTCTTGAATCCCAACTGGCCATCCGATTCGGCAAACACACCGGAAGATACAAACTTCGCGTGCGACGAGACTAGTTTTTGAGCGGCGGCTTCAGCATTGGCGGTGATGATTTCGGTTTGGTGATGCGAGACATCGTTGGGGCGTTCGTCAGCCGGAAACGGCCGGCCATCCCGGGGTGCCAAATATTCCAATAGCTCAACTCCAGGTCCCGTGCTCGTGCGTAGCGAAGTAATTCTCAGGCGTGCGCCGAAAACATTGTTTAAGTGCTCCTGCTCGGTCCCATAATTGTTGCTCTTGCCCGTCACCCTCATTCCGAGGACGTCACGATAGAACGTCAAGCTAGCATTGCTGTCGGCCACGACAATCGCAGTGTGATCGATGCCCAGAAAAAGAGCGTCGGATTTCCTGTGCCACTTTTCCGCGCCCTTGTCGGCCGGGAACTGGAGTATCTCGAGCGGATGCCCGTCGGGATCCTTGAAATAAAACGCACGTATACCCCCAGCGTTCCTATTCCAGTCGGGAAGACGCTGCGGACTTGGCGACGAATGCTCAACCTTGTTTTGGCGCAGCCACGAATATGCTTTGTCCATGTCAGACACAATGATGGCAATGTGCTGAAACGATTGGTCGTTGCTACGCGATTCAACCGGCACAGGCCGGCCCTTGGGAGCGAGATATTCCGTCAATTCAACGTTCTCGTCGCCCAAACGCATGCGAACAATGCGCATTCGTAGCCCGAAAACTCCTTGTAGGCGTTCGTAGGGTTCGCCCGCGACCTCAACATCCGAGACTTTTTTAAACTGTAAAACTCGCGAATAGAAATCAGTAGCTCGGTCGACGTCTGAGACCGTCATATTCACAGTGTCCACCGCGGAAGCCAGGGGTTGCGCCGGTTGCTGTGCGCATAAGAGGGCGCCAGCCAATAGCCAAACAGCGAGGATCACTCGCCAGTGGATTGAGTTTAGGCAGCTCATCGCTATCGGGCGACCAGTTGCGCTTCTCTGGACGAGTCTTGATTAGCGGCATACTCGGCAATCGGCACGCCCAGGCGCTGCAGCAGATGATCACCAACTCGCAGGGCATTTGCCATGATCGTGAGTGCCGGATTCACAGCAGCGCTCGACGGAAAAAAGCTGCCGTCGACGACATAAAGATTGTGTAGGTCGTGAGCCTTGCAGTTGACATCCAGAGCAGACGTCCTGGAATCGTGACCAAAACGTACAGTGCCATTCTGATGCGCTACCCCGGCAAGCGGAATTCGCTGCCCAATATAAAGGTTGCGTGCAAATAGTCCCTGGTGGCACTCGTGGCCGTGGATCGAGCAGGTGTTCTGCTTCAGCGCTTTTTGTAGATGAGCTTTCAACTGCTCGTGCGCCTTCAAGTTGTTTGGGGTGTAAGTGAGAACGATCTCCCCAGCTCGATTAATGGTGACGCGATTGTTCGGATCGGGCAGATCCTCCGAGGTCAGCCAGAAGTCGAGGGAGTGCTTTGCCATTAGTTCAAGGGTGAAACCAGGTGCAATTGCCGGCGCTCCCGCCCGGAGCGTAATTGCATCCAGCTTCCCAACAAATGAAATGTGACCCATCGGATATTCGAAGTCGTTTGATCCGAAATAGAAGTCGTTTAGCGAAAGAGTCTTCTGGAAAATTGTCGGATTTGCGCACTTCGAAATGGCCATCAGGACCGAGTTCGTGTGTCCCATGTAATGCCGGCCCACCACATCCGAACTGTTGGCCAGCCCCCTTGGGTGCTTGTCGTTGGCGGAACGCAACAGCAATGCCGCTGAGTTGATCGCCCCGCACGACACAACCACAAGGTCACCAGAGTAAGTCTCGATTCGGCCTCCCCGTTCAACGATGACCTGACGAATCTCGCGCCCCGAGCTGTCCGTCGCAAGTTTTGTTACCTTCGCATTTGTTAGCATCGTGACATTCGCATACTGCAACGCGGGATCAATGCACAAGATTTGCGCGTCCGACTTCGCGTGCACAAGACATGGGAATCCATCGCAGGTGTTGCAGCGAATGCACGGGCTCGTTTGTGGGTTCTTTTCGTCCAGTATCACGCCAAGTGGCGTGTGAAACGGATGCAGCCCTATAGCTGCGAAGTCATCTGCGAGATGTTGAATGCGCGGCTCATGGCTCACTGCTGGCCACGGGTATGCCTTGCTCGAAGCTGGCTCCGTCGGATCTTCGCCTCGGCTTCCATGCACTTGGTAAAGCTGTTCGGCTTTTGTGTAGTAGGGTTCCAGTTCGTCATAACTAATTGGCCAAGCGGGAGAGACGCCTCCATAGTGGTGGATCTCTTGAAAGTCTCGTTGGCGCAAGCGAAAAAGCGCTGCGCCATAAAACTTCGTGTTGCCGCCAACGTAGTAATTGGTGTGCGGATGTAACTCTCTACCGTCCGTGTCGCGCCATAATTCTTTTGTGTTGTACTTGCCTTCGAGATTCACGACTTGCGGGTTCCAGTTGTCCTTCTCACGAGCCACGTAGTCGCCGCGCTCAAGAATCAATATCCGTTTGCCCGAAGGAGCCAGGTGGTAGGCGAGAGTGCCACCCCCGGCTCCGGTTCCGATAATGATTACGTCGAAATGGTTTTCACGGGTCATGACCGTCTCCTTTCACAGTTCAGAATTGATTAGTTCATCGCGGCCATTGGTGATCCGTTGGAACTGAGTGGTGCCGTAGCGAAGTTCACACCGAATCGCTTGCACCAGATCGTGACAGCGTGATACTTGGTGAGATCGACATCGGATGGAAGGTCGTAATTTTGGTTCCCGATGTTGCCTTTCAGATTGCCTACCTCTAGGAAGCCGGCCTTCTTCACCGTGTCGCTATCGGTTGCGTCGTTGCTCGCTACCAGGTAGACGCGGACGTCCGGGCCGTTCGAAGTCTCAAAGCTAGTAAATCGAAGCACACGCTTGCCGTCAGCAAGTTGATATATCGACGCCTCACCTGCTCCTTTGTGCGCTACGTCGTGAAATTTCCCGGACACAAGGACTTGCGCCGTGCTGGCAGTGGTTTGCATACCAGACGATAGGGGGGCAGTTCCGAAGTTCACGCCAAAGCGCTGGCACCAGACTGATACGGCGCGGTATTTAGCCAGATCGACGTCTGCAGGAATTTCGTAGTTCTGATCCCCGATATTTCCTTTCAGCATGCCGATTTCACGGAACCCTGCCTTTTTAACTGTGTCGCTGTCGGTCGCATCATTGGCCGCCACCAGGTAAACGCGAACATCAGGGCCGTTCGATGTTTCAAAATTGGTGAAGCGCAGAAGGCGTTTGCCATCGGCAAGTTGGTAGACACTGGCAGTACCCGATGTCTTGTGGGCAACATCATGGAAGGTGCCGGATTGAATTGCAGTTTCCGTAGCCTTGGTTGCGGTTGCAGTCGGAAGAGTTTCGTTGACTCTGGCGTTGATGAACAGCCGCTCAGGCCGGAATGCAGCCCAGGCTGCGAGCACAGCAACAAGAATCAAGCCGTAGAGTAAAGGTTTACGTTTCATTTAAATCGTCTCCTTGAATGTGAGTTGTATTGGCGAAAACTTGTAGTTGCAGCGAAAAATGCATCTCTTATCGTTGTGGTGATGCAGCTTCGCGCAGCGGACTGAGGCCTTACCGCGCAGATGACAGTAAACTTCTGCCGCCAGCAGCATCCCGAGCGGCGGCGCAGTGAAATATATCCATAAGGCTTTCCATAACTGTCCCGGCAGTGCGGACGCAAGGCTGCGCGCCGGGTTCATGCTCATACCGGACAACGGGGATTCGAGCGTGATATACGTCGCGACCAAGGCGCCCGTGATTGCTCCCGTAAAGCGCGCAATCTTGGGAGTGTTCGAGACGTTGAGCACCACGGTCATCATCAGAAACGAGATGACCAGTTCGGCGAGAAACGCAACGTCCGTTCCATTTGTGCCAGGCAATGTCGCAGCGTAGCGAACTTTCTGGTGCATGATGGCGTGTCCCCAGAGCACGGTACTCACCATCACGCCAAGCCCCCCGCCGATGAACTGACCGAGAACGTAAAACACAGCATCCCAAGGCTCGATCTTTCCCAAGCGGAAGAACGCCAGTGTTACCGACGGATTCAGATGTGCGCCGGATTGCTTTCCCCACGGGCAGTAAATGAGGGCGATCGCTGTCAACCCCATGACCAACCCTGTCAGGAGTCGGCGCTCGAAGTCAGCCGGTAGCATCTGTCGTAATAACGAATCAGGATGCTGCAGGAGGACGGTAAAACTGCATGCCGAGATCATGAACAAGCCTAGGTTCGCGCTCTCCATCAGATATTCCGGCCAATGTCTCGTTAACGTCGCGATCGGATCTGTCGCTGGCCGCGCTGGGGCCGCTAAATTCGGGATCACACCATTCACAAACTCGTGTTTGACCGCTGTTTGCATTGCACATCGGATTCGTAGGTCTGTTTCAGGTGACAACTATTTCAGGCAAGTTCAGTGGCTGGTGGTTGTTTCGGCTTGGTGTCACCTTTCGGACACTTTTGAATCGAACGAGTATTGGAGGACGCAGTCCACAGCTGAAGCCAGCACGGGCCGGGTTCCCGGAAGGAGATGTTATGGAAATTAGCTGCTTGGACGTGATCCGGGAGCTTTCGAACTATATCGACGAAGATGTACCGCTGCAGCTTCGCGCCAACATCGAAGCCCACCTCCCGAAATGTGCCCACTGCACCGCGATTTATGACGGGCTGCGCAATACGATCACTTTGATCGGAGACGGGCGAAGCTTTGAGCTGCCAACCGGATTTAGTCAGCGCCTTCGCGACAAACTGAACAAGATCTGAAGTTGTGGCGCGGTTCGATTTGTTCTCTCAAGATCGCCCCCAACCGCGAGCCAGGAGATCACGCATTTGCAGTCTCGCCCGTGACGTACGAGTCTTCACGTTTTCTTCTCTAATTCCCAGAATTGCAGCGGTCTCGGCAATGCTCATTTGCTGTACGTCCCGCAGGACGAGTACGGTCCGGTACTTCTCCGGAAGCATGCTCATCGCCTTTTGCAGAGCCTCGCGTAATTCGCGTTTTTCGAGAACCTCGGAAGGAATTTCGCGCCAATCAGCAAAATCGGTGGGCACATATTCGCCATCATCGTTCTCCCGAGTGCTCTCAAGCGACTCGTACAAATGGCGGCGGTCCTTTCGCAACTTCATCTTGGCTTCGTTAATTGTGATCTGAATCAGCCACGTACTGAATTTAGCTTCTTGCCTGAATTGTGAAAGGTACTTGAATCCCTTTAGTGCTGCCTCTTGCGCGACCTCTTCAGCATCGGCGTCGTTTCCAACGATCGAGGCCGCAGCAACAAACACCGCGCGCTCGTACGGTTTAATCAAATCGTAAAAAAGATGAGTCTCCCCACTGAGGATGCGCTGCACAAGGTCCTGCTCCCGTGGGACTCTTGGTTCCAGTGCATTAGTGCTCACATCGAGAGTTTTCTCTGCCGCAACGCTAGGAGTAACAAAATTCGCGTTCGTCATACGGTGGTCTCCTTCAGTTGTTGGCTGATGAAGGTGGAACAGTTGATTTGGGCAACGCGGCGGCTCGCGAGGGCACGTAAAAGCGTGATGCCGGAAGGGTCCGCGAACCAGAGCTTCCCGCAATCCAGCGTCAAGCTCTTCGCGCCTGACAGCGCTTGATCACTTTGCTGGCGCAGCTCGTCGACCCATGGGCCAACCAGCCAGCCCTCCAGCGCTAACTGAACGCTTCCCTCTGATTCGTCGTGAATGGAAATCCTCAGCACAACTTGCCCCCTCGTGACGCCTTCACTAAAGGCAAGCCGTGTGCCAGCCGGAGAGCAAATTCGCGCAGCACTAGAACATTGATTAATTTAGGTTTATGGGGTTTCTTGGATGAGTTGACCTTTGCGATTCCACGAACTGTCGTGGGGCAGCCCACAAACCACATCGTGGCCACGAGATGTCGCGGGCTAAACGGACACGGAGTAGCGCTCAATGCCGAGCTTTTTCATGCGACTGCGGAGAGTACTGGGATGGAGATCGAGAATTTTCGCTGCGCCACTCGGACCTTCAATGACGCCTTGCGTTTGCTTGAGAACCTGGATGATGTGGGACCGTTCGACGTCTTCCAACGAGGCGGACGTTTCCAGCAAGTGCGAGCCATTGCCTGCAACGGTTGTGGTTTCTAAATATCCGGGTCCGGTGATGGGTATCAGGTCTTTCCCGAGCTTCAGAACTGTCCCTGGACAAAGCACCACCGCGCGCTCAATCACGTTCTGCAACTCGCGGATATTGCCGGGCCACGCGTAGTCAGAGAGAACTTCCATCGTGTCCTGCGCGACACCGGTGATGTTCTTGCCAAACTGTCTACTAAAGCGTTCAACAAAGAAATGCGTGAGCAATGCGATGTCACTGCGCCGTTGGCGTAGAGGTGGCAATGTCATCGGCAACACGTAAAGGCGGTAGAACAGGTCGGCGCGGAAGCGGCCCTCCTGAACTGCTTTCTCAAGATCGCGGTTGCTGGCCGCGATGATGCGAACATTCACCTTCACGGTCCTGCTGCTACCCAGCGGTTCGAATTCATGCTCCTGCAATACGCGTAACAACTTCACTTGTGTATCGAGTGGAAGCTCACTCACTTCATCCAGGAAGAGGGTTCCGCCGTCGGCGAGTTCAAATCGTCCTGTGCGGCGCTCGAGTGCGCCAGTGAAGGCTCCCTTCATGTGGCCGAACAGTTCGCTTTCGACAAGTCCGGTCGGGATCGCCCCGCAGTTCACTTTCACGAGCGGACGGCTCTTTCGTTTGCTGTGGTTGTGAATCGCGCGGGCGATTAACTCCTTCCCGCAACCGGTCTCACCCAAAACCAGTACGGTGGAATCGGTAGGGGCGACCGTCTCCACCTTTCGCAGCACGTCGAGCAGCGCGGGACTGTTGCCAACAATCTCCTCGAAATTGTGCTCCTTGCGGATTTCTTCCTGCAGGTAAACATTCTCGGCTTCCAGTTTCTTCTGGAGCACTTGAACCTGCTGTAGCGCTGCTTGCAGATCGGCTTCCGCACGTTGGCGCTTGAGCTCAGCGGCTGCACGCGCGGCGAAAATCTTCAACAAGTCGATGGCACGCTCATCTCTCTCCATCGGCTTGTCGTCAATGATCGCGATATGACCAATGACTTTTCTACCAAGGTCGAACATCGGAATCCCGAGATAACTCTCTGCACCCATGTTGGCGAGCGGCGTGTCAAATGGGAAAAGTCGAACCAGATTTTCGCGGTAATGGCAGATTTCTCCTTGCACAACTTTCATGCAGGGAGTACCCGCGACATCGAACTCGAAATAATCTCCAAAACCAGTGCCGTTCCAGAACGCAAGCGCTTTGGCGTGTTTTCCATCATCGCATTCGGTAATGAAGGCGTAGCGCACGTGTAGAGCTGTCGCCATATGCCGAACAAGCGATGGGAAGAAATCGCTGCCAGTAGAAGACGCAGTGCCAACCACAATCGCTCGGAACGTTTCTTCTGCAAGGTGACGGTCGGTGATGTCATGCACCAAACCGATGACACCGACAATGTTTTCGTGTGCGTCGAAGTGTGGCGCAAATGTGCACGACTCCCACACATCCCGCCCTTCAGCGGAATGCTTCGGAACCAGCACATCGGAGATCTGTACAACTTCCCCGGCAAGCGCGCATTTCAATATGTCTTCGACCCCGCTTGTCCGAAGCCGCGGGAATACTTCCACAGCAACCTTGCCCAGGACTTCCTCGGCCTTCTTTCCGGTCAGGCGCTCCATGAACGGATTGAACACCCGGTAACGCAGTTCCGTGTCATAGACGATGATGCCTTCCGCTGCACCGTGAATGATTTCTTTGTTGAACTGTGTGGCTTCGCGCAGAGCGTCGTCGCCGAGTTTCTGTGCAGTGACATCGCGCGAGAGAGCGAGGATGCGTTCGGGTCGGCCTTCGCTGTCCAGGATAGGACTGACCACCACATCCCACCATCGCGGTCGTCCCGCGATTCGAGTGGCAAAGAAGCCTGTGAAGCGGCCAATTTCGCCGTGCCGGGCGGCATCGACCGCCGCCTTCGCTGATTCGCGATCGCTGCCTTCCCAGAAATCAACCCAGGAGTTTCCTAAGACTTGGGCAAGATCGCAGATCTCCAGCTCTTGCCTTCCGCCCTCATTCATAAATACAAGACGGCCTTCCAGGTCGAGCACCTTAATGCAGTCGCGGCTGCAGGCAATCAAGCGGCTTTTGAATTCTTCGCTCGCACGAAGGTCGGCTGCCGCCGAGTCAGCATTGGTTTCCGCGTTCTTAAGTTCGATTCTCTGTTTTCCGAGTTCGAGTTGCGCAACTACCTGCGAGCTCAAAATTCTCAGCGCGTCGCGTTGCTGCTGGCTTAGTTCCCGCGCTGCATAGTCCAGAACGCATAGCGTACCGAGAGCATGACCATCGACTGTGATCAGCGGAGCCGCTGCATAAAAGCGGATGTGCGGTTCAGAAATTACAAGTGGGTTATCTGCGAATCGTTCGTCTGCCGTCGCGTCCGGCACCACGACAAGGTCGCGGCCCAGGATGGTGTGCGCGCAAAATGCGGCATCTCGAGAGGTTTGGTTAATGTCCAAACCGACGTTCGACTTGAACCATTGACGGTCCGCATCGATCAAGCTGACAACGGCTATGGGAGTTCCACAGATGCTTGCTGCCAGTTCCGCCAGTTGATCGTATGCGAATTCAGGAGCGGTATCGAGCACACCATAGCGGTGCAGCTCTGCCAGACGCTCGCTTTCATTCTGCGGTATAGGAGCCTTCACCAAGTTTCCTTGCGCACGGACAACATCGGCCGAAGGATGGACGTCTTGTGCCGAAATCGTACCAAAACGCTTACGCTATGCCTACATGCTTGTATGGCGCGCGGTTTTTGAGTTGTCTTTCCTGGATCGCGCCGCTTTTATTATCCGCTACCGAATCGGTCTTCCGACCTCCGTCCGTACAAACGCAGGCAACCTTGCAAATCGCCACATGCGTTGACGGCAACTGCGGTGGAGGAGCTACCATGTCGCATGCCTGTCTCAGTGGGATGCGAAGCCGATCGGATCGTGTTCGACAGCGGGTTGGTCCGTGTCGGCGCATTTCGCTGCCATCCTAATGATCCCTCATTTCATGATTCTGGACCGGCAAGAAATTGCTGCTTCGTGTTTCCACGAACTGCCGTCGAGATTCAGCACGAACATGAGCGCGCATTTATCGCCAATCCAAATGTCGTGACTTTCTACAATCAGGGTCAGGCCTACTTAAGAAATGCCGTCAGCATCGAGGGAGACCGCTGCGACTGGTTCGGCATCGAGATCGATGTCGTGCAGGACGTGGTAGGGACATTTGATCCGGCCTTCGAGGCGCATCCCGAACGCCCCTTCAGGTTCACGCGGGGCTGGGCTGACGCGTCTACGTATCTATCGCAGCGCAGACTTTTCGAGCAGGTCGCGCGTGGCGTGGTGAACGAGCCGCTGATGGTTGAAGAGTCGGTTGTGGCTCTGCTCGACCAAGTTGTCCGATCGGCATGCAAAACAGCAGAGCTCACCAGACCAAGTGTTGTGGGACAGAAGCAACGCGACATCATCCACCACCTTGAATTCGTTCTGAGTCGGGAATGGGGAGAATCTCTGTCGCTTCGCGAACTCGCGGACGAGGTTGGAATATCCGTCTACCACTTATGCAGACTGTTCCGCCGTGTTACGGGATCTACCCTCCATCAATACCGTCAGAAGTTGCGCGTCCGCTGGTCTCTTGAGAGCGTCATGGAATCACGGAGATCTCTTGTTGATATTGCCTTGGACGCCGGATTTTCCAGCCATAGTCATTACAGCAGCTCTTTCCGCCAGGAATTTGCTCAAACCCCATCGAGCGTCCGAGTTGGTGGGATTAAAGAACCCCCACTCCGTAAGAGAGCAATATTTTGATAGCGAGTTCCTTAGCAATCGGCTAGTAAGAGGTCATGCCGATAAGAGGCGCTTTCATCACAGGGACGGTTTGTTTTGTTGTGTCGCTGAACTTTAGTGTCGGATGTTCCACACAGCGCAAGTCTTCGAAGCCCGAACCAACACTGGCGGCAGGTGTCGCACGCCTGCAGGCAAACGACAGTGAGGGCGCGGCAAAGATTCTGGAACAAGTAACGATCAACGAACCGAACAACGGGCGCGCGTGGCGCAATCTCGCCCTTTCCTATCAGAACCTAAAAAATTGGGACGGAGCGATTGCCGCCAATCAGCATGCACTTGATGTCGAGTCATCTGTCCTGACCCCACTCTTCAACCTGGGTGTGCTCTACGCGCAGAAGGGCGATCGGGACCAAGCTTTCGCATGGCTCGCAAAAGCCAAGGCAACGCGCAGAATCGACATGACGCAAGTCGAAGTGACGCCAGAACTAGCAGCGTTTAAGAGCGACCCACGCTTTACGGCACTTATACCGTCGCGCGCAGACTTTGACTCTCCTTTTGTAGAGCCCGTGAAGATCATTCGTGAATGGGACGGGGAGAAGCCGCACGATCAGTTCGGCTGGATAGCCCGAAACATTGGCGATGTAGACGGTGATGGGCTACCAGATGTTGTTACCTCGGCTCCCACGAGCAGCAAAGCTGGCGACAAGGCAGGACGCATTTACGTTTACTCGACGAAATCCGGCAACTTGCTGTGGACAGCGGACGGCCAGGCGAACGATCAACTCGGGACCGGTGTTGAAGCAGCAGGCGACACAAACGGGGACGGCTTCCCCGATGTAATCGCAAGTGCTCCCGGGGGCGGTTATGCCAAAGTCTATTCGGGTCGTGACGGTCGCGTGCTCCTGACTCTACATGCGGAGAACTCCGAGGACCAGTTTGGCCAACATGCCGCCGGCGTGGGCGACGTGAACCACGACGGTTTTGCCGACGTGATCGTCGGTGCACCAGGCAACAATGCGGCGGGGCAAAAAGCCGGACGCGCCTACATCTATTCCGGAAAAGACGGAGCGGTATTGCTCACACTCAGCGGTGAACGTCCTGGCGATGCCTTTGGCAGTGCAGTCGCCGGATTCGCCGACAAAGAGCACACTCTTCTGCTTGTCGGCGCACCTAATGCCGGCCCAAAACAAAGCGGCAGAACCTACGTATATGACGCACTCTCGATGAAGCCGAAATTCACCATTGAATCCGATGAGACTGGCGTTGCTTTGGGAGCAATGTTCTTGTCGGTGCCCGGCGACGTTGATGCCGACGGTGTTCCGGATGTGTACGCATCCGACTGGTCGAACGGTGCCAAAGGACCGTCAACGGGTCGAGTCTATGTATATTCCGGAAAGGACGGCCACCCTCTCCTCACGCTGACCGGTGAAACTCCTGGTGAAGGATTTGGCACAAGTCCGTCGGTGGCCGGCGATGTGGATCATGATGGCCACGCTGATCTGATAGTGGGTGCTTGGCAGTACAGCACACACGCCATCGGCGCTGGGCGCGCCTATTTGTATTCGGGCAAGGACGGCCATCTCATCAAGACCTTCACGTGCCGGATTCCAGGAGACACGTTTGGGTTTGATTCAGTAACGATGGGCGACGTGGACAAGGACGGTGCCTCCGACTTCCTTATTACATCCGGATGGAGTGGCGTTCACGGGTTCCATTCTGGACGCGTTTTCATAATTTCTGGTGAGACGAAAACTAACTGATCACATTGAACTGCACGCACGAGTTTTCGGCTGTATCCGACGCGACAAGACTGATTAGTCTGAGATTTGTCTTAGTGGCCCAACCTACGAGTAACCAAGCCATTGCACTTAACAAAGGAAAAGCACCTAAATGAATATCAGGAAGAGAGAAGCACGCCACGGCGTCAGCTTCGCACATCCCGACACCCGGTCATGTTCGCAGCTAACGGTTGGACTTAAGAAAAGTCTAAAGCCAAAGCTCTGCGAATCTATTGTGCCTGGGTTAAACGATGAGGCCAAGATGAAGAAGCCACTCGCCCTCGGTGTGCTTTTCCTGTTTGTGCTACTGCTCTTTGAGATGGCTTCTGGCCAAGAAACGTCCGAGCTTTCGATGCCTCCCAATGGGGACAACGAACGAGCGGAAGTCTCCCAGTGGATCGGTCCAGTCAAAATCTCCATCGAGTATCACAGTCCTAAAGTGCACAATCCGCCGGGGAACGATCGGACGGGACACGTCTGGGGCGAGCTCGTCCATTACGGCTTCGTTGACGAAGGCTTCGGACCGACCAAGGGAGCGCCTTGGCGTGCTGGGGCGAACGAGAGCACTGCCATGACCTTCTCGAACGATGTGTTGGTGGAAGGCAAGAACCTGTCTGCTGGCACATATGCTCTGTTTCTGGATGTGGAAAAGGCCGGGCCCTGGTTCTGGATTTTCTCGAAGAATTTAGGTTGGGGAAGCTTCCAATACGATGCCAAAGACGACGTCCTGCGCGTGCCAATCACGCCCCAGGAAGCAACCTTTACAGAATTCCTGACTTACGGGTTTGATGACCGGCTACCTGCTTCCGCTGTGGCCTATTTACAGTGGGAGAAGAAGCGTATCCCATTAAAAATCGAAGTCCCGAATGTCAACGAACTCTATGTCGCCAAGATGCGGCAGGAACTCCAGTCATGGCCGGGCTTCAACTATCAGAACTGGCAGAACGCGGCGCAATTTTGTGCCGACAACAAAATCAATCTGGACGAAGCGCTGGTTTGGGCGGAGAAAGCAATTAACGCTCCCTTTCGCGGTGCAACCATCGGGCACGAAGACTTCTCGACCCTATCCACGAAGGCTGCGGTTTTGATGGCGATGGGACGTGAATCCGATGCTGATGCTGTGATGGAAAAAGCATTACATCTGGCGAGCGCCGATGCTTATTCGATCTACGCCTATGGCATGGGACTACTCAGGCAAAAACGAAACTCGAAGGCTATGGAAGTCTTCACCTTTAACCAACGGCACAACACAAGCGACATATTCTGGACTTCTTTGGGCATGGCTCGTGGCTACACTGCGATGGAAGACAAGAAAAGCGCCATTGCTAGCTGGAATCTCGTCTTGCAGAATGTTCCGCCAAACCTGAGCAATCGAAGAGCCGCTTACGAGGCTGCGCTGAAGAAAGTCAAGGAGTCTAATTGAGACCTCACTTCCTGGCCTTCCTCATCGCCGATCCACTCTGAGAGGGCACCTGCATCCATGAGACCAACCGCTGCAACAGTTCTTCTTCTTTCCTTAGGGATGTCTCTCTTCGTGCCCACAGCTACTGGCACGGACGTGTCTTTCTCTCGTGATGACCAGATTGCTGTTCAAGCAGTGTTCGAGCACTTTCGCAATGGCTGGCTGTCAGGGAATGCAGATGCTGTGCGGAGCACGTTTGCCATCGACGCTGTATTAATGCCGCATCATGGTGTTCCCCCAGTCGTTGGAATATCTGCGATCAATGAATTTTGGTGGCCTGCCAGCAGTGTAAAGACGACGATCACACGATTTGCGCAAACCATTGACGAAGTCGGAGGAGAGGGTCGGATCGCATACCTACGTGGCAGGAGTGACGTTGCCTGGACAATCGAGAATCACGCAGGCGAGGAGAAGTGGCAAAACCGAGGGAATTTCATGGCGCTTCTGCGGAAGCAAGCCAATGGCAAGTGGCTCATAACACATCTCATCTGGGACGATCCTCCAAACCAGCGAGTTAAATAGTTGCCAGGATTTGTGAGTAGTCGGGGGTTAGCGTCGACGAGTAGTTGGTGAAATGGCGATGTTACGTCAACTTCGAGCTCGTCTCAGAGAAGTTTCCGGGACGGCCCTCAGTTCACAACTTGAATGAGCGACGCTGCGCTTCCGATGATATTGGGTGAACCGTTGTAGGTAGCCTTGATCGTGAAACTACCCCGAGGCAGAGCGCTGGTGGTAAAGTTGGCCTTCCTCGAACTCAGCGTTACTGTACCAAGAATGGTGCTCCCTTTCCTAAATGTTACCGTCCCAGGCACCGCCGATGCAGTTGCACTTGAAACGGTGGCGGTGAAAGTCACTGAACCTCCCAAAACCGACGGATTCAGTGAAGATTTGATGCCGGTCGTGCTGGTTGCCTGATGGATCACCTGACTTAACGGCGCAGAAATGCTTCTCCCCAACTGCGAGTCGCCGTTGTAGGTAGCCGTGAGCGACAAAATACCGGCGGGAAAATATCGATTCATCATCAGTGAAGCGGACCTTGCTGAGGCTGCATTGAAGATTGAGAACGGGCAACAGCTTGAGTTTGGGCAGCGAATGGGCAACATCGACCCCAAACCGACTGAACCGTCAACTGCATCCCCTGCAATGGCGAACCTACCTAATTGACATGCCTCGAATGGGTTGGACGACTGGTGCGAAAGGGGGGACTCGAACCCCCACGGTTTTACCCGCCAGATCCTAAGTCCGTTTTCACACATTGAATACAAAGAAGATCAACAACCTACCTCGGCAGATTCCGGCAAACCTCTGCAAAATCCGCAACCCCCGCGCAACAAGAAGGAGGAGCTATGAAGCGATCGCAGTCCCCTAACGACCTTGCTCAAGCCCAACCAACGCCGAAGCACCAGAAAGCGCTTGAATCTGTGTCAGGAGTAAATCAGGGACGGCATGCGGCCCAATGCTCCATTTGCAAGCACAATCAGCGCGAAGAGATCGAACACGAGTTTCTTACCTGGAAAAGCCCCGACAAGACCGGGGCAGCTTTTGGGATCTGCCGCGATTCGATCTACCGTCACGCCCGTGCAATGAACCTGCTGGAACCTAGGCGTCGCAATGTCAGGTTCGCATTGGAACGGATCATTGAGCGTGCCGGGGATGTCGAAGTTAACGCCAGCGCGATCGTTTCGGCCGTGGCGGCCTACTCCAAACTGAACGCCAACGGGCAGTGGATAGACCGCCGCGAAACCATCGACTTGAACGACTTATTCCTCCGCATGACCGAGGACGAGATGCAGCGGTATGCCGCCACCGGTGAATTGCCAGAGTGGTTCAGTTCCTTGGTGGGCGCGACTACCGGAAACAGTCGGGGAGGTGGGAATGAACGCTAAGCACGTGAACCGTAACAGCATTCGCCTGGCGCAAGCCGCTACGGGAATCAGCCCTGCCGACTTCCCAATCGGCTCGCTCGAATCCCGCGCAGCAGCTCGAGTCCTACTTGAGAAAGCTGGTCGCACGAAACCCAGACTCTCGGAATACGAAGAGGATGCCCTAACCATCTATCGCCATGCCCAGCTGCTAGGCAGGAATGTCTGTCCAATCTTTGGCGACGTAGCAGAAACCGCTGTATATCGGCGCGGGCAAGAATTGGCTAAACGGCCAAGCGAACTGTCCGCAGATGAAATCAACGCTGCGGACGACGGCATTGATTGGATGGAACAAACAATCAACAATGCTTTCGGTAGGGCTGGGCTGCCGAAGCTGGCTTACCCGCCAGCCATCCGCAAACAAGCAGTTCTGTTCACTGCCCACCGAGCACTCCTCCTAATCTTCCAGCAAGCCTGGGAGCGCCAATTGCCCGAACTGTCATTTCCCATCAAGACTGAAATCGAGGGCAATGATGGACGCTTGTATCTCCGCCAAACGTCAGGCGCGTGGCTGGAGGAGAAAGATGAAGGGGTGCGGCGGGCGATACTAGGGCCAATTAAAGAAATTAAACAACTGCTGGAGAAAAGTAGCGTGATCGACGAGGAAAAGGGCATAGGGGAATCATGAACATCACAGAATTTGCAACGCGACACAGATTGAAAGCCATGCTGGACGAGGGTGAACGGGTCATCAAAGGGAAGTCAGGCCAGATATACGAACACAGCGAGGGTGAACTCGGCGTCATTTTCATCACATCAGCCACAAAGGCACCGCGCATCCGCAGATGGCGGAAGATGTCTTCGGCGTGTCTGGCCGCGGGGATGACTTTACGGCAGATGGGCGATGCTGAAGGGTGCCTGAGCTTTAATCCGACAAACCCGGAACACGTCCAACTGGCAATCAAGTTGGCTGGAGTCAAACGGAAACGTCAGGTGTCGGCAGAACACTTGGCAAAGCTTGCGAGTGTCGGTTTTAAGGCCATGAAGCACACTGTAGAACGCGCTTCAGCGATCTAGAAACGCGAGATAGTGCCGCGGGTGGCACTTTAGCCCTCCGGAGAAAGACGAGGTCGCTTGAACGGACTCAATGAGTGATATGGCGATTTTTCACCAACTACCGACGCAGGTTCCGAACATTCCAGAGTTGCGGACGGCTGTTGTCAGGTTTTCTGACAGGTGTCACCCTGTCTAAATTGACAGTCACTTTTGCCCACGGCATCGCGCATATTTCCCTTCCGCTTACTACTTTGGAGGGGAGACGATGCGGACAAACGCACCGCGTATCTTGATTGCTGAGGACCACAGGCTGGTAGCTGAGGCCTTTAAAGGAATTCTTGAGGCCGACTATCACGTGGTTGCCACGGTGACCAATGGACATGCCATGATCCGTGCTGCGCTTGAACTGAGACCCGATTTAGTCGTCGTTGATATCGCCATGCCGCAATTGAACGGTCTGGATGCTGGCGAGCGGCTAAAGAAGGAATTGCCTAGGGTCAAGTTGCTGTATGTCAGCATGCACGTTGATGCCGACATAGCAGCGGAGGCCTTTCGTCGCGGAGGCTCCGGCTATGTGCCAAAGACCTCTGGCCTTTCCGAGCTTAAAACTGCGGTCCTGAAAATCTTGAGGGGTGAACTCTACTTGTCGCCGCTGATTGCTAGAGACTCGGTGCGCGGCCTGGTCCGGGATCATGTTTCGCTAGTCGCACAGGAGCACCTTCTTAGTGTAAGGCAGAAAGAGGTGTTGCAACTGTTAGCCGAAGGAAAGCAAATGAAGGAAGTGGCGGATACATTGAATATTGCGCCTCGAACGGTAGCTTTCCACAAATATCGCATTATGGGAGTGCTCAAGGTGAATAACGATGCGGATCTGGTCCGTTATGCGTTGAGGCAAAGCATGATTGCTGCTTGAAAATTTCTTCAAGCTGTCGTCGAAGCGCTTTCCGCCCCGTCAATAGCAGCGAAGAGGTCAGCCCAAGCATTCGCCTTGACGACGTAACCTTGCGCTCCCGTGCTCAGCGCTGCCCGTATCACGTCACTGTCGCTCATCTGAGTTAAGAAGATTATTCTTGCGTCGGGAGTGGATTGGCGGATGCGATTCGCAACTTCCAATCCATTTAGACTGGGAAGCCCGATATCCAGCAAGATTAAGTCTGGTTTCAATTTATCGGCTTCTTGAACAGCTTCCAATCCATCCGCTACCTCGGCGACAACACAGAACTCCGGCCGTCTTTGAAGCATGGCGCAGACTTCCCGTCGCCACGGTTCAAAATCATCTACGACAAGGATGCGTACAGTATCGCCATTGAGCATCAACGGCTCCTTGCACGGCCGAATCGTCTGATTTTCGCAAGGGACCGTGGCCGGAACGGCCGCACGCGGAGGAATGCTCAAAGAGACCGTTGGCACCGTAACAGGTGGCCAAATCCCAGGCCAACTGCCAGATTTACCAGTCCATGGCTGTTAGTTAATGGCGGCCCCGGGTTTTGGGTCATCAAGACCTGCTTAGAGACGCTTGTTGTTAACAGGCGATTTCACCAACTACTGAGAAAACGGGCGTCCGGGGCCGAGCAGTCGGTGAAATTGACGTTTCTACAATCACTTGGTGTGAGGCACGCTTTGCTTCTTTGCTTCTTCTCGAACCCAGAGCAGCCACGCATCGTTGGCCGAGTGAAGTTGTTCGTTTACCGGTCCCAGCGCGTACCAGTTCACCGTATACTCCCCGGACCTCTTTTTGAGCAGCAATAGAAACTGCCCACCCAGACGATAGGAGTTAGCGAAACAGCTTCCACGACGGCCGTTCGGGCGCACAAAGTTGTACGGCGGCCCGTGATCGTTGAAGTCATCATTCTCGACGAGATAGCCTGGCAAAATCAGATTCGAAGGCAACGATCCCCGAATGACTTCGAGGACTTTGAAGCGGATAGTCGAGTTCGGTTCTCCCGTTGTGGACTCTTTCGGAAAATTTCGTGGTGCTTTTATGTATTCGGCGGCCTCTGCTCGCACGATTGCGTCGGCTTCTTTGACCATCTTCGTACTCGAGACATCTTCTATGAGGCTGCATGGATATGCCGTCCCGGAAAGGATCATCGGGACGAACGCCAGGAAGCAGATGCGTCGGAACATGATCACCTCTCTTCGAGCATGTGGCAGGCTAGAAGCTTGGCCTTAATTGCCGAATCCTCCCTTAACCACACAGAACCTGGTCGATGAGCGAAATGGCGATATTACTCTAACGATGCCTTGGCAGCGCGTGCAAGTTCGCGTGACTGTTGTTAACAGGCGATTTCACCAACTGCTGGGAACCGGCCACTCACTAAGCGAATATCGACACGGCTACCTGCCAAAAGAATTGCAATCCATCTAAAATTAAAACATGCAGGCGGTGGCAATGAAAAAGAGCAGCCCGGAGAAGGCGACAGGCTTCCAAGAGATGGGAACACTTAGATGTGACGGCTGCGGCGAGGAGTTCGTAATCGGCCACGACCCACAATCGGCAGACAAGTGGGTTGCTGAAAAGCAAGCAAAGTGGCTTGAAAAAGTATTAGCGGACGAGCATGAGCGCGATCGGAAGCACCCCGACCGAATCGAACTACCGGACTAGCTGATTTGTTGTCGAAATCGGCGTAATCAGGTACTAAGCGTTTTGGACCACAGCCCCTCGGAAAGAGAATGTTCTCGCGGTAAGGGGGCGGAGCAATTTGGCGATTCCAGCAGAATGAGGCAGCGAGGGGTTACAAGAGCGAAACGATCGTTAACCGGCTGCCCGAGGTTCTGCTTGCAGCCGAGGTAGCGTTCTGTCGTCTGCACCGACGCATGGCCCAACAGGAATTGAATCTGTTCCAGTTCTCCTCCACTGGTGTGGCAAAGCTTCGCACAGGTTCTTCGCAGATCGTGTGGCGCAATTCGTTCAAGTCCTACTTGTTCGCAGCAGACCTTCACGACATACCAGACAACATTCTGCGAGATGCCGAGGCCCCAAACTCTGCCTGCTCTGCTCACGGCTCGAAATACCCTACCGTCCTTAATACCAGCTGCCAAGGTCCATTGGTCGATTGCTTCCTTCACCCATGATGGGATTGGAACCGTGCGAATATGACCGCCTTTGCCTACCAGATCGACAATGGCCCAGTGGCCCTGGCGGGTCTGTACTTCACTCATTTCGAGACCGGACAATTCGGATCTTCGTAAACCGCATCCCAACAGTAATGACAGCATGGCATGATCCCGCTTCTGACGCAGCCCCTCCCCTCGAACGGTTCAACACGTTCATACTCTGTTCCAGACTGAGCCAGTTCCCGGAACGATGACCCAATTGTTTGACGCCCTTCACTCGGCTAATCCCCGCAGCCAAATCTGGACTCAAGAGGCCAGAATCCGCTGCTTCATGGGCAAGTCGTCGAACGGCGGCAAGCTGTTGGTTGATGGTATTGGCGGCCAGACCCCGCGATTCGAGATGCATGCGATAGCGCACGACGACGATGCGATTGAATGCCAAACGAGGTTCCGAGCAGTACCAGGCAATGAACTGTTCGATGGCGTATTGATAGACGCGACGGGAACCGGGAGAAGCGAGGCTGTTCAGCACCGCCAACTTGGAATGATCCAAATCAGGGAGACGAAGTACGGTCCGACGATAGTTTCGTTTTGTTTTCCGGTTTCCCATGCTGGCGGCCTCCAGTTCCGCAGCAGGGGATTAGGACACAATATGGGGTTGAGAAAGAAACGTCGTCTGCGCTGATTTCAATAACTATGATCAGAGTAGTTGGTGAGAACGCCTGTTAACAACAATTGACGGCCCGGGCCAAGCGGTTAAACTTGGAAAATATGGGCTGGTTCGACGAGCTTCGCAGCTTGTTTCTAACCGCTCGCAACTGACAATCTACAGCGCCCTCCCGTGCCCAAAGTGCAAGAGTCCAACGATGAAGCTGCTATCCAAACGGACCGAGAGTAGGGGCCGCAGAAGCGCGTGTCCGAACTGTGGCTACGTCCTGAGGAACAACTCAGACCGCCACCCGTTGCCCAGTTGTGAGTGAAATCGCCTGTTTTCGTCAACTACGGGGCTTGAACCTTGAACTGAGTCTGCAATTCGAGTAAAAGGAACGGATTAATGAGTCGCTCAACCGCCGCCTTTGTCTTCGTATTCCTGTGCATCTCTCGGATGTCTGCCGACCCACAAAATGCAATCAAGGGATTAGTCACGGATTCCGAAGGTGCGGTCATCGCTAAGGCTCGTGTCCGCTATCGATTTTTGATCCCATTCCTGGGAGTCAGTTCCAGCACTACACAGTGCTTTGGAAGTGCGCTTACGCGCGACCAGAAAACATTTGTTGTTATGTTTGACTTGCCGAGCGCTGGCATCTACCATGCCAGCCGCAGACCCTCGGCATGATCGGCCAAACGATATCTCACTATCGAATCCTGGAGCGGCTCGGCGGCGGTGGGATGGGCGTGGTCTACAAAGCCGAGGACTCCTCGCTCGGCCGTTTCGTCGCTTTGAAGTTCCTGCCTGACGATGTGGCCCAAGACCCGCAGGCGCTGGAGCGTTTTCGAAGAGAAGCGCGCGCGGCTTCGGCGCTGAACCATCCGGGCATTTGCACGATCCACGAAATTGGCGAACTCAATGGCCAGTTGTTTCTGGTGATGGAATGTTTGAGCGGGCAAACGCTCAAACATCTGATCCAGGGACGGCCGATGGAACTCGAGCAGCTGCTAAGTATTGGGATTGAAGTCGCTGACGCGCTCGACGCGGCGCACGGCAAAGGCATAGTTCATCGCGACATCAAGCCGGCGAACATCTTTATCACTGACCAGGGACACGCCAAGGTCCTCGACTTCGGGCTGGCGAAGATTGCGGATACCCATAAATCGTCGAGCGGCGACTCCCAGACCCGCGCCGAAGCCGCGAACCTGAACCTGACCAGTCCGGGAACGGCGGTTGGAACTGTCGCTTACATGTCGCCCGAGCAAGTGCGGGGAAGAAATCTCGATGCGCGCACGGATTTGTTTTCGTTCGGCGTTGTGCTCTATGAGATGGCGACCGGGGTCCTCCCGTTCCGCGGAGAGACGTCGGCAGTAATAACGGAAGCGATCCTGAATCGGGTGCCGACGGCGCCGGTGCGATTGAATCCGGACCTGCCGCAGAAGCTGGAACAAGTCATCAGCAAGTCGCTTGAAAAAGATCGCGACATGAGGTGCCAGACGGCGGGCGAACTGCGCGCCGATCTGAAACGTATCAAGCGCGAACTTGAGTCGTCGCGGACGTCAGTGGTGGTCGATACACAGGAATCGTCTTCGAAAGTGGCGGCGGCCACAGATGCTCTGACGAAGCAGCAACCAGTAAAGCGCCAGTTCTCTCCTGCGCTGGTTGTGGCTGGCATTGCGGCCGGTCTGTTGGCCGGAGTATTCGCCGGGAAGGCGATTTACAAAAGCAAGCCGGTGGAGCCTCCGACGTACAGGCAATTGACGTTTCGACGGGGCAGCATCCGCTCAGCACGTTTCGCGCCGGATGGACAGACAATCCTGTACAGCGCGGCGTGGCAGGGGAATCCTGTGCTTTCGCCAGGATGACCAACGTAGTCCGAAGATTTCACCCGGACGCATGGCGCAGAAAGCAGCAATCATGGCGATCAGTCGGTCTCGAAAGGGCAGTGTCTCGAGGATCTGACGCGCTTGCCATTTGGGAAGAACTGGCTTCACCCGCGCGCCGGTTTCAGGGTTGTCGATTGCGTGCCGGATTCTTGTTAACCAGCTCGGCGTCGAGCGCCTCTTCAGAATCGCCTTTAGCATCGTTCGGCAGTGATCAACAACCGTGAACGAGAAATTCTGCGCGGCAAGCTGTTCAGAAACATCTGGCAGTGGAACTTTTCCAGGTCGCGAAGCGGCGTGCTGCCGAGCGCCGGCAATATGTGTCGATCGAGGTGATACAAGTTCGTTTCTCTAGTCGACGGTGCCCATTTCGCTTGCCTCATGGGAAGAAATCGCTCTCGAGTGAACCACTCCAACGTTAGGAAATCGGGCCTTGGCTGAAACTTCGCAGCCGCAGTGATGATTCCGCGCAGCTTGTCTGTGGCCTCCCATTTCGGGTTGCCAAGCCTAGCACGGTCGACCACAGCAGAGAGAAGGAAAGGCTCCTTCGGCCGGGAGCCTTTTCCATTTTCCGAGGCGCTCAGCTACTTCCCTTTTGGTTTTAGAACTACTGGTTGGGTCCTTTGTGTACACCGACGTACAGACGCGCCTATAAAATGAAGCATCTAATTTCCTAGAGGCTGATACGAACCTCAAGTCCCGTTATTGAAAGGAGGAGGCCGCTTATGGCTGCCCGATCCCTAGTTTTCGACTCCCGGTATTCCTGGAGGGAGTTCTACACGGCAGCCATCCTCGAACCTGACAACAAACGTTTGCCAGAACGCATCCGTCTCGCCGAAGAGTCAATCGGCTTGCGCCTGATTTCATTGACCGGCAGCGAGGGGCATGACAATGAGTTGCGAGAGATTAGAGCTGCTTTGGAATCACTCGAAGTCTTAAAGCACGAACGCCTAAGCCGTCGAAGCGCTCTTAAACATAGAAAATGAACCGGAACGATAGAGAAGAAACTCTGTTGTGGTCTCTTGTGCTCGCGGGGCTGGCGGGCTACGCGGTTGTACTGTATTCGGCCTTTTCGCGGTAGAAACGCCTCGCCGATGCTTCCACCGACGCTGGCTGAACAGGGCGCCTGAATGAAAGCGCCCCATCTCTTCCTCTGCCTTGGCGTCGCGTGAGGAAATGGGCAACAGTGGGGTTGCGACAGCCAAGCCGCCGTCACATTAGCACCAAAAACCAGCCAGTGAAACCATTTAATACCCAGGACCTGCGAAAGCGGGGCCAGAGCGTCGTAAACCGGTTTCAGCTCTACAAAGACAGCCGTTGTCTGTTGGGTGTATAGTCTCCCGCAAACGCCAGAGTAGCAACCGGCCCGCACTTACCCCTTGCCCATGACCTGCGGGCCGGGCGCGCCACCTTCGATAACCGACCACGGGCAGTAGTAGTTAGTGAAATGGCGATTTTGTTTGGCGTCTCTGTGATTCGCGTAGTGCTCACTCTACAATTCCCCTTGCTACGTAATAGAGAGTCGTGGTGAGCATTCTTATAGTAGGAGAGATGACCTTTACGCCTGGGCTTAATTCACTCTTCTTCCTTTACAGAGTACGCCTAGCGTGGATGCTCTAATCTTGGGTCCAGATCTTATGAAAGCCACACACATCACTCTGGTCCTGCTGTTGGCCTTGCTTTCCTACCCTTGCTATTCGCAATTTGCTCCTGAAGGTTTTGACGACGCTCTTTCCAAGGACGCCGTTACTCGCGAAAAAGTCGCCTGGGAAGCTGCCAGAAACAAAGACAAAGCAGGATTGGCTGCACTGCTATCCGAAGATTTCACCGAGATCACAGAGGACGGAGTTTTGACAAAGCGCAAATTTTGGCCAATTTGGATCATCTGGCAGTCACCAGCTATTCGCCGAGAAATGTCCGCGTAAAGAAACTCGCTCCCGATACGGTGATGCTCATTTTCCATGTGACGGTGGAAGGTATTTACGATGGCCACAACTTCCGTGAAGACCGCAACGCTGCCTCGTTATGGATGCAACGCTCTGGCAAGTGGTTGAACATACATTTTCAAGAGAGCCCGATGCCCTCGATCTCTCAGGACCCTCCGAAAAAGTAGTTGGTGAAATGGCGATTTATCGCTCATTGTGATGTATCCCGAAGGCTAATCTCACCGGCACGAATTGGCATTCTTTAATCGGCAACATGGAAGCAAATTGTGACCGCCAGGACAAGGTGGCGCTATGCAGGCTCGGTACGTAAAACAAGTCATCGCAATTACGGTATTGACCGGATTCCCCGCTGTCAGCAAACGCATACCATTAGCAGCGGGCCAGGTCCACCTTCACTGCAACACAACTCAACAGTTTCACGCGGCTTCGTACAACTCTACTCAGAATGGAGAACTTTCATGGCTGACGATTCCCAGAAAAACCAGACCCAGAATCCGGGCCAATCGCAACAACAGCAAAAGAACCCGCAGGATTCTTCGAGAAAAGATCCTTCTCAGGACCGCAATGCGGATCAGGACGAAAAACAAAAGCAGCAAGACCAAGGCGGGCAACGTCGCGCTTCCTAGTGACCATGGTCTCCGGCTGCTCAGCACCGGAGACTCCTTTTCAAATAGTTGTGATTATTTACTGCTCAATGAGGAGATCAAATGGCAACCGAAGGTTTGAAGGAACTGTACATCGATGAGTTGAAAGACTTGTATAGCGCCGAGAATCAGCTAGTCAAAGCGCTTCCGAAGATGGCAAAAGCTGCCAATTCCGAGGAACTCCGCGAAGGATTCGAAGCGCACTTGGAACAGACCAAGGAGCATGTGCAACGATTAGAACAGATTTTTGAATTATTGGATGAAAGCCCAAAGGGTAAAAAGTGCGTGGGGATGGAAGGCTTAGTAAAAGAAGGATCGGAAGCGATCGAAGAAGATTTTCAGGGCGCGGTGATGGACGCTGCATTAATTGGGGCCGCCCAAAGAGTTGAACACTACGAGATTGCTGCCTATGGGACGGCGTGTGAGTTCGCGAAAGTATTAGGCGAGAAAGAGCACGTTTCATTGCTGCAAGAAACATTGGAAGAAGAAAAAGAAACCGATGAGAAGCTGACCGAGCTGGCAAAAGATATTAACGCCCAGGCGAATGAAGACGTTCCGGAAGACCAGACAGACGCGTCCAAGTCGCGTCCAAAAGCCCCCAAGCGGGTTGCGTAACGACAAGAAAGCGCAAACAGATCGACTACTGCGCGCTATGCGGATAACCGGTATTTCAACATTCTCGGGCAACCGGGTGTCTTCTGCTCAAGCGCCCGGGATATGAGATCGACGTCGATCGCGTGATTGATTACGCGCGGCAGAACGGCCGCGGGGGTGATGATCGCCGTTTAACCGATTCAAGTCGCCGACAGAGGCGCTTCAAAGTCCGAATAATAATAATAATAATAATGTCCGTCCATCGTTTGTCGTCAGTTTTGGTTGTTGTTCTATCATTCGTACTTGTTGACTGCTCGACCGAAAAGAAGATCAATAGCGACGAACTGCGATCGAAAATTAAGTCTGCCATTTCGCTCGCGGCAGAAACCCAATTATTTATCGACTACGTCCAGCAGGGCCGCTCTACGCGTCATTACGCTGAAGGGCATGCGCGCTACATATATGAAGAGGCGTCCGAAGCGACTGGAGAAGTGCGGAGGCTGAAACCTGACGCAGGCGCCGAGAGTGCAATGATTGAATACATCACTGGGATTATCGGACTTCAGCGGCAACTGGCTACGATGCAGGTGTCTTTGGACAATCCCGACAATCTGGCTGTCGTTGCAAAAAAAGTAAGCGAAATTCAATCGAGACTTCAAAGTGCGAACTCTCTGCTATGAAGAAGCTCCTCGGGATAACGCTGGGCGTCATGACGGCGTTGGGTGGATTTGTTGATCTCGGACAAATCGTGTTCACAATGCAAGCGGGGGCTTTATTTGGTTACCAACTGTTGTGGACCATTGTGCTTGGGACAGCCGGAATCATTGTTTATATGGAAATGTGCGGCCGTATCGCCGCAGTGGCAAGGCAGCCTGTTTTCGCCGTGGTTCGCACCTGCCTGGGTTTTCGTCTTGGGTTGGTCACTCTTGTGGCTTCCAATCTCCTGAATCTCCTTACCTGTGCGGCGGAACTGGGCGGGATTGCAATCGTTCTTCATTTGCTAACGGGGTTACCTGAGAGGTTTCTTTTGATTGCAAGCGCAATTGTTCTGGTGTCGCTCATCTTGCTCTTGCGGTTTCAATGGATCGAAAGAATTTTTGGCCTAGCGGGTCTAATGATGATTATTTTTGCCGTGTCCGCACTTACGCTTAGGCCAAACTGGAACGAGTTCGCCCACGGACTTCTTCCAATTGCTTTCCAGCCAGATCTCAAACAACCAGTACTTTACTCGTACTTTGCTGTTGGGAGCTTTAGCGCGCTCCTGATGGCATATGAAGTTCATTTCTATTCGTCCGGCGCAATCGAGGAAGGTTGGAAAAGTAAAGATTTGGGCGAAAACTTTATGGTTGCGGCGCTCGGTTCAGTTCTCGGAGCTGTGCTAACGATGGCCCTGCTGGTCTTGGGAGCGCTGGTTTTTTTGCCGAAAGGTATTTTCCCCGACATTCTTAGCACTACGGTCGAGGCCGGCACCTTACCCTTTGGGCGCAAAGCTGTCATTCTCGCGTTGTGCGGAATGTTGGCGACGCTGTCTGGTGCAGCAATCGAGACCGGCTTGTCCGGCGGGTACAACTTGTGTCAGTTTTTTCATCTAGCATGGGGAAAAAACCGGCCTGCGAAGTCTGTCCCTAAATTCACAGCGACATGGGTCGGAATGTTTTTTCTAATGAGGCCTCCTCGCCAAAAACGGCCTTCTCGCGCCTGTGAAACAGTGGCCGGCGTGGAGCGTGCGCAGTCTCGTGCGAGCCGCAGCGGACTCTATGTTTCCGGGAGTTCGACGTGAGGCTTGGGTATTATGATAACTGCTTCGTTCAGCCGCCTGCAGTAGCCGCATGCCACCAAGTATTCGTCAAACCTCGGCACGCCCTTAACGATAGGCGCGTCGTGCCAACTGTCGAATATGTGATAAATGCCTAGAGGGGTCCTGTCCTTTAGATCTGGTGCAGTTAACTTGACCGTATACCTGTGACTTTTGCGGCTAAACGTTTCTCGCACTGATGCTTCTAATGCTCCATCCCCACGCTATCGGCGTTGTGCGAGTTTGCCCAGACCACTTTCCGGCTATTACTGGGCCATTACTGAGGGGGGATTGAAAAATGGAAGGTGAGATTCGACTTGAAGTCACTGCACTATAAACTCACTCTGGATGAATCTCAATTCGATTGGTTCGTTAGTCTCGCGTCCTGAGCGTTCCCACTTCCATTTTTGAACAGCCCGCTCCGCTGCTTGCGCCAGCACCGGATGCCCGCCTATTACAGTAACGGATTTTGCGGTTCCGTTTGGCGCGACCACAACTTCTAGCCGGACCGCACCCTTTACATTCATAGTACGAGCCAATTCCGGATATGCAGGTACCACACGGCTTATGACTCGCCGGGGAATGTCGGCAGCGTTCTGTTGGCCCGCCACAAAGACAGGGACCAACAACACAGCCCCAAACGAGAACTCGCTGATCCGAACGCTCCCTCGCAACATTGATCAATGCCCTTCATTGTTAGCCTACGTTTAGTTTGGGGTCGCCGGAAATGACGAATGTAACCGCCGCTCGTCCTTGGAATGCGTGCACGCCGGGTTTTCATGACTGGTATTTCGTCCCTCAAGCCGGCTTCGGCGTTGAGCCTTCGTCGGGTTTGCGACCCGCCGAGGGCCGTCATGTAGCGGTGAAATTCTCCTCGGTTTTCTTCTGCTCGTCGGCTGGCACACACGCGCTGCCGCGCGGTTAAGTGGACTTCTTCTACTGACGTTGGGGGTAAATGCCGGACAGGGAAGTCGCGTGGCACTGGTCACAGGCAAAGCTTCTGTTTCCATGACGCTGAAGCCTTAGTGGCCTGCCCTGGTACTCACTGATATTTGCTGCTTTAAACTCTCGCATCGCTACTGCCCCCTTCAAATTTCGTTCGGCATCTCGTGCGACTTGTAGCAGCCGTCCCACGATGCCGTGTTTCGATTCAACCGCTGGTCCACACATCTCTTCCTCTGTCGCCGGTCGTGATCGGGGGTGGCGCGACGAGTGAAATGTGACTACGGGTTTTACCCGATTCCGGATATGTCCAATTTCAGCCAGCATCCGTAATGCGAGAGCTACTTGCCCGGCTGGTTCTTCCGTTGAGCAGCCTGCGAGGAGGATGACTAAGGATTTGCGAGAGGTCAAAGCTGTCTAAAAGTTTTGGAGGTTTTGGAGCTAGAAAGCTTGTCGAAAAGTCGAGCCATCGAATGAATCGTCGAGATAGATTGAGTGGCGAAAACACGGTGACGTTTTCATGTCGTACACCGCCGCCAAAGATCTAGAGAAGTTGATTAATGATCTCGTCACCGAATGCACGCAATGCAAGTGCGAATTCCGATTCGACTGCGCGATGTCGATTACAGAGTAAACGGCCCAATACTTTGTCCGAAGTGCCGACGGTCGACAAAGGCTTCCGGTCGGATTGCAACGTGAGCTGTCACCAAACTTGCCGAGTTCATCGGTGGTCATGGTTTTCCTTTTTGGTTAAAAAACTGTTGTGTCTGTTGATTTGAGGAATTCCTGGTCGCTTGCCGCTTGTAGGACTGAGCTATGGCGAAGCAACTCGCACCAATCTGGGTCATTTCCTTTTGCATGTTGGCTGCTTGCGAGGCCCTGTGCCAGAGCGAACGTCCTTCAGTTGACTCGCTTCAGAGATTACAGTTTGATAGCCCAAACTCACCTGAAGTGCAGCGCCAAGAAACGCGTGCGTGGAGTTCACTTCCCGACGCTCCGTCGTCAGTGCAGCGTCCAACAAAAGCAGAGAGATCTCACACGTTTGTTCATGAAGCAAGCTCACTTGCCGTGGCCGGAGTCACTGCGGGCATACTGCGCGAAACAAGAGTGGGCCACGTCACTGCCGCACTCCCGCCCAGTTCTATGTTCTCCTATCAACTAGTGTTTGCTCCGAGAGAACCCAGCCCCTTTCTTAGTAAGAACGTGTATTCCTCGCTGCTCAAGCGGAATCCACCTTATCGCCCTTCGACCAGCGGCAGCTTTGTGGGCCGCGCCTCCTACGCTGCATCGCGCATCTTCATCACGCGTGACGACTCCGGAAAGGGGAGCCTGAACACTTCGTATTTTCTCGGGGTGCTGGCTGCGGTTGCTGTCCAGACCGCGAACCGTCCGTATTGGGCTCAATCCGCTTCGAGGAGTTTCAACAATTTTGGTTCGACAATTGGCAGCGACGCGGGGAGCAACCTTTTCCACGAGTTTCGGCCTGGCATCTTGCGTGTGGTGAAGGGCCACGCTCCGAACTTCGTGTTTAGGATCGGTGAAGGCCATCAGCCACAACAAGTCTCGAGGGATTTCGTCTCTACCCCGGCAAGATAGATCCCGTTCCTCAGCCCATTTCATTACTGATTGAGGATCACGCAACGCGGAGCGGCGAGGCGCCCGAGAGCCAGTGACGCCATTTCACCAACTACCTCGCCCGGACGCCTATTTCTGAGTAGTTGGTGAAATCGCCTGATTGCAACAGTTAATGCCTGGACTGTTTAAAGGTGTCGCAGCGGTACAGCACAACGACGGGAAGCAAAAGATCGCCATTTCTCAGAACTCCAACGGGAACAAGGCCTTTCAGACGATCGTCCCCTATCCAGATCGCTTCATTACGAGGAGGAGGCACCAGCTCTTGCGTGGAGATTGGAAATGGAATTTTGCTGCCGCATGGCAGGTATTCCCCTGCATAAACCTGCTCCCCGTTTGCTTTTACAAATCGGCAGTAGTTGGCTGTTCCCGATTGAGCAAGCTCACACCCGAACCACCAACCGTGGTGCCAAGATATTGGAGCGGGTGGAGCATCAATCCATACGGAGTTCGGAGCCATGCCTTTTGGACGCCGAGGAGGAAAGACCTTGGTGTCCAACCAAGTAATGCCACCAGAGGCCCAGAACAGCGGGAGAGCAACAAGAAGAGCCACGCAGAGGGCAGCGAATGCAAGAAGCACACTAGATAAACGACTCGGACGCTCCATGGCGATTCGCTTAACATTCTAGGTCTAGTCCAAGTTAGTTGGTGAAAAATCGCCATTTCGCCAACTACTCTGCCGGGAACACGGTATCCTTTGCGTGCTTTCAAGGAGCTGTTCCCTATGGCAATTGCTGTCGTCTACAGACCGCCCGCGATGACGGCTGAGCAGTACAACGCCAGTTGGAGTGGCAGTGAAGACTCGCCGCTCCCGGTGCCTCCGGGCCTACTATTCCACGCTGGGGTTGGAGAGGGTGAGGGATTTTTTACCCTTACCGTTTGGAAGAGTCGCGAAGCCTATGACGCGTTCGCGCCGAGGTTCAAGGCTGCAATGAGGGAGCGGGGATTTGAATTTGGTGAACCCAGCATCCTCACGGTGAACCACTACATTGAGCCTTAATCCAATTGACGTAACATCGCCATTTCACCAACTACTGCCGACAGGGCAGCCCTTTCCCAAGTAGCTGGTGAAATCGCCTTTTACAACAACAATCACAACGAAGAGCTCCCGGAGCAGGAATTACGATTGGTTGCTCGGCTCAACGAGGGTATGGAACGAGGCGGTCCGGAGGGGATAGCCATTTGCGTGGACGATCTGGCCGAGCAGGTTGGGCATCCCTGTCTACCCGCACCCGAGGGGTCGTGACGTATTCTGCCAGCCTCTCCGCAATGCTCTTCTGTAATTGCATCGGAGACTGACCAACAGCCGGAATTGAACCCACAAGTGGAAAAAGCATCCATGGGTCAGGCGTTTCTGGCTTACCGACCGTCGTGACGGACCTTCGATCTGCGGCGTTTCACCCGATAAATCAAAAGAGAGCTAGCCGAGATTGCAAGCAAGATCCAGTTCAGCATCGTAGGTGTTGGCATGGGCCAGCGGAAAAGCCTTTGTAGAAGCCCAAACAAAAATCCAAGGGCGACATTGCAGACAATCAGCGTGACGTACCCTAGAACAATGGCCAAGAGCAGCTTGCCAACGCTTTTCATGTCGCGACTTTTAAGACAGTTATTCGATTCGGACTTTTCGTTAGTAATGCTACGGCGCTGATCTAAAGATTTCCCAAAGCCGGGGATTGTTTTGTGCGTTCTTTGATGTCTGGAATAAGCAAAAATGCGGACCAACAGACTCGTGATTAGAAGTGTGAGAGCCCTCTGAAGGCGAAGACTCGTGAAGAGTGCGTCAGTCCGAGCGGTCCAGAACCGGGCAAATTCCGTTCTCGAACACGTCCGTGTTAACCGCGCCCACGCCAGTACCAACCGCCTCCACCGAGCAAAAACAGAACCACGACGATAATCAAAATCGTTTCAATACTCATTTTGTGTTCTCCAAATTTTGTAGTTTCTCCAAAGGCCGGCTTACACGGTTTGCGTGGCGGTCTCGACGTCGGTTTTTGTATTCTCTTCCGACCGAGCAAACTGTTCCCGGAATCCAGGAACAACTTCGCCCACAAAGTCTTTGAATCGCGTCGCTGCCACACCGATCAATGCGCCTTTGATGTTGTTCCACGTCTCCAGAACTTTGTCCCTTTGGCCGTTGGCGCGCAGAAAATCCTGAGACGCGGCGTCCGTGCTAAAACCCCTTGGCTCACTTTTACTCGTCTTGGAGCGTCCCACCATGGTGGCTAACAAAATACCGCCGCCAAAGGCGACCCCCAACATCGTCATCGGACTCGTTCGGACATGCTGTTTCCAATCGGTAACGGACTTAACCTTGCGCTCTAGTTCACGCACATTGTCTCCTAGCTTTTCACGGGTATCCGCAATGTGAGTTTCTATTTGGTGTGTCGTTTCGCCCATGCGATGTTCTCCTTTATGTTTTCTACTGTGTGCTCAGGGGTTGGGTTAACTCGTTTCAGTCGTTTCAGGCTTGTGACGAGAATCGCGCAACCGACACCTGCTAACACGCCCCCGACGATTAATGCGGCGCCCCAACTAGGAATGACGACAGCTAAAGCGTAGACAACCCCCAGCAGCACAAAGAAAATGGCAAATATAGAAATTAAAGCGCCCGTTAGAAGCAAAAGCGTAGCAGATTTCGTCTTGATGACTTCTTGCCGAATCTCCGTCTTGGCAAGGCGAATTTCCGAGCGCACCATTTCTTGCACGTTCTGGACGATGTTCTGAAAAACATCTGAAACTGAACGACCCGCTGACATGGCTACCTCGACCTCAGTCTCTGCTCGTGAAGGCCCGGCCAACTAAGAAGCCGACAACTGCGGCAGTAAGAAGAGACGCTGCAGGATTATTTTTGACTAGCGTTTCAACATCCGACATCATCTGATTAACGTCATGTTCTCGCACATAATCGGCGGTAGAGCTTAGTTTGTCCGCCGTAGCGTGCGCCAAACTAGTCACTTTCTCGCCGCCGGGGAGACTCGCAGCCTTCTCATCAAGCATGGATGCTGTCTTCTCAATTCCGCTTGCGGCTGCACTTCGATTCTCATCGATTTTGTCGGTTGCAGCACGGCCGAACTCTCGAACTTTATTTTTAACCTCATCTGCAGCGTCGGTCAGTTTCTCGCTCACGGTAAAGGAGTCGTCCGGCACTGCATTGGTTACGGATTGTGCTTGGTTTGGCATTCTTTTCTCCATATCAGTTTGGCCACGTTAAAGGAATTTTTGATCACGGCTTGCGAATCGACCGAACTCCATTAGTTAGTTCTAGTTCCTTTTACGACGACTGCACAGAGTTGCCCATAGGGACAAGTCTGTAAAATGGCTGGTTTCGATAGGTATTCGGAGAGGCAGTCGTTCCAAATTGAAACACTACCTGCCCTCTTAATCGTGGCCTTGATGATGTCGTCGTGGAGTTCTCTCCCGATCCACGTACCTTTATGGCACGGACACGGCTCCCCCGAACCCTTCCTGCACGGATCTCATGGGCTTTGTTCGAGAGCTTGGTCCCATTGAAAGATGAGGAGTTTCGAATAATCGCTGGCAACGTGGCCCCGTATTTACGATGATTAGTCAAAAATATGAATTTTGGAGGTCTCGAGTTCACATATGTTCGAATTGCAGGGTTGGTTATGGCCGGACGCCAACAGATAAAAATCTCCGAGCCACCTTTTTCCGCAAGCCCAAAGGGCCATTATCCCGGCCCGAACATGCGTAGACTTTAGAAATTTATTCGGCCTAACCGAGGTTACGCATGCTGGCAGGGCTGACTAGTTCCAAGCGGTTGTGAAACCCCGCTCGGCAGAGCGGATGCTGCCCTATGCGCGGCACATCTCCGAAGGAAGGCATATCATTTTGGGGGACCGATGAAAGTGTTTACCACAGCCATCGCGGCATACCCACCGGCATTCTTGTTTACACGAGTTTTCTAAGTTTCCAACTCAAAATCGATAACAAGAACCAAACGAGGGTAGCAACCACGAGTACGACCCATGGCTTGTGATTGGGTAACAATTTCCATACCAGAATTGCAAACGCCAACATTCCAATGCTTCCAATCGAAGCCCCTGCGGCATCCGCACTGGCGGCTTGTTTGCCGCGAATGTCCCCGCGAAGTCTCACTTTCTCTTTTTTATGCCTCTCGTGTTTTTCCACCAGGGTGGCACTTGCGGGGAAGATGGCTGGGAATGCCAAAAACAACCCCCCGATAACGGGGCCAAACTGCTTTGCAATCAGTCCCGCGATCGCGGTGATGAGGCCGCCGAAGAGAAAGCGGATCGCGTAGTCTTGCCAGCGCGCCTGCGAAAAAGAAGATGCATCAACCTTAATTTGCATGTGTTATTTGAACCACAGATGACAAAGTCCGAACGCTATCCCCAGCCATAGCGGAATTGCGCAGATAGTAGAGAGGAGAGCCTGAGTTTTGTATCTCATCATCACCAAGCTTACGACGGAAGCGTATGCGAAGAATG